>Ga0116229_10012834_pt1 | contig 11974 bp, 10 predicted proteins | sample S1TSphgellanicum_3_FD_87313 | JGI IMG/M metagenome (GOLD analysis project Ga0116229, IMG submission 87313) | Host-associated microbial communities from peat moss isolated from Minnesota, USA - S1T2_Fc - Sphagnum magellanicum MG | ecosystem: Host-associated > Plants > Peat moss > Unclassified... | reverse complement strand
GGCCGCACAGTCGCTCACGCATTGCGAATGCCGCTCGGCGCGCTCGCCGACGCAGAAAAAGGTGACCGGCACGCGATGCTCGGCCAGGATCGCCAGCACCCGCGGTGTCACCTCGGGATCCGGACCATCATCGAGCGTGATCGCGACCTCGCCGCGCGCCGCCGCCGCGGCCGGCAGCCGCGTCATGTTGGCGCCGAGGCCGCGGCTGCGCGGCCACATGCCAACCGCGGTCAGCAGCAGCTGATTGGCGAGCACCGCGGCAAGCGTCCACGGCCACCAGTGCGGTCGCAGCAGCGTCGCGACCAGCGCGCCGGCGTGCCACAGCGCCGAGGCCACGATCAGCGGCGTGGGGCGCCAGCGGGCGGCAGGGCCGGGCAACGCGGGGGGCGGTGGTTGCGCGCTGATCATTGGTGTCTGGTCGATCATGCGTTGCTGTCGAATCGGTCCAGGAACCTGTCCCACAGTGCGCGCCACACCGGCCAGTCGTGGCCGCCGTCCTGCACCCGGGTGGATGCTGCCGGCAGCGCTTCGGCCAGCAGCCGCTGCGTGTCGGCGAACCGATCCTCGGAGCCTAAACCCAGGAACACGCTCGGCGCGCCGGCCATCGTCGGCAGCCGTTGCACGAAGCGCCAGACACGCCGCTCATCGTCATCATCGCCGAGCTCCCCGGCGCTCCACTGCGGCAATCCCTGCGCTGCGACTTCGGCGGCGACGATACGGCTGCCCAGGTACGGCGCCAGCAGGCACAGCCCGTCGAGTCCATCCGCGTCTTCGGCAGCGAAGCGCAGCGCCATGAAGCCTCCCAGCGAGATACCACCGAGCCACAGTTGCCCGCCACGCGCGCGTGCCGGCGCGATGACCTCGCGCTTGAGCTCGCCCAGCCAGCGGCGATCATTCAGGTGCGCAAGCTGCGGCTGCGCCAGGATCAGCTCGATGGCCAGTCGCCGCTCACGCACTGCCTGATCGAAGCCGGCGCTCCTGAATTGTTCCAGCGCATGATAAGCCCCCGGCAGCAGGACGATACGCACGGTGTGCGCGCCGGCCGAACCGGCCGCGCCGGTCGAACCCGCCGCTGCGCTCGTCCCCGCCGCGATGATCTCACTGTGCATCAGGCGCCCGCCAGCATGCGGCGCGGCGCGAGCAGCGCCGCGAACAGCAATGCCAGCAAGGTGCCGGGGGCGACGGTGGCACCCAGCGCGCTCAGCACCGGCACGTCAGCGAATGCCAGCACCCCGAAGCCGATCACGGTGCAGGCGTTGGCGATCAGCAGCGAGGCCAGCGTCACCGGCAGTGCCGCCGGGTCGTGGTCGGCGGCGCGCCGGTCGAAGAACAGCGCGTAGTTGGAGCCAACCGCGACGATCAGCAGCATGCCGACCAGGTGCAGGATGGTCAGGCGCGTGCCCGCCAGTGTGAAGCCCGCGGCCACCACGAGCACCGCCAGCAGCAGCGGTGCGACCACGCGTGCGGCGCGCGCGGCACTGCGCAGCGCGACCAGCAGCAGCACCACGATCGCGCCCAGGCCTGCCAGCGACAGGTGCACCGCCTCGGCAAGATAACTGCCGTAGAGCGCGTCGAGCTCGTGCTTGATGTTCATCACGAGGACATGATCGGGAGCCACGTCCGCGACGGCGGCGCGCACACGTTCGATGTTGATCTCGTCGGCGCCGCCGCCCTCGCCATCGACCGGGGCGCCTGCGCCCGTCGCGGGGGGGCGCAGCGGCAGCAGCGCGTGCCACGCGCCGTCGCGCTGCCACAGCAGTGCGTCTGCGCCCAGCGCAAACGAGGTGCCATCCAGGTCCGCGCGCGTCAGCGGCGCCGCGGTGCGCGCGGCGGTGAGCTGCTGCACGAACGGTTGCAACGCATCGACCTTCAGGTCCAGGCTGGCGGCGACCAGTGCCAGTCGCGAGCGCAGTAGCGGCTGCTCCGGCAGGCTCGCCTGTCGTGCGGCCTGGGTGTAGGCGCTGGGCAGGAAGCGCGCCGCGCTGTCGTAGCCGCCGATGACCTGCTGCCCGACCAGCGCGTCGAGGCGGGCACCGACTGACTCGGCCCGTTGCAGCGCCACCTGTTCGCTATCGGCGTTGACCACCACCAGGTCGCCGATATCCGGGGCGCCAAGATCGGTGCGCATCGCTGCGTCCAGCGCCTGCGCGTCGGCGGACACCGGGCTCAATGCCGACAGGTCGCGATTCCACAGCCGGTCACGGTCATGGAAGAGCACCAGGGCGCAGGCGAGTGCCAGGCCGGCCGCGACGCCCCAGGGCAGCCGGGCGCGCGCGATCAGGCGCGCAGCAGCTGCGCCCAGCGGTGCCAGGTCCGCGACCTTCAGCCGCACCGGCAGCTGCGGCAGCACGAAGCGCGTGACGGCAGCGGCGGCCGCCAGGCCGCTGATCGAGAACAGGCCGAGCTGCGCCAGTCCCGGAAAGCTCGACGGCAGCAGCGAGGCGAAGCCGCAGATCGAGGTCAGCACGCCCAGGCCGATCGTTCGCCACAGGGAGCGGGCAGCGGCGTTTGAGGTGGTGGCCGTGTTCGAGGGGGCAGCGGCGTTCGCGGTGCCGGCGCCTGCGGCGCGGCCGCCTGGCGACTGGATGAACAGGTAGATCGAGTAGTCCACCGACTCGCCGATCAGCGTGACGCCAAACCCGAGCGTAATGCCATGCACGACGCCAAAGCCGAGTGCCACCGCCGCAACACCGGCCAGCGCACCGCAGGCGACCGGCAGCAGTCCGATGAGCAGCGTCGGCAGCGAGCGGTACACCAGCAACAGCAGGCTCACGATCAGCGCGGTGCTCAGCAGCGATAAGCGTAGCGCCTCGTGTTCGATGGTCATGCGCGCGTCCACCGAGAATACGCCGGGCCCGCTCAGCAGCAGCCGCAGCGGGGTGGCTGTCGGCAAGGCTGTCGCCGTGGCCGTCGGTGTCGCTGCCGCGGCGAATGCGCTGCGGATCAGTCCGATCGCGTGCGCCTGCCCGTCGGTATCGGAGCCGGCGGCACGGGTCTGCGCGATCAACAGCGCGCGCGCGCCGTCGGCAGAACTCCATACGCCAGCTTCGCGGTGCGGCTGGGTCCCCTGCAGCTGGTCGATCACCTGCAGCGTCTCGCCGGTCGGATCGTTGACGAACAGCGACTTGGCCGACAGTCCCGCGGGCGAGGCGACCAGTTCCAGGGTGTCGGCGATCGCCGCGCGCAGTCCGTCGACGCTGAAGCGCGCGGGGCTGACTGCGGGGCTCAGCACATAGCGATGCCGGAATACGAATTCGCGATCCTTGTCCTGGCTTGAGTCTTCGCCGTTGCTGACGCTGATAAACTCAGCCCGCGCGCGCAGCATCGCCGCCAGCGCCCGCGAGACGCGCGCGCGCGCGGCGCCGTCCCCCCCTTCGATGCCCACCAGAATCAGGCGCGAGGCCAGCCCGTCCTGCAGCTGCTGCACCAGCAACTGCTGCGCCGCCGACGGGGCGCGCGGCAGGAACGCGGACAGGTCGGCGCTGTAGCGGGCGCGGCTTACTACGACCAGCGCCATTGCCACCAGCAGCAGCCACAGCGACAGGGAGCGGACACGCGTGCGGGTCATTCGCGCGGCGTGATGCTCATGACGGAGTGGTCGCCGTCGGCCTGCATCACCTGCACCTCGCGGATGGCGTCGCGCTCGCCGCGCATGTCGATGCGCGCAAGCGTCGCGGCGAGCGCCGGGTCGCGCGGCGTCAGGCGCAGCTGCCAGTGCTCGAGCGAGCCGTCGAAACCAACCTGGAATGCGCGCTCGAGCGCGGCGCGATCGCCGGCGAGCGTCGCGCGAATACTGTCGATCAGCGGTGCAACCTGCGGATAATCCGCCAGCCGCAGCACCCGCTGGCGCTTGCCGATGGACAGCGTCACGACGCCGTGATCGAGCACGACCGTCTGTGCCTTGGGTTGCGCGGTGCGTTGCTCCAGGTGATCGGGCGCGTCGTACACCAGCACGCCCGAGGACTTCAGCGGCTGCTTGAGCAGCGACAGGTACCTGGTTTCGCTGAAGTCCGCTTCACCGTGCTGGCGCTGCGCCAGCAGGCCCATCAGCCGGTCGAGCTCCGGATTGGACTGCGCTGACAGCGCCAGCTGCGCTGTTGCGATCAGCGCCGCCGCGAGCCGCCAGCGCGCGTTCATCCGCGCGGCGGCGCCGGCTGTGGCTGCGGCGGCCGCGAGCGCTGCCGCGGTACGGCGCGTGCTCCGGCGGGAGCGGGGCTGCGCCAGAAGTCGAAGAAGTTGAACCAGTTGTACGGATCGCTGCGGCAGTATTGCTCGAGCAGCGCCGCATAGCGGGTGATCGCCGCCTCGATCGCGGCCTGGCGCTGGCCCTGTGGCGTGGCGGAGAAATCCGCCAGCGGTTCGAATACCACGTGATAGCGGTTACCGCCGCGATACAGCCCGAGCATGAACACCACCCGGCGCCCCAGCATCGCGGCCGCGCGCATCGGGCCGGTCGGAAAATACGCCGTCGCGCCCAGGAAACTCACCGGCAGCACGCTCTCATCGGCGAGGCTGCGGTCGGCGAGCATGCCGACCATCGCACGCTGTTCCAGCCGGGCGCGGATCTTCAGCATCGCATCGATGCGCCCGAGGGCGATGATCTCGGGCGGATGGCGCGGCGCCAGCGCCGCCAGCACCGCGTTGAGCCTGACGGCGTTGTCCTCGTACATGGTCATCACCAGTCCGGGCCCGGCGTGCTGCTCGCCGACCCAGCGCAGCAGCTCGAAGCTGCCCATGTGCGCACCCATCAGGATGGCACCCTCGCCGGCGTCGATGAGTTGCCGCATCAGCGGCCCGCCCTGCACCGAGACGTCGAACAGCCCGTAGCACTCGGCCAGCAGGTAGACGCGATCGTGGATGGTGGTGGCGAAGGCCATGATCTGCCGGAAGCGGTCGGCGGCGCCCGGTTCGCGCCCGAGCGCGCGCCGCAGGTAGTCGCGCATCGGGCGGCGCGCCCTGGGGGCAAACAGGAAGAAATAGCCGCCGATCAGGTACAGGAACAGCCGGCCGCCGGGCCGGCCGAGCCGCATCGACAACCACACCATGACTCGCAGCATCGTCTGGCTGCCGCGCTCGGGACGGCGGCGCCATTCGGCCACTGCGCCGGGGCCATCGGGTGCCAGTGGAGGGGTCGGTGCCCGCTGCGGCGCCGGCTCCAGCTGCGGGCTCGGCACCAGCTGCGGGCTCGGCACCAGCTGCGGAGTCGGCGCGCTCATGGCGCGGACATCGGGATGAGTGCCGCGGCCGTCCGGCGCTCGAGCGTGCCGCTGGCGACCAGCGCGTCGGCGGCGCGCAGCTCGAAGCGCGCCCGGCCGTCGGGCGCCAGCTCGTACTCGAGCTGCAGCGACTCGCCCGGCCGCACCGCGCGATGAAATTTCACCGTGCCGATGTGCCACAGCGAATCCGGGTCCAGGGCGCCCGCGGGTGCGGCGAGCTCGATCGCGTGCAGGGTTTCATCCAGCAGCACCACGCCCGGCACCAGCGGGAAGCCTGGAAAATGGCCGGCCAGCGCCGCGTGGTCCGGCGCGATGCGCAGCGCCACGCCCTGTCGGTTCATGCAAACAAATGCGGCTGCAGTACCGCCGCCCGCTCGGTCAGCGCCCGCAGCGTGTGCTGCGGCAGCTTGCCGGTGGCGTTGCGCGGCAGCTGCTCGACCAGCAGCAGCGGACGCGGCAGGAACACCGGATCGATGCGCTGGCGCAGCGCCTGCAGGATGCTGGCGGCGTCGAGCCGCGGCGCCACCACCAGCGCGCCCAGACGCGTGACCCCGGCGAGCGAGGCCTCGGAGTCATCCCGCACGAAGAACGCCGCGTCGGCGACACCGGGGATCGCGTTGAGCTGGTGGTTGAGATAGGCGAGCGAGCTGCGCTTGCCGGCGATGTTGACCAGGTCGGCGGTGCGACCGTGCAGCAGGAAGTGCTCATCGCCGGCGGGTTCCAGTACATCTGCCAGTGCGGTCGGGCGGGCGATATGACCGCCGTGCGCCGAGCAGCGGGTATCGGCGACCGTGACGCGCACGCCGGGCCACAGGTGCCAGCGATCCTCGATGGCGGTGCGGCGGCTGGCCATCTGGCCGGTTTCGGTGGAGCCGTAGATCTCCAGCAGCGGCGCGCGGTAGCGGCCCTCGACCTCGCGCGCAAGATTGGCCGGCAGCAGCGCGGTCGCCGACACGATCAGTTCCACTGCCGGTAGTTCGGTATCCGCGGCCAGCAGTGCCCGCAGGTGGACTGGCGTCGATACCAGCACCCGCGGTTGCGGCAGCGCTGCCAGTGCCGCGGCAATATCGGCCGGGAAGAACGGCCGCTCGGCGCACAGTGCGTTACCGCCGAGCAGCGGCAACAGCACCGTGGATTCCAGGCCGTACATGTGCTGCGCGGGAACGGTGCCCAGGACCGCGCAGCCGGGCATCTGCTGCACTCCCAGTCGCCCGAGCTCGGCCTGCACGCACTGCACCAGCCGTCCCCAGGTCTTCGGGTGCGGCACCGGCGTGCCGGAAGAGCCGGAGGTGAACACATAGGCGGCCAGCCGGCCGGCGTCGATCAGCGGCACCTCGAACGGGGGCGTTTCGAACGGGGACGCCTCGGACGGGGGCGCCTCGGACGGGGACGCCTCTAACGGCGCCGCCGCGTGCTGCGGCAGTGGGTCCACGTAGAGTACCTGCGGCAGCGCGATCGGGCAGTGCTCATCGTCGCTCAGGCAGAACACGTCCGGCGCAAACACGCGCAGGTGCCGGATGACCTCCGGCGTGTGGGTGGACGGGAGGATACTGACTTTGCCGCTGATCAGGCCGGCGGCCAGTCCGACCGCGAAGCGATAGCGGTCGGCGCAGAAATTCAGCAGGTGCGTGGCGGCCGGCAGCCGCGCCGCCAGCGCCTGTGCATCGCGCAGGAAGCGCGCCGCGCTGATCGGCTCACCGCGCCGCCAGGCGACGACGGCCGCGGGTCGATCATGCGCAATCAGGGGCAGGGCGGACATGGAAGCAGCCCCGACCTGCGCCTTCAGCGGCGCCCGGCGAGCGCTGCGCGCATCACTTGACTCTCTGCTCGGCTACGTACTGCGCGAACTGGCGCAGCGAGCGAAAGATGTGCGCGTTCTGCTGGTTGTCGGCGCGCAGCTGGATGCCGTACTGCTTGGAGACGATCAGCGCGATCTCGAGGATGTCGATCGAATCCAGTCCCAGCCCCTCGCCATACAGCGCGGCCTGCGGATCGATGTCCTCAGGCTGCATCGGCAGGTTCAGCCCCTTGACGATCAGCTGCGCGATCTCGCGCTCCAGCGCGAGCGTGTCGGTAGGAGCGCTCAGTTCGCTCGACTCGAGATCGGGCGACGCGAATGTGGGCAAGGCTTGTGGCGACATTGGCTTGAGGTCTTCAGTCGGCAATATCGTCAAGGATTATAACGGGATTAGCCGTGCGGCGAACCCCTTTCAGGACCGTCCTTCAGTCCCACAGGCGCCGCCATGTGAGCAGTGGCAACCGCAGGCAGAAGCCTACAAACAGGCGTATGTGCATCCAGGTCAGCAGCACGTTGTCGCGCAGGTAATTAAAGTGCGACACCCCGCCTTCCTCCGGGCGAAAGTAGCGCACCGGCGCCGGCATATTGCGCGGACGCAGTCCGCGCCAGCACAGCCGCACCGCCACCTCGGCGTCGAAGTCGAAGCGTCGCATCCATGGCTGGTAGCGCATCACCCGCAGCAGCGGCTCGATCGGATAGACGCGAAACCCGAACAGGGAGTCGTGGATGCCGGCCCACAATGTCTCCACATTGGCCCAGAAATTCGACAGCTTGCGACCCTGCACCCGCAGCGCCGGCGCACTGGCGTCGAACAGCGGATCACCCAGGATCAGCGCTGCCGGCTCCGCCTGCGATGCCGCCATGAAGCGGCCGATCAGGTCGGCCGGATGCTGGCCATCGGAATCCATCGTCAGAATATGCGTGAAGCCTGCCTGGCGGGCAGCGCGAGCGCCGTGCGCCACCGCGGCGCCCTTGCCGCGATTGCGCGGCAGCGTGAGCACCTGCAGGCCCGGGTCGTGCTGCGCCATCGCCGCCAGCGCCTCGGCGCTGCCGTCGGTGCTGCCGTCCACCACCACCCACACCGGCGCCCATTGCGCACGCGCGGTGGTCACGGTCTCGAATACCTTGGGTCCCGGGTTGTAGCTCGGGATCAGCACCACGTGCGTGGCCGATGGGTCGATTGCCGGGCCGTTCATGCCGTCAGCTCAGGGTGACATCGTCAGGGTGGCATCGTCACGGTGGCTCAGGCGTACCCACCGCTTCGATCTCGACCAGCAGGTCATGGCGGCAGATATCGGCCTGCAGGTACAGCACGCGCGCCGCGGGACCGATCTGCTGGCGCAATTCCCGGTCGATGCTCGGCTGGTGCTCGGGCTGGCGCACGTACACCTTGTAGTGCAGCCGATCGAGCGCGTAGGGCTCGCCGCCGATGCGCTCATTGGCGGCATCGACCAGTGCGCGAATATTGCGCAGTACCTCGCGCGTCTGCTCGCACTGGTCGCCGGCGTGCGCGCTCTCGTGCCCGACGATGCTGGCAGTGCCGGAAATGAACAGCGTACGCGCGGCGTCGTCGGCGATACAGGCGCGGGCGAAGGTCGGGCTGCGCGGACCGTACTGCGTCGGATAGTCCCAGGCGCTGGTCTGGCGCGGGTTCTCCAGCGCGATCGGCGCGCGTGCGCTGGCGATGCAGTAGACGGTCAGCGGACTCTCGGCCGCGACGCCCAGCGCACTCGCCGCCGGCACGTTGCCCGCGATGCTGCGATTGAGGCCCAGGAATACATCCTGGCGCGCGCCGTTGAAGTGCCAGTAGCGCTCGCCGTCGCCGCTGGGCAGGTTGATGCTGGAGAGGAAATTCCAGATGCGCAGTGGATAGGGAAAACCCAGCGTCTCGAGCGCAGCAAACAGCCGGCGATAGCCGGCATCAGTCGCGCGCCGCAACGCCTCCGTGCCGTCGCTGCCGGCCGTGACCTCCTCGGTCATCGCCAGGCTCGCGAACAACAGCACGCCGTTATGCCGGTAGCGCACGCCGGCGTGCTGGCCGGTGTGCATCGGACCGGGCAGGCGCCAGATCTCCGCGGCGCCGTCGTCGTGCGCGGCGTCGTCGCTACCCCCGGCGCTGGCGCTACGGCCGGCGCCAGCGCTACCACCGGCGTCGTCGTCAGGCCCCGCGCCGGCAAGCACCGGCGCCTTGACCTCGGTGAGGGCAAGCTCCGCCGGCCAGGGTGGCGCCGCGTCGCGATCAAAGCGCACCACGCCGAGCACATCCTGCCACCACGCCGCCGGCTGCGCGCGCAGCCCGCTGCAGTGTGTGTAGTCGACTTGCAGGGCGGCTGCCAAGCCGCTTCAGACCGGACGGATGTTGAAGCTGCGGCGGCGCAGGGCCACCAGGCTTCGCAGCGGATGCAGCAGCGCGATCAGGCGGTAGGTGAGCTTGAAGGCGCGCACCGAATTCCAGATCGGCGTGCGCCCGTAGATGTCGCCCGCCAGCACCGACAGCAGCGCCTCCTTCATGCGCAGGAGATTGCGCGGCGCGAGCAGCATCTCGCGCATGGTCGGCGCGCTGACGCGGTAGATGAACCAGGAGAATGCGCGCGGACCGCGGCGTACCGCACGATCGAAGGTACGCAGCGCGGCGCGGGCGCGCGCTGGCGTCGCCAGGCAGGAGTCGATCGCATCGGCGCCGGCGAAGGCGCTCTTCATTGCCAGCATAACGCCGGAGGAGAACACCGGATCGATGAACGCATAGGCATCCCCCAGCAGCAGGTAGCGCTCCCCATGGCTGCGGCTCGAGGCGTAGGAATAATTGCCGGTGGCCTCCACCTCGGTCATCAGCGTGGCGTCGGCCAGTCGCTGCGCCAGCGGCGGACACAGCGCGATCGTGTCGAGGAAGAACTGCCGTACCGGCACGCTGCGTGATTTCAGGTAATACGGCCAGACCACGGCGCCGACGCTGGTGGCGCCATCGTGCAGCGGGATGAACCAGATCCAGCCGTGATCGAACCAGTAGATGGAGATGTGGCCCTCGCGCTCGCCGGCATTGCGCTGCGCGCCGCTGAAATGGCCGAAGATCGCCGCGCTGTTGTGCCTGGGATTGCGGCGCTTGGCGCCCAGGCGGTTCGACAGGAAGGTATCGCGGCCGGAGGCATCGACCAGGTAGCGCGCCTGCCAGCGCACGCGGCGTCCGTCGTGGTGTTCGGCCTCGACGCGAACAGGGTGGTCGTTGCGACCGTGGCGGTCGGTCTCGCGACCGTCGCGACCGTCGCGACCGTCGCCATTGGCGCCATTGACGCCGTGGCCGCTCTGGAACTCGACGCTGCGCACGCGGCAGTTTTCGATGACGTGCGCGCCACGGCGCGCGGCATTGCGACACAGGATCTGATCGAACTGCGAGCGCCGCACCTGGTAGGCGTACGGCATCGATTTGTCCCAGGCGTCGGCGAAGCGAAACTCCTGCTGCCGGCCGTCCCAGGGCGAGATGAATTCGGCGCCCCACTTGATCATGCCGATCGCGCGCACCTCATCGGCCACGCCGAGCTGATCGAGCAGCGGCAGGTTCGCCGGCAGCAGCGACTCGCCGATATGAAACCGCGGGTGCTGGTCCTTCTCGAGCAAGGTGACGTGATGGCCGCGAGCGGCCAGCAGCGCTGCGACCGTGGAGCCGGCGGGACCTGCGCCGATCACCAGCACGTCGGTGTGGTGCGCGGCGACGTCGGTGTGCTGCGAGCCTGCGTCGGTGTGTAGCGAGGCGACGTCGTTGCGAGAGACGGCGGCTTCGGGCGCTGGCTGTTGCATCATGAGCCGATCATAGCTGTGCAAATCGCTATTGTCGTGCGGCAAACGTTCGCTAGCGCACTATCCGGAAGCCCCAGGCGCCGCCAGCTTGCCTTCGATGAAGCGCGCCAGCGCGCCGATGCTGGAGTGATCAAAAATATCGGTAACTTCTACAACGCCCGGCCACAGCCGCTCGATGCGCTCGTGGATCGCGATCAGCTTGAGCGAGCTGGCGCCGATGTCGAACAGGCTCTCGTCGATGTCGATGTTGCGCCCGTCGAGCTCCTGCTCGCAGATCGCGCGCAGCTGCTGCGTGATGGCACTGCCATCGGCACGCGTCTGCGGCTGCGCCGCGCGCAGCGTCGCCAGCTCTGCCAGCTCCGCCGCAAAGGCGCCGGCGAGGTATTCCTGCTCCAGCACATGGCGCTGGAACTTGCCGCTGGTGGTCTTCGGAATGCGCTTGACCGGAACCACCGCGCTCACTTCCAGCCCGGCGTGCTCGCCGATGCGGGCCGCGACCTGGCGGGCAAGGGGCAGGAAGTCGGCGATGTCGGCGCGATGCAGCACGAACACCACCAGCTCATCGGCCTGGGCGCCGACCGGACGCACGCCGCCGACCATGACCTTGCCGAGTTCCAGTCCTTCGACCTCCTCGGCGATGCGCTCCAGGTCGTGCGGGTAGTAGTTCTGCCCGTTGACGAACAGGATCTCCTTGTGGCGGCCGGTGATATAGAGCTCGCCATCGTGCACCAGCCCCAGGTCACCGGTGCGCAGCCAGCGGTCGGCGGTAAAGTTCTCCGCATTCGCGGCCGCATCCTCGTAGTAGCCGCCGGTGACGTTGGCGCCACGGATCTGGATGTGGCCGACGCGCCCGGCCGGCATCGGCGCATCGTCGTCGCCCACCAGCCGCAGCTCGCAGTACGGGATCGCACGCCCGACGCTGGCGAGGGTCACGGCATCGCGCGGCTCGACGCCCTGGGCCGCGTGCCCGACGCCGTGGGCCGCGGGCGCGGCACCGACGCCAAGCTGATGGCGATTGAACGCGGTTGCGCGCAGCGGCACTTCCGGCTCCGGAAAGCTCACCGCCAGCGACGCCTCCGCCAGTCCGTACACCGTGAACATCGAGGAGCGCGGCAGGCGCTGGGGCTTGAGGCGCTCGAGGAATTGCTGGCACAGCTCGACGCTGATC
>Ga0116229_10012829_pt1 | contig 11978 bp, 6 predicted proteins | sample S1TSphgellanicum_3_FD_87313 | JGI IMG/M metagenome (GOLD analysis project Ga0116229, IMG submission 87313) | Host-associated microbial communities from peat moss isolated from Minnesota, USA - S1T2_Fc - Sphagnum magellanicum MG | ecosystem: Host-associated > Plants > Peat moss > Unclassified... | reverse complement strand
TCGAGGAGCTGACCGAGATCGGCGCGTGGAACGAACGCGACGTCTTCGCCGCGGTCGACGCGCTGCTCGACGCGCGCCTGTTCCGCTATGCGCTCGCACCGGGGCTCGATCTCTCGTTCGCGCACCGTTTGATCCGCGACGCGGTCTCGGAGACGTTGCCGCAGGAGCGCACCGGGCTGCACCGGCGCATCGCCGCCGTGCTCCGGCGAACGCGCGATGCCGATTCGGAACTCGTTGCCGGCCACTACGCGCTGGCGGGCGATCGCGAGGCCGCCTACGCAGCGTACATGAAGGCGGCTGCGGCCGCCCTCGCCATCTACGCAAACGGCGACGCGGGCGAACGCGCGACGCGCGCGCTCGCGTTTGCCGGCAACGACCGCGAGGCGTTCGAGGCCGTGTTGCTGCAGCAAGACGCCTACCGCTCGGGCCGGACCAACGATCTTTGGGACGCCGCTAGCGACGAGGCGGAGCGGATCGCCGCGCGACTCGGGGATGACGAACGCTTCGAAGTGCTGCGCCGGCGCTGCCGGCTGCACGAAGTCCGCGCGCGCCGCGACGAACAAGTGGCCGCCGCTAAACGCCTGCTGGAACTCGCGCAGGCATCTGGCAAACCCGCCCATCGCATGCACGCGCTGCACGAACTCGGGCGCCACGCAGTGACCGTCGGACGCCTGACCGAAGGCGTCGACTACTTGCAACGGGCTCTCCAGGCGGCGCCGGCCGGCGAGACGATGAGCGTCGTACGGTCGTTGGTGCTGCTGTCGTTCGCGCTCGGACGGCTCGGCGATCCCGAGGCGGCGCGAGCCACGTTGGAACGTGCCCGGGCCATGGTCGACGACGACGACCTCGACGCGCGAACCGAGTTGCTCACCGCCGACGTGGGCTTGGCGCTGATCTCCGAAGACGAAGCGGCGTACCGTCGCGCCGGCGAGACGTACTTGACGATGAGCACGCAGATCGGCAGCATCACCGGCGAGGGAATGGCGCTGACCGCGCTCGGGCAGTCGGCCTACATGCGCGGCGACGTTGCGGAAGCGCGCCGGCGCTACGCGGAGGCGCAAGCGCTCTTCGAGCGGCACGGCCCGCTGCAGAACTTGATGACCAACCTGAACAACCACGGCTGGATGGAGCGCGAGGTCGGGAACTTCGCGGTCGCCCTCGAGCGATGGGAGCGCGTGCTGCCGCTCGCGCGCCAGATCGATTCGAAGAGCACCGTCGCCTGCTGCAGCATCAACATCGGCGAAGCGTTGCTGGCGCAAGGTGCCGCCGAACGCGCCGTCCGGCAGCTCGAGTCGGCGCTCGCGCAGGCCCGCGAGCTCGCCGAGGCGCGCCTGATCTGCGATGCCATGGTGCCTTTGGGCTGCGCGCTGGCGCGGCTCGGCCGGCGCGACGCGGGCATCGCGATGATGCGCGAAGCGATCGCTAAACGCACGGCGATCAAGGCGCACCGGTCGCTGGCGAACGACTATTGCTTGCTGATCGAGTGCTTGCTCGACGCCGGGCATACGGCCGAAGCCGCGACGGAGGCGGACGAGTTGCGCAAGCTCTACGAGGCTGCGCCGGACGCACAGATGTTTCCGACGTTCATCCTCGCGACGTTGGCTCGCGCACGCGCCGCCGCCGGCGACGACGACGGCGCTACGCGTTTTTCTGCCGAAGGGCGGCGCATCTTCAACGCGCGCATGGCACAACTCCCCGACGACGAGACGCGCGCAACCTACGCGGCGATGGATTTCAACCGCGTCTACGGAACGCCGGCGACGGTCTAAGCTGCTAGGAGGTCGCGCCGTTGCGCGCCGCGGCGATGCGGCCGCGGGCTTGGCCGAAGCCGATGCGGCGCACGCCGGGGCGTTCGCACCAGCCCGCGATCGCGATCTCGTCGCCGTCTTCCAGGAAGGCGCGCGTCTCGCCGCCGGGGAGCGCCAGCGGCCGCTGCCCCCGCCAGGTCAGCTCGATCAAGCTCCCCTCGGTGCCGGGTTGTGCGCCGGAGATCGTTCCCGACGCGAACAGATCGCCGGCGCGCGCGACCGCGCCGTTGGCGGTTGCGTGCGCGAGCTGTTGCGCGTAGTTCCAGTACATGTCGCGAAAGTTCGTGCGCGAGATCGCGTGCGGCGGCTCGCCACGCTCGCGCATGCGCTGCGTTTGGATGGTGACTTCGAGGTGCACGTCGTACGCGGCGTCGCCGGCGTCGCGCAGATACGGCAGCGGCGGCGGATCCTGTACCGGCCCCGCGAGGCGAAACGGTTCCAGCGCGTCGAGCGTCACGACCCACGGGGAGAGCGTCGTTGCGAACGATTTGCCGAGAAACGGCCCGAGCGGCTGGTACTCCCAGGCTTGGATGTCGCGCGCGCTCCAATCGTTGACCAGCACGAATCCCGCGACGTGTTCGCGGGCGCGCGCGGCCGGTATCGGATCGCCCGGCGCGTTGGGCGGCCCGGTAACGAAACCGATCTCCACTTCGATATCGAGGCTCGCACTCGGTCCGAACACCGGCTGCGGCGCGTCCGGCGGCTTGCGCTGCCCGTGCGGGCGCACCACCGGCGTACCGTCGACGACGATCGTGCTCGAGCGCCCGTGATAGCCGATCGGAATCCATCGCCAGTTCGGCAACAGCGGTTCGGCATCGGGGCGAAAGAGCCGCCCGAGGTTGGTCGCGTGCTCGAGCGACGAATAGAAATCGACGTAGTCGCCCACGGCGACCGGCACGTGCATCGCGGCGCGCGCTTGCTCGACGAAAAACGCCGCGGCGTTCGCATCGCGCAGCGCGGGGTCGCCGCCCTCGCGCAGCAACGCGGCGGCGCGGTCGCGGACCGCCTTCCAGGCGCCCGCTTCGAACAGCGCGTTGAGCACCGGCTGCTCCAGCAGACCGCGGTCGCAAACGCCGTCGAGCAATCCGCTGCGCGCGAGCTCGCGCAGGTCGAGGACCTGCGTTCCAATCGCCATACCGGCGTGGGGACCGCTGCCGGCCGTTGAAAAGATGCCGAACGGCAGGTTTTCGATCGGGAAATCGCTCTCCGGCGCGACTTCGATCCAGGAGTCCGTCATGCTCCGCGCGGCAGGATCGAGAGCGCGGTCAAATCCTCGACCGGCTCGTTGAAGCTGCAACTGCCGAACGCAACCAGCGCCTCGGCACGCGCCGTTACGATCTCGTCCATCCCGACCCGATCGTCGCGCCAGCCGAGCGATGCTTCATCGAACGTGAACGCCGCCGGATCTTCTTCGGCGACGATCTGCTCGAGCGTCTCGCGCGACACGCGCTGCGCCAGCGATGCGGCCGCCAGCACGTTCAAGAAGCCGTGCATCGTCGCGCCCGCGTGCTCGTTCCAATGCCGCACCGGGTGATGGAGGCCCGCCGTCGCTTTGAACGGTACGTGCTCGGTCGCGGCCGCGTCGATGAAGGCGGCCACGTCGGCTACGCTCGGGTAGGCGGACGGCATGAGGCCGCCGCAGCGAATCTTGGCTCCTACCCGCGAGCGGAAGGCCGCGGCCATCGCCCCCGGCAGCAGGTCGTTCCAGCGCTCGTCGCGCGGCCACTCCGCAAAGACGGGTTCGCGAATGCCGGCGCGAGCGGCGAGTCCGGCGAGCTGACCGAGCGAGGCGTCGTACGTGTCGCGGGCCGATGCAAGCGGCGCAAGGGGCGCCTCGAGCACTTCGATCCGCATCGATCCCTTCGCGTCGCCGATCGTCCCAAGGAGCCGTTGCACCGCGCCGAACCAGCGCCGCACGTCCAACTCCACGTCGACGATCGCGCACAGGCCGAACGGCTCCAAGCCGCCGGCAGCCTCCGCCAACTCCTGCAACCGCGACGCGGGAACGACGAAGCGCCCGAGCATCCAGGCGTGCGGACCGCGCCGCGCGGCCTCGTACTCCGCGACGGCTTCCGCCATCGACAGCTTTGCCGGCGGGAACAAGCCGGCATAGTCGATGAGCGAACCGAACGCCGCGCGCGCAGAAGGCAACGGGACCGTAGGGGTATGCATCGGCGCTCCTTTCGACGTATCGCGTCCGCACGCTTCGCGGCAGGCTCTAATCGCTGCCCGGCCGCACAGGAGCCCACGCCGGGGCCCTCCAAGCCATGCCTATGAGCACTGCAACCGAGCCACGCAGCAACCCACTCGCGCAGATCGACTGGGACTATATCGAATTCTACGTCGGCAATGCCAAGCAGGCCGCCCACTTTTATATGTCGGCCTTCGGTTTCGAGCAGACCGCCTACGCCGGCCCCGAGACCGGAATCAAGGATCGCGTGAGCTACGTGCTCGAGCAAAACAAGCTCCGCTTCGTGATCACCGCGAGCCTGCTGCCGGACGACGAGATCGCCCGCCACGTGGCGCTCCACGGCGACGGCGTCAAAGACATCGCGATCCTGGTCGAAGATGCGCGCGCCGCATTCGACGCCGCGCTCGCCGGCGGCGCGACCGCCGTGTCGCCGCCTTCGGTGCTCGAAGACGGCGAGGGCCGGATCGTCCGGGCGACGATCGAGACGTACGGCGACACGGTGCATACGTTCGTCGAGCGCGACGCGTACCGCGGCATCTTCATGCCGGGCTTCGTCGAAGCCCGGCGCTCGATCGAGCACGCGCGCAAGCCCGGGTTGCAGTTCATCGACCATTGCGTCGGCAACGTCGGCTGGGGCGAGATGGATGCGTGGGGCGATTTCTACGCCAACGTCTTCGGCTTCTCGCAGCTCGTCTCGTTCGACGATAGCGACATTTCGACCGAGTTCACCGCGCTGCGCTCGAAGGTCATGACCGATCCGCGCCATCGGGTGAAGTTCCCGATCAACGAACCCGCGCACGGCAAGCGCAAATCGCAGATCGAGGAGTACCTCGATTTTTATCGCGGCGCCGGCGTCCAGCACATGGCGATCCGGACGGACGACATCGCGGCGACCATCGAAGCGCTTTCCGCCAACGGCGTCGAGTTCTTGGATACGCCCGACTCGTACTACGATCTGCTGGAAGAGCGCGTCGGGTCGATCGACGAGGAGACGGAGATGCTGCGCCGCTTGCGGATCCTGGTCGACCGCGACGACCAGGGCTACATGCTGCAGATCTTCACCAAACCGCTGCAAGACCGTCCCACGGTCTTCTTCGAGATCATCCAGCGCAAAGGCAGCCTCTCGTTCGGCAAAGGCAACTTCAAGGCGCTGTTCGTGTCGATCGAGCGCGAGCAAGAGAAACGCGGCACGCTATGACGGGTCGGGCCGGGTAGGGCCGGCGTGAAGACCAGCATCGGCGAGCAAGAGCTCATCGGCGAACGCGAGTTGCGCTCGCTCGATACGGTGCTCTCCCGCTCGCCGCTGGTGCTGGTCGCCTTCGACCGATGTAACCGGCTCAGCTTCTGGTCGTCGCGCGCCCGCGAGACGCTGGGCTACGACGAATCGGCGACCTTGGGACGGCGCCTCGAAGAGACGAAGCTGATTCATCCCGACGATCTCGCCGAGGTGCTCGAGATCGAGTCCCGCATCCCGGCGATGCCGGCCGACGCGCTCGTGTTCGTCCACCGCATGCTCCGCGCCGACGGCGAAGTCCTCACCTTCCGCTGGTCGACGCTCGCCCGCCAGAAACATCCGCAGTACGCCGCCATCATCGTCGGCGAAGACATCACCGCCACCGTGGAAGCGCAGAAGGCGCTGGTGGAGAGCGAACAGCGCTTTCGCGCGCTCTTCGAGTTCAATCCCGAAACGATCGTCATTCTCGACGCTAGCGGCGCGATCGTCGACGTCAACGCCGCCATAGCACGCTTCGGCGACCACGTCACTCGCGAGGTGATGCTCGGCAAGAACTTCCGCGATTGGCTCGACCCGAGGGACGTCCCGCTGCACGAGGAGTATTTGGTACGGGTGCTCGCGGGCGAGACGCTGGCCTATCACTCGCGCGCGCGTTCGTTCAGCGGCCGCGCGATGGAGCTCGCGATCACGTCGGCACCGCTCTTGCGTAGCGGCCGCATCGACGGCGTCTTCTGCATCGTTCGCGACGAGACCGCGACCCGCGAGGCCCAGCGACAGATCCTGCGCCAAGAACGCGCGCTCTCCGAGAGCGAGGCCCGGCTGCGCTCGCTCTTCGAACACAACCCCGACCCCGTGCTCGCGATCGAGCTCGACGGCACGATGTCGCAGTGCAACGAAGCCGCGCTACGCGTTTCCGGGCTGCCGCGCGAGTCGATCGTCGGTTCGAACTACCTGCGCTTCGTCGCCCGCGAAACCCGTCCGCAGATCGCCGCCGCCTTCTCCGAGGCGATGCGCGGCAAACCGGCCACCGTCGCGTTCGCGATCGTCAACGCGGAGGGCCGCGCGCTCGAAATCGACAGCACGATTATTCCGCAGTACTCGCAAGGCGAGATCGTCGGCATCTACGCGATCTTTCAGGACATCACCGACCGCCGCAACGCCGAACGCCGCGCCGAGATGCAGCGCCAGCGCATGCGCAACCTGTATTTCATCGCCACGAGCGGCGATCGAAGCGACACGCGCATGCAATCGTCGCTCGAAATGGGAACGCGGGCGTTCGGCTTGGGCTTGGGTGCGGTCGTCGCGGTGAACGAAGCGTCGCACGTGGCCGAGCTGTATCGCGCTCCGAGCGGCTGCACGCTCGGCAACGACGAGCTGGTCGCGATGGCGGTGGTCGCGTCCAAGAGTCCGACGGCCGGTACGCCGGTGCTCTCCCCGCGCGGCGTCGCGGCGCGCATCGACGTGGGCGGAGAGCCGTACGGCGCGCTGGTCTTTGCCGGCAACGGCACCTATAATTTCACGGAGACCGACGCCGATCTGCTCGGATTGATCTCGACCTTGATCGCGGGAACGATCGAGCACGAATCCGCGCGCACGCGGCTGCGCACGCTGGCGTACTACGACGCCCTGACGGGGTTGCCGAACCGCGCGCTGTTGAGCGAGATGCTGCGCGACGCCATCGAGGTCGCACAGTCCCGGCTGGCGCGCGTCGCCCTGCTCTTTCTCGACCTGGACGGCTTTAAGGACGTCAACGACACCCTCGGACACGCACGCGGCGATCAACTGCTACGCCTGGTATCGGGGCGCCTCGGCGCGCTCGTGGGCACGCGCGGCTCGGTCGCCCGGATGGGCAGCGACGAGTTCGTCATCCTGCTCACCGAGTGCGCGGACGTCGAAGATGCGCGCACCGTTGCCGAGCGCGTCATCGCGTCGATCAGCGAGCCGTTCGCGCTCGACGAGTACGAGCAGTTCATCTCGACCAGCATCGGGATCGCGATGTATCCGGAAGACGGCCGCGACGACCAGGCCTTGATCAAGAACGCCGACATCGCGATGTCGCGCGCGAAGGACCGCGGGCGCAACGGCTACTTCTTCTACAATCCCACGCTCGAAGCACCGATTCACATGCGCCTCTCGCAGGAAAAGCTGCTGCGCAAAGCGCTCGAACTCGAGGAGTTCGTCGTCTACTATCAGCCGCAGCTCGATCTGCGCAACGGGCGCATCGTCAGCGTCGAGGCGCTGGTGCGCTGGAATCATCCTAAGAGCGGCCTCATCGCACCGGGTCAGTTCATTCCCAGCGCCGAGATTTCGGGCCTGATCGTGCCGCTCGGCGACTGGGTACTGCAATCGGCGGTGCGGCAGTTGCGCGCCTGGCATCAGGAACTCGGGCCGCTGCGTCTGGCGGTCAATCTCTCGGCGCGCCAGTTTCACGACCGCGACCTGCACCGGCGCATCATGGCGACGCTCGGCGACGCCGGCGTCGACCCGTCGTTTCTCGAACTCGAGATCACCGAAAGCGTCGCGATGGCCGACGCCGCCGTCACCGCAGAGATCTTGCGGGAACTGGGTGCGAGCGGTATCCGCGTCGCCGTCGACGATTTCGGCACCGGCTATTCGTCGCTCTCGTACCTGCGGCGATTCGAGCTGGACGTCTTGAAGGTCGACGGCTCCTTCGTCGCGGGCATCGGGCGCACGCCCGGCGACGAGACGATCGTCAACACGATCGTGGGCATGGCGCATAGCCTGGACTTGGAAGTGATCGCCGAAGGCGTGGAGACGCTGGAACAGATCGCGTTTCTCTCGGCGAAGGGCTGCGACGTCGTCCAAGGTTTTGCCATCGCGCCGGCGCTGCCGGGCCCGGAACTCGAAGCGTTTGTACGCCGCCGGGATGCGGGAACGAGGTAGCCATGGATCTGCTTGCAACCACCGCCGGGCGCTTGGACCGCGCGGAACTCTTGGCCCGCTACCGGCGCAACCGCGAGCGCTCTGCCCGGCTCTTCGGCCTGATCCGCGACGGCGCGTACGAATCGCAGCCGATTCCGCTGCGGCACCCGTTCGCGTTCTACGAAGGCCACCTGCCGGCGTTTAGCTTCCTGACGCTCAACGAGCGCGCGCTCGGCGAAACCCCGCTCGATCCCGCACTCGAACGGCTCTTCGAGCGCGGCATCGACCCCGGAACGATCGACGACGCTCGCCGCTACCGGCGCAGCGATTGGCCCTCGCGCGACCAGATCGCGCAGTTCGGCCGCGCCTGCGACGAGCGCGTCGAGGCGGCGATCCGCACCGCCCGGATCGAGGATGCGAACGTGCCGCGCTTGGTGCGCGGCGAGTCCGTCCATACGATTCTCGAACACGAGCAGATGCACCACGAGACGCTCACGTATATCATCCATCAGCTCGACGCGGCGGACAAGAACCGCGTCGCGCACGAGCACCGCGACGGCCCGCTCCCGGCCGCCCGGTATATCGACGTGCCCACCGGCGTCGCCACGGTGGGCGCGCTGCGCGACGACATCCCGTTCGGATGGGATAACGAGTTCGAAGCCCACGCGCAGGACGTGCCCGCATTTTCGATCGCCGCGTATCCGGTGACCAACGGCGACTGGCTCGCGTTCGTGGCCGACGGCGGCCCCACGCCGGCCTTCTGGGTGGAGCGCGACGGCGCGTGGCGCTTGCGGACCGTCTTCGAGGAGATCGCGCTGCCGCGGTCGTGGCCGGTCTACGTGACCCATCGCCAGGCCTCTGCGTACGCGCGCTGGGCGGGCATGCGCTTGCCCACCGAAGCCGAGTACCATCGTGCGGCGTACGGCGCTCCGGGCGGGATCGAGCGGCCGTTTCCGTGGGGCGCGGAGCCGGCCTCGCCCGAACGCGGCAACTTCGATTTTACGCGCTTCGATCCCGAACCGGCGGGCGCGCATCCGCTGGGTGCGAGCGCCTGGGGCGTGCACGAGCTGGTCGGCAACGGCTGGGAGTGGACCGCCAGCCTCTTCGAGCCGTTCCCCGGCTTTACGCCGATGGCGTCGTACCCGCAATACTCCGCGGACTTCTTCGACGGCAAGCACTACGTGATGAAGGGCGCGTCGCCGGTGACGGCGAGCGAGCTGATTCGCCCCTCGTTCCGCAACTGGTTCTTCGACGACTACCCCTACATGTACGCCAAGTTCAGGTGCGTCTATTAGCATGCGGCGCTCCCTCGTTCTCGCGCTGGCCGCGTCGCTGGCTCTCTGCGCGTGCACTCAGAACGGCGGGAACGGCACCGGGAGCGCCTCGGACCTGCGCATCGCCTTGCCGATCGACCCGACCCAACTCAACCCGATCCTCGAGCAAAACTCCAACGAGAACTTCGTCGACGGCTTGATCTTCGACGAACTGGTGACGCTCGACGCCGCGCACCACCAGGTACCCGACCTCGCCGAGACGGTGCCGACGCTCGCCAACGGCGGGATCAGCAAAGACGGCCGGACGATCACCTACCACCTGCGTCGCGGCGTCACGTGGCACGACGGAGCGCCCTTCACGAGCAAAGACGTCAAGTTCACGTGGCAAGCGATCATGAACAAGAACAACAACGCGCTCACGCAGCGCGGCTACGATCAGGTCGCTTCCGTCGACGTGCCCGACGACTACACCGTCGTGTTTCATATGAAAACGCTCTTCCCGCCGGCCGTCGATACGATCTTCGGCGAGAGCGATACGCCCTATCGCATCCTCCCGGAGCACCTGCTCGCCAAGTACCCGAACCTCAATCAGATTCCGTTCAACAGCGCGCCGATCGGCACGGGGCCCTACCGTTTCGCGCGCTGGCTGCGCGGCGACCGCATCGTCCTCACCGCCAATCCCACCTACTTCCGCGGCGCGCCGCATATCAAGACGCTCACGTTGCTCAACATTCCGGACGACAGCACGACCGTCGCGCAACTGCGCACGCGCGAGGTCGACCTGGCGTTGGAGTTGACGATCACCGGCTACAACGCCGTCGCGCAGGATACCGGCGTCGTGCGTCAGCCGGCCGACTCGCCGCAGTACAACGCCGTCCTCTTCAACACGCAGCGCGCACCGCTCGACGACGTGCGCGTTCGTCGCGCGCTCGTGCTGGGCATGGATCGCAAGGCGATCGTCCGCGAGGATACGTACGGCACGGCCACCCTGGCGGCCGCCGATCTCGGGCCGTTCTATTGGGCGTTCGACCCCTCGCTCGCGCCGGTTCCGTACGACCTCGCGCAGGCGAAGGCGCTGCTCGACGCGGCCGGATGGACGCCCGGGCCGGACGGCGTGCGCGTCAAGAACGGCAGCCGGCTCTCGCTGCAGATCGTCTACGGCCAAGGCAGCGCGCTCACGCGCAACATCACCCAGCAACTCCAGGAGCGGTATAAAGCGCTCGGCGTCGATCTGCAGATCAAGAGCTACGACTTCGCGGTGCTCTACGCCGCCGCGCAAAACGGCGGGATCCTCAACACCGGAAAGTTCGATCTCGCGATGTACGCATGGATCTCCGGCGGCGATCCGGACGACGCGTCGCAGTGGACGTGCGCGGCCATTCCGCCGAACGGAAACAACGTCTCGCGCTACTGTTCGCCGCAGATGGACGCCCTCCAGCGGCAAGCGCTCTCCACCTTCGACCGGGCGGCCCGCAAGGCCGTCTACGCCAAGATCCAGCGCCTTCTGCTCGCCGACGCGCCCGCCGCGTTCCTGTACTACGCGCCGGAGCGCTTCGTGCGCACGCCGCAGTTGCTCGGTTTCACCCCCAACGGCATTAGCGCGGGGTGGAACGCACAGGATTGGACGCGCTAGAGCAAGGATACTGACGCGTTGCGCCCCACCCTAGGAGAAATCGCTTGACCACCACCTCCGCCAACGGCACCCACGTCGCGACGACCAAGAAAGTTCCGGTTACGGTTGCGTACGGCGACGGCATCGGCCCCGAAATTATGGGCGCGACCATCGACATCATCAACGAAGCGGGGGCGGCGCTCGACTACGAGCGGATCGAGATCGGCGAATCGGTCTATAACCGGGGCGGCACCAACGGCATCGACCCGGAATCGTGGGACTCCTTGCGCCGCACGAAGGTCTTCCTGAAGGCGCCGATCACGACGCCGCAAGGCGGCGGCTTCAAGAGCCTCAACGTGACGGTGCGCAAGACGCTGGGGATGTACGCCAACGTGCGCCCGTGCTCGTCGCTGCATCCGTACGTTTCGACCAAGCATCCGAACATGGATATCGTTATCGTTCGCGAGAACGAGGAAGACGTCTACGGCGGCATCGAGCACCGGCAGACCAATCAGGTCGCGCAATGCCTCAAGCTGATCTCCCGCCCGGGGTGCAAGCGCATCATCCGCTACGCGTTCGAATACTCGCGCGCCAACAACCGCAAAAAAGTCACGTGCTTCACCAAAGACAACATCATGAAGATCACGGACGGCCTCTTCCACCGCACGTTTGAAGAGATCGCGCTCGAGTATCCGGATATCGAGCACGAGCACTGGATCGTCGACATCGGCGCCGCCAAGATGGCCGACACCCCGGAAGCCTTTGACGTGATCGTGATGCCCAATCTCTACGGCGACGTGCTCTCCGACGTCGCCGCGCAGATCACCGGCTCGGTCGGGCTGGCCGGGTCGGCCAACATCGGCGACCACTGCTCGATGTTCGAAGCAATCCACGGTTCCGCGCCGCGCCGCGCCGGACAGAATATGGCCAATCCTTCGGGCTTGCTGCACGGCGCGCTGTTGATGCTGGTGCACAT
>Ga0116229_10012828_pt1 | contig 11979 bp, 13 predicted proteins | sample S1TSphgellanicum_3_FD_87313 | JGI IMG/M metagenome (GOLD analysis project Ga0116229, IMG submission 87313) | Host-associated microbial communities from peat moss isolated from Minnesota, USA - S1T2_Fc - Sphagnum magellanicum MG | ecosystem: Host-associated > Plants > Peat moss > Unclassified... | reverse complement strand
GGCGTTGAAAGGCAGCGGCATGGTCGCCAAGACCTTCGACCATGCCGACAATGCCCTGACCGCGCTGCGCGCCGACACTCCTCCGGACGTGCTCATGACCGACATCCGCATGCCGGGTCGCAGCGGTCTCGAACTCCTCAAGGAGATTCAGGGCTCGCGGCCCGGGTTGCCCGTGATCGTCATGACCGCCCATTCCGACCTCGATGCGGCCGTTGCCGCCTATCAGGGGGGCGCGTTCGAATATCTGCCGAAACCTTTCGACATCGACAAGGCCGTCGATCTGGTGCGCCGCGCCGCACAGCAGGCGACCGTTTCCACCGACGTCGATGCCGCCCGTCGCAGCATTCCCGAGCTGCTCGGACAGGCCGCCGCGATGCAACAGGTGTTTCGTGCAATCGGGCGGCTCTCGCGTTCGAGCATGACGGTGCTGATCACCGGCGAGTCGGGCACGGGCAAGGAACTCGTCGCGCGCGCGCTGCATCGGCACAGTCCGCGCTCGGTCAAGGCGTTCGTCGCGCTGAACACGGCGGCCTTCACGGCGGATCTGCTCGAATCGGAGCTGTTCGGTCATGAAAAAGGCGCCTTCACGGGCGCCGACACGCTGCGCCGTGGCAGATTCGAACAAGCCGACGGCGGCACGCTGTTCCTCGATGAGATCGGCGACATGTCGCCGGCGCTGCAGACGCGACTGCTGCGCGTGCTCGCCGAGGGCGAGTTCTATCGGGTCGGCGGTCAGACTCCCGTGAAAGTCGACGTGCGGGTCATCGCGGCCACTCATCAGGATCTCGAAACCCGCGTGAACTCAGGTCACTTCCGTGAGGACCTGCTGCACCGGCTCAACGTGATTCGCATCGAGATTCCGCCGCTGCGCGAGCGTCGTGAGGACGTTCCCGAGCTGCTGCGCCACTACCTCTCGGTGGCCGGCCAGGAGCTCGGCGTGGAACCCAAATTGCTCACACCCCCGGCGGAGACTGCGCTGGTCACGTTCGACTGGCCCGGCAACGTGCGCCAGCTCGTCAATGCCTGTCGCCGGCTCACCGTCACGGCGCCGGGCCGTGAGATCCGCGCCGAGGACATCCCTCCGGATCTCGGTGGAGCCTCGACGGGACCGGCGACGAGCCACGATTGGATGGCGAAGCTTTCGCAGTGGGCCGAGCAGGAACTCGACGCCGGCACGCAACGGCTCCTCGATCAGGCGGTACCCGAGGTCGAGCGCATCCTGATTCGCGTCGCCTTGCGCAAGGCGGATGGCCTCAAGCAGGAGGCGGCCAAACTGCTGGGCTGGGGCCGCAACACCTTGACGCGCAAGATGAAGGAGCTCGGCATGGAGGATGCCGCCTAAGGCTGATCATGCCGCCCAAGGCGGATCACGCCGCCGGAGGTTGATCGCGGCGCCAAAGGCTGATCACGCCGCCGAAGGCTGATCATGCCGCCGCAGGTTGATCGCGGCGCCTAAGGCTGATCACGCCGCCGGAGGCGAGCGCGGTGCCGAACCGATTCCAAGCCGCGGTGGGACACGGGCGCGGCCGCGGTGAGACACGCACGCGCAAATACTTCGAGCACTGGCGCGCGACCTTTATAATCCCGCCCGCATGAGCGACATTTCCGTACGCGCCTGGGCCGCCACCGAAGGCATTCTCCTGGGCAATACCCTGGGCGCCTGGCTCGTCGCTCTGTTCGTATTCGGCGCCCTCTGGTCCGCGCTCTCGATCGTCCGGCGGCTCATCGCCTCGCGCTACGAACGCTATCTCGGCGCCGAGAACCCGACGCCGGTGCGCATCATCGCGTATTTGATCGGCAATACCCGTCAGTTCCTGTTCCTCGCCGCGGCGCTGTACGCGGCGCAGGAGAGCCTGAACCTGCCCCCGAACGCGCGCTGGGCCGGTACGAAATTCGTGCTCATGCTGATCTTGCTGCAGACGGGCCTGTGGGCGGGCCGAGCGCTGCGCTTCTACCTCGAGCTCAAGGAACGGGAGCGCGGCCCGGATCGCGTCTTCGCGGGCTCGCTCGACGTCATCAACTTCGTCGCGCGCATGCTCATCTGGTCGCTGCTGATTCTCGTGGCGCTCGACAACGTCGGCATCAACATCACCGCCCTGCTCGCGGGCCTCGGGGTCGGCGGTGTCGCGGTGGCGCTCGCCCTGCAGAACATCTTGGGCGATCTGTTCGCGTCGCTGTCGATCGCGCTCGACAAGCCCTTCGCGGTCGGCGACAACCTCAACATCGATGCGTTCACGGGCACCGTGGAGCGCATCGGCATCAAGACCACGCGCTTGCGCAGTGAAAGCGGCGAGCAGATCATCCTGTCGAACGCCGACCTCTTGAAGAGCCGCGTGCGCAATTACGGCCGCGCCGCGGAGCTGCGCGCGCTCGTCACGGTGCGCGTGTCCTACGGCACGTCGACCGAGAAAATCATCGAAATTCCGAAGCTGCTCGAGCGCATCGTGCGCGACCAGCCGAACGCGCGCTTCGAACGCTGTCATCTGAAGACCCTCGGCGAATGGGCGCTGCACTACGAACTCTCTTATTTCCGCCAGAGTCCCGAGCGCTTTCCGCTGCTCGACCTGCAGGAGGCCGTGAACATCCGCATCATCGATGAGTTTCGGCGGCAGAGCATCGATTTCGCGTTTCCCGCGCCGCACGCCGTCGCCGTCAACTGACGGCTCGTCGCTGCCGACCGACGATGCACGTGGTGCTGTTCGAGCCCGAGATTGCGCCGAATACGGGCAATGTCATCCGGCTCTGCGCCAATACGGGCGCGGCTCTGCATCTCATCGAGCCGCTCGGTTTCCGGCTCGAAGACAAGCATCTGAAGCGCTCCGGTCTCGATTACCACGACCTCGCCACGGTCCGCGTGCACGCGGATTTCGACGCGTGTCTCGCGGCGCTCGCGGGCAGCCGGGTATTCGCGGTCGAGACCGGCGGCAAGCGCCGCTATGCCGACCTGCGCTTTCGTCCGGACGACGCCTGCGTGTTCGGGCCCGAGACCCGGGGCCTGCCGGGCCGGATTCTCGAGCGCCTCGGCGCGGACCGCACGCTCAGCATCCCGATGCGTGCGGGCAATCGCAGCTTGAATCTCGCCAATGCCGTGTCGGTCGTCGTTTTCGAGGCCTGGCGTCAGCGGGACTTCAATCCGTTTCCGCCTTGATCTCCCGGCCCATGAGATCGCGCACCGCCGCCTCGACCGGATGCCCCTCGTGCAGGATGCGATGCACCTCCTCGCAAATCGGCATCTCGACGCCGAGGCGTGCGGCCACCTCATGCACGGCACGCGCGGCGGGCACGCCTTCGACCACCTGGGCGATGCTCGCCAGCGCCCGTGCCGGCGGAACGCCGCCGCCCAGTGCGAGCCCCAGGCGACGATTGCGTGACTGATCGTCGGTGCAGGTCAGCACGAGATCGCCGAGACCGGCGAGTCCCATGAAGGTGTCGCGCCGCCCGCCGATCCGGACCCCGAGACGCATCATCTCGGCGAGGCCGCGCGTGATCAGCGCCACGCGGGTGTTTGCGCCGAACCCCATGCCGTCGGCGATGCCGGATCCGATCGCGATCACGTTCTTCACGGCGCCGCCGACCTCGACGCCGATGATGTCGGTCTGGGTATAGACGCGAAACGTCGGTCCCGACAGGACTGCGGCGAGATCGTTGCCGAAGTCCTCGTGCAGTGAGGCCACGGTCATCGCCGTCGGCAGCCCGGCGCCCACCTCTTTCGCAAACGTGGGGCCGGAGAGCACGGCGGTGGGACGGGGGCCCAACACTTCGAGCGCAACCTGGTGCGGCAGCAGCCCCGTCGCGATCTCGAACCCCTTGGTCGCCCAGGCGAGACGGCTGTCCGGTGCCAGGGCTCCGGCGAGGCGCCCGAGAGTCTCCCGAAACGCGCTCGAGGGCACCACCACGAGCACGTCGCGGGCCGCGGCGAGCGCGGCGGGCAGATCTGCGGTCGGCGTCAGCGCGTCGGGAAACGGGGCGCCGGGCAGGTAGCGCTCATTGCTGCGGGCGGCCTGCAGGGCCTCGATCTGCAGCGGATCGCGCCCCCAGAGCAGCGTCCGGTGACCGGCGCGCGCGAGCTGAATCGCGAGCGCCGTGCCCCAGGAGCCCGCGCCGATGACCGCTATCGGTTCCGGGCCCAGACAGGCTCCGGCCTAATTGACGAGGCCCGGCTGCGGCGCTTCCGATGCCTGTGCAAACAAGGCGTCGAAATTCACCAACGGCAGCAGGAAATTCGGGAAGCCACCCTTGGTGATCAAGTCGGAAACGGCTTCGCGCGCGTAGGGAAACAGCACACCGGGGCAAAAGCTTCCGATCAAACGCTTCAACTCCTCGAGCGAGGCGCCGGACATCGAAAACACCCCCGCCTGCTTGACCTCGACGAGATACAGCGTGGTCTCCCCCTGCTTCGCTTCGAGCGTGATGGTCAGCAGCACTTCGCGCGCGTCCGCGCCGATTTCCTCCGCCGACGTGTTCATGTTGAGCTGGAACTTCGGCTCCCAGCCCTGGTTGCTCGGCAAGCGCGGCCCGTTCGGCGACTCGTACGAACAATCCTTCAAATAGACGCTCTGCAGCGTCACCTGGACTCCGCCGACGTTGGCCTGCGGCTCACGAGTGCTGACTTCGCTCATCCGTCCCCCTGAAGTAGCCGATCGAGCTCGCCGCTGCGATCGAGTGCGAAAAGATCGTCACAGCCGCCGACGTGCCGTGTGCCGATGAATATCTGCGGTACCGTCCGGCGTGAACTCCTGGCAATCATCTCTTCCCGGCGTTGCGGATCCGCCTCGACGTCGATCTCGCTGAATGCGGCATCCTTTTGGGTCAACAGCTCTTTGGCGCGCCGGCAATAAGGGCACCAACCGGTGGCATACACGGTGATTTCCGGCATGCTCATTTCGCAGCCGGCTTGTTTCCCGCCGTGGACTTTGCAAGCGGCATGTTGTCCTTGAGCCAGGCATTCAAACCACCCTCCAGATTGAACACCTTGGTGAAACCGAGCTTCGCGAGCGTGCGCGCCGCGCCGGCCCCTTCCCGTCCGTCGTTGCAATAGGTGATGACGGTCTTGTCGCGCCACTTTTTCAGGGTCTCCGCCTGCGTCGCGAGCTCTTTCGCAGGCAGGTTGCGCGCTTCGCCGATGTGGCCGGCGTCGAACGCCGCGCGCTCGCGCAGGTCGATCACGAGCGCCCCCTGGTTCATCATGCGCACCGCCTGCATTGCGGAAAGCGCCGCAAACGCCTGCATGCGCTCCCGCAGCTCGAATACCACCACGACCAGCAGCGCGAACAGTGCACCGGACGCAAGCAAGGGATGATGGCCGACGTACTCGAACAATCGCGGCATGCCGTGGCTACGTGCTGAATTTTGAGGGCAGCGAGTATAACAGCCACCTTCATCCTTGTATCGCGGCGGCGTGGGGAGCCGGCCGGCCGCGGATTGGGCCCTCGGGTTGCCGCGGTGCGCACCGCACCGCCGCCCTTGATGCCCTGGCGCTCGCCGCCGCCGCGTGCGTGGCTCGCAGCCGGTCGGCGGGTTATGCTTGGACGCTCCTATGCAGACCCACGCGCGCAGTGTTTTGTATCTCGGGCTCGGCCTCGTGCTCGGTCTGTGCCTCGGCCTGGCGCGCGGAGTTCGTGCCGACAAGCCGGCGGAGCCCGGCAATGAACTGCCGTGGGCCGATGCGCGCACGCTTGCCGACGTGATCGAAAGGGTCAAGCACGACTACGTGAATCCCGTGGACGACCACCAGCTGCTGACGGCAGCGGTCCGCGGCATGGTTGCTTCGCTCGATCCTTACTCCGCCTACCTCGACGGGGACGAGTACGACGAGATCAAGATCAGCAGCTCCGGCGAGTATTCGGGTGTCGGCATCGAGGTGTCGATGGAAGACGACCAGGTCGTCGTGGTGGCGCCTCTCGAGGGGTCGCCGGCGGCGGCGGCCGGCATCCGTTCCGGAGACGTGATCGTGACGATCGATGGCATCCCGGTGAACACGACCACGCTCACCGACACGATCGGGCGCATGCGCGGCAAGGAAGGCTCCACGGTGCGTATCGGCATCGCCCGGGACGGGGTCGCGGAACCCCTGCAGTTCGTGGTCAAGCGACAGCGCGTCGAGTTGCACAGCGTCCGTTCCGATCTGCCGGAGGAGAACTATGGCTATGTGCGCATCGCCCAGTTCAGCGAGACGACCGGCACGGAGCTCGATGCGGCCATCAAGGCGCTTGCCAAGCGCAACGGCTCGCCGCTCAAGGGGCTCGTGCTCGACCTGCGCGACAACCCCGGCGGCGTGCTCGAGGCGGCCGTCGCGGTTGCCGACGAGTTTCTCGACGGCGGGGTCATCGTATCGGCAAAAGGGCGCACGCCCGATGCCAACTTCACGATGGACGCCACTCCCGGCGACGCCCTCTTGGGTGCTCCGATCGTGGTGCTCGTGAACGGCGGGTCGGCGTCGGCCGCCGAGATCGTCGCGGGCGCGCTCAAGGACGATCATCGGGCGACCCTGATGGGACGCACGACCTTCGGAAAAGGCTCCGTACAGACCGTCGAGGCGCTGCCCGGCGACAGGGCCCTGAAACTCACGACCTCGCTCTATTACACGCCGTCGGGTGTTTCCATCAATCACAAAGGGATCGTCCCGGACATCGAGCTGCCGCGCGATTCGAACCCTCCCGCCGCGGCTGGCGCCGGACCGGACTCGGAGGAACAGCGGGCCCTGCAGCAGCTCAAACTCCTGCCCATCAACGGCAAACCGGCCGTGACGGCCGGGCTTTAGGACCCCGTAGGCTCCCGGCGCGAAAGGCCGCGCGATTGGCGCGAAAGGCCGCCGGCTTGGCGCGAACGCCGCGCGCGCTTGGCGCGAAACGCCACGCTCGCCCGGCGCGAAACGCCACGCTCGCCCGGTGCGAAAAGGCCGCGCTCGCCCGGTGCGAAACGCCCGCGCGCCCGGTGCGAAAGGCCGCGCGCGCCCGGTTCGCAGCCGCTCCTGCCCGACATTCCGGGACGGCCGCCTTGCGTCCGACGCACTTTTCTGTAAAGGTGGACGTAGATCACGGCGGTTTCCGACAGACGTATGCTTAGCTGTCCCACGTTAAGTCCAATCGGGAAACACTTCATGGCTGGCAACAATCGGACCCCCGCGGGATCGACACTCGGGATCTTCGCACTGGCGCTCGGGTTCTGCGTTCTGTGCGCATCGGCCCGCTCGGCGCCGTTGCGCGACCCGAACCTGAGATCCGTCGGTGTGCTGGTCGTCGATCAGACCGATTCCTCGGTACTGCTGTCCAAGCATGCGGACGTTGCCTCTCCGATCGCCTCGATCACCAAGCTCATGACGGCCCTGGTCGTGCTCGACGCGGGTCAATCCTTGAGCGAGCCCATCGAAATTGGCGAGTTCGACCAGGATTTCGGCAAAGGCTGGTTTTCGCGCCTGACCGTCGGCACGACCTTGAGCCGCGGCGACATGATGCACCTCGCGCTGATGGCCTCGGAAAACCGTGCCGCGCATGCCCTCGGCAGCCACTATCCGGGCGGAGTTCCCGCCATCGTGGCGGCCATGAACGCGAAAGCGCGCGCCCTCGGTATGACGAGCGCGCGTTTCGTCGATCCGACCGGCCTGTCATCCGACAATGTGGCGAGCCCCGAAGATCTCGCGAAGTTGGTCATCGCCGCTTCCAAGAATTCCACGATCCGCGATTTCTCCACGGATCCCAGCTATACGGTGCGCGTGCGCCGGCATCTCGTCGAATTTCACAATACCGACCGGTTGGTCGCCAATCCGGCTTGGGACATCGTGGTGCAGAAGACCGGTTACATCGCCGAGGCCGGCCGCTGCCTGGTCATGGAAACCGTCGTGAACGGGCGCTCGCTCGTGATCGTGCTGCTCGACTCATTTGGCAAATATACGCGGCTCGCCGACGCGGCCCGCGTGCGCAACTGGGTGGCGACCGGCGGCGGCTCGCGCCTGGCCCGCGTTTCGATGCGCTGACACCGGCGGCGCGTTGCGAGCAACCCTTCCCCTCGGTGATCGATTCACGCCACGAGCACTCGCCGAATCGCTCCGCCGAGTCCGCCGAGCAACAGCGCGGCAATCGGCAGAAACGAGAGCCCGAACCCCGGCCCGCGTCTCGCGGGATCCTTGACGTAGCTGGCGGCGTACAGTTCCCGGCCGACCAGATACAGAACCCCGAGCCCGGCGCCGATCAGCGGGTTGAAGTAGGCGCTGAACAAATACAGGCCCGGTATCAGCGCGACGAGTTGTTCCAGCGTGTTCGCCTGCACGCGGAAATGACGCTCGAAAACCGGGTTGCCGCTGGTCGCGGGGGCAGCCACACCGTAGCGGCCGCGCGCCGCCGCGACCTTGTACCCAAACGCGATGAATTGCAGAACTGCGAGCGCAGTCACGATATGAATATAAGGCATGGATGTTCCCCCGGCGTTGGGGGATTCTAGCATCCTCGGGAGTGGGGTCCGTTCATGAGGGAATCATCGGCAGTGAGCATTCCGCGAAAATTCGGGACGCGCGGTTACGCGCACCTCGTCGAACTCAGGGTCCCGGTCGCGCGCGTGTGGCAAGCGCTGACCGATCCCGCATTGATCCGCATTTGGACTGGCGGCGACGCACGCGTCGACGCGCGCCGAGGGGGCTCGTTCGTCTTCGGCAAATCGGGGACCGAAACGCGCGAGGCGCATGTCGACATTTTCGAGGTCAATCGGCGCCTCAGGCTGATCTACATGCAGGGCCCCCATCTGCCCCGCTGCGACAGCGCCATCGTCGATGATTTTCTGCTCGACGTGCGCGCCGCCGACGGGTCGTCGTCGCTGCGAGTGCTCGGCTCCGGCATTCCCGACTCGAAGGACTGGGACGCCGCGTATGCGAGGATGCGGACCGGATGGGAACGCTTCATGGCGCGAATCAAGGTCACTCTCGAGGCGCCCCCGCCGCCCCCGCCGCGCCCGCCCAAGAAGGCCGACCCCGGGCTGCCAGGCCTTGATTTCTGAACCCTGCGCCAGCATGTCCACCGGGAGGTGAGCGTCATGCAGGGTTTTCTGCTCCGAGCCGCGATCGTGGCTCTCGGTTTGTGGTTTTCCACGGTGTGGGTCCCTGGCGTCGTCATCGACACGCCGGGGACGCTGATCCTGGCCGGACTGCTGTTGGGCGTCATGAACGCCATCGTGCGTCCGGTTGCCATCCTGCTCACGCTCCCGATGACCATTTTGACGCTCGGGTTCTTCCTGCTCGTGATCAATGCAGGCATGGTCGCTCTCGTGGCGGCCCTGTTGCCGGGCATGCACGTCGCGGGTTTTTGGGCCGCGTTTTGGGCCGCCATCATCGTCAGCGTCGTGAGCATGCTGGGATCCTGGTTCGTCGGCCCGAGGGGCCGCGTCGATGTGATCATCAAGCGCGGCTGAACGCTGCCCGCCGGTCAGGCTGCCCCTTCCTCACGGGGTGTTGCCCATGAGCCTCTTCACGGGCCGGCTCGCAATGAGCAAGAGCGCCCCGAGTCCCATCGAAAAATACACGATTCGGAGATACTGCGCCGGCATCGACGCCACGTGCGCGGCATCGAATTCGCCGGCGATGAGTCCCGCGATCAAATTGCCGAGCGACAGCGACAGAAAGAACATGCCCATCATCTGTCCCACGAAGCGACGCGGCGACAGCTTCGTGAAGTAGCTCAGGCCGACCGGCCCGACGCACAGCTCGCCGAAGGTGTGGAACAGGTAGGTGAGGACCAGCCAATTCGGCGAGACCTTGGCGCCGCTCGCGGCGACGGCCGCTGCGGCGGCCATGACGAGAAAGCCGCAGCCCATCAGCATCACGCCGATCGCGAACTTGGCGGGCACGGATGGATTCAGGTGGCGTTTGGCGAGTGCGATCCAACCCCAGGCGAAAGCGGGCGCGAACAGAACGATGAACACCGGGTTCAAGGACTGGAACCACGCCGCCGGTATCAGGAAATGCACGACGGCGACGGCGCGGTCCGTGTAACGCTCCGCGAAAAGATTCAGGGAAGAGCCGCCTTGCTCATAGCCCGACCAGAACAAGGCGCTGCCCAGGAACAGCACCAGCAGCACGCAGCCACGCCGTCGTTCCTCCCGCGTGAGGTCGGCAATGAGCAGGAAATACAGAAAGAACGACAGCGCCACGGCCGCGATCAGCAATGCTGCCGCGCGTGCGAGCGGCACGGGGCTGACCGGGATCACTCCGAGGGCGCAGCCCAGCACCACGGCGCCGATCGAGACGCAGGCGATGCAGAACGGCGTCCACGGTCGGCCGCGCCGGGGGTCGTCCCCGGCCGCGCCCCTCCACAGGCCCGCGGTACCGAGATGGCGGCGCGTCAGATGGAATTGCGCGATACCGACAGCCATGAAAATGGCCGCCGCCGCGAAGCCCGCCCGCAGGCTGATGAACTCCGCCGCCGCACCGGTCACGATCGGCCCAAGCGCGGATCCCACGTTGATGCCGATGTAATACACCGTGAAACCTGCGTCGAGCCGCGCACCGCCCTCCGGATAGAGGTCGCCCACCATGACGCTCGCATTGGGCTTGAGCAGTCCAACCCCGAGCACGATGACGACGAGGCCGAGGTAAAAGTCGCGCGGCGCGACCGACAACGCGAGCAAGGCGTTACCGAGCATGATGGCGATGCCGCCGATCAGCACCGCGAGCCGCGCACCGGTCAGCCGATCCGCGATCCAACCGCCCGGGAGCGCCGCGAGATAGACCGATGCCGTGTACAGCCCGTAGATGGCCGCGGCCGTTCTATCGTCGATGCCGAACCCGCCGTCGGCGGCCGGTGCGACCAGAAACAACACCAACAGGGCCCGCATCCCGTAATAGGTGAAGCGCTCCCACATTTCCGTGAAGAACAGCGTCGCGAGGCCGCGCGGATGGCCGAAGAACGTCTGGGTCACGAGAACCGGGCGGCGATCGTCAGACCTGAGCCTCGCGCTCGGCATCTTCCTTGGCACGTGCCGCGAGCTTGTCCTTGAGCAGCAGTTTCGCCATGACGATGCCGATTTCGTAGAGGATGTACATCGGCACCGCCATGAAGCTTTGCGATACCGCATCGGGAGGCGTCAGGAACGCGGCGACGATGAAAATGCCGAGCAGGACGAAGCCCCGATTCTTGGTCAGCGACTCGATCTTCACGATGCCGCTCCACACGAGCAGCACCGTCGCGATGGGCACTTCGAAAGCGGCTCCGAAGGCGAGTAGCAGGATCATGACGAAGTCGAGATAGCTGCCCATGTCGGTCATCATCTGCACGCCCGACGGCGTCGTGCCCACGAAGAAGCCGAGCATGGCCGGAAACACCAGGAGGTAGGCGAAGGCCGCACCCAGATAAAACAGCAGCACGCTCGACAGCAGCAGCGGAACCGCGAGCTTCTTTTCATGGCGATAGAGGCCCGGCGCCACGAAGGCCCAGAGCTGGTACAGCACGACCGGGATCGCCATCGCGAAGGCTGCCACGAAGGCGAGCTTGAAGGGCACCATGAACGGCGCCACGACGCTCGTCGCGATCAGGCTCGCACCCGCCGGCAACTTGTGGATCAGCGGCTGGGCCACCAGCGTGAACAGCTGATTCATGTAGATCGCGCAGGGAATGAAACAAACCAGCACCGCGATCATCGCCTTCATGATGCGGTCGCGCAATTCGAGCAGATGCGAGACCAGGGTACCTTCGGCGAGCTCGTCGGGCTCCCCGCCCGGCTCACTCATAACCGGGCTTGGAGGCTTCTGGGCTGGCTGGGGTGGACTCGTGCAGGGGGACGGCGGCGTCGGAACTGGCGGACAGCGCGGCGGCGGACGGATGATCGACCGCCGGCCCGGCGTGGGCCGCGCTCGACGCAGCCTCGGCCAAGCTGCGCTCTGCAGCCGGGCTAGCCTCCGCAGTCAAGCTGGGCGGTGCAGCCGAGCCAACCGCCGCGGCCGAGCCAACCGCCGCGGCCGAGCCAACCGCCGCGGCCGAGCCAACCGCTGCAGCCGCG
>Ga0116229_10012826_pt1 | contig 11980 bp, 11 predicted proteins | sample S1TSphgellanicum_3_FD_87313 | JGI IMG/M metagenome (GOLD analysis project Ga0116229, IMG submission 87313) | Host-associated microbial communities from peat moss isolated from Minnesota, USA - S1T2_Fc - Sphagnum magellanicum MG | ecosystem: Host-associated > Plants > Peat moss > Unclassified... | reverse complement strand
TGGAGTTTGTTGTTGAGGTCGTGGGTGAGGAGGTCGACGCGCTGGTGGGCGCCCTCGACGCGGCTGCGGATTTCCGTGAGGTGCTCGGTTTGTTCGCGGCGGACCTGGTTGAGCTCGGTGCGCAGCTGGCGGAGAAGCTTTTCGAGTTCCTGCTCGAGCGAAGGGCGGCGCTTGAAGTGGTCGATGACCTTGAGGAAAACCAAAAGAATGGCGGCGAGCGCGGCGGCATCGATCAGCCACGAGGAGAGATGCGCGGGGTCGGGCGAGGGGACTTCCTGCGCGAGGAAAAAGTAAAAGGGTAAAGGGACAAAGGTGAAAAGTCGGTTCATGGAAGATTTGGGAAATGGGACGGACGCGACGTATGGGACCGATAGGACGGGAAAGCTGCATAGCCGCCGCGCGGTTGCGCTTGGGGACGGGTCGGGGGGAAGGAGCGTCCTGGATTTCCAGTGGCGCAGGGTTCCGCGCGACGGCCGCAGTTTTCCTGGGTCGACGGGCTGGTGCTTGGGACGGGCGAGGGCATCGGGAGGGTTTGACGTTGTGATGGAGGAGATATGCCTCGGACAGAGCAGCGCGGGGTCAGTAGCCGGGTTTGGTTTAGGAACGCCAGTCCGACTTGCCGTTGTCGAGGAAGTCGCCGATGCGGTCGACGGTGTCCTTCACGAGCGAGGCGACGAAGAAAATGATGACGCCCGTGGAGGGCGCGACGTCAGGGATCGCGTTGAGCGTGGCGATGAAGCCCGCTGCTTTCGCGATGTAGGAGAGAATTAATAGGATGTTCGACATGCCCCTTTTTCTCATGGAAAAGAGAAAGGGCGGTAGGCTTGGAAAGCTTAAACGGCTTATAACGCCTAAAAAAATAAGCGTTTTAAGCTTTTTAAGATAATGGGTGGAAAAATAAGCGTGAAATGGAATTTGGGAACGATGGGATTCATAAGGGCCGGAGGCCCGACCAGATATTAGCCGGTGGTGACAACCACCGGTTTTTCGTCCCCCCCAATCATTCGCCCCGGCAGAAGCGATGGAATAGTTGCCTCTTAAACGTGCATCTTTCCATCGCCCCTGCCGGGGCGGATTTTCCTTTCAAACCCATACCGGTGGTTTCACCACCGGCTAATATCTTCCCGACCCTTCGGGTCGTGCGCCGGATACCTAAAGGCGCCACCTACGCGGCGCGCTGGAATTGGAGCTGGTAGAGGTCGCGGTAGAGGCCGGGGCGGGCGAGGAGTTCGGCGTGGCGGCCGGTGGCGACGATGCGGCCCTGTTCCATGACGAGGATGCGGTCGGCATTGACAACGGTGGAGAGCCGGTGCGCGATGACGATGGCGGTGCGGTTGCGCATGAGTTTTTCCGTGGCGTCCTGGATGAGTTTTTCGGACTGGGAATCGAGCGCGGAGGTGGCTTCGTCGAGGATGAGGATGCGCGGGTCCTTGAGGAGGACGCGGGCGATGGCGACGCGCTGGCGCTGGCCGCCGGAGAGCGAGACGCCGCGCTCGCCGACGCGGGAGCCGTAGCCGTTCTTAAGCTGGACGATGAAGTCGTGGGCGTTGGCGGCGCGGGCGGCGGCGATGACTTCGTCGCGGGTGGCGTCGGGCCGGCCGTAGCGGATGTTTTCCTCGATGGTGCCGGAGAAGAGGATGCTGTCCTGCATGACGATGCCGACCTGGCGGCGGACGGACTGGACGTTGTAGGCGGTGATGCGCTTGTCGTCGATGAGGACTTCGCCGGTGGTGGGGTCGTAGAAGCGGGCGAGGAGCGTGATGATGGTGCTTTTGCCCGCGCCGCTGGGGCCGACCAGGGCGATCATTTCGCCGGGGGCGACGGTGAAGTTGATGTGGTCGAGGGTGGCCTGGCCGATGCGGTAGCCGAAGGAGACGTCGCGGAATTCGACTTTGCCGTGGACGCGGGGGAGTTCGGGCAGGAGGTCGTTATCGGGGATGTGCGGTTTGGTGTCGAGGACGGCGAAGATTTTTTCCATGGCCGTGACGCCGGTCTGGATGACCGCGTTGGCGGCGACGATATTGACGATGGGGGTGTAGAGCATCGTGAGGTAGCCGAGGAAGGCGAAGAGGTCGCCGGTGGTGAAGCCGGGCGTGCGCTGGCAGATGAGCCAGGCGCCGAGGCCGATGGCAAAGAACTGGCCGAGGCCGGAGAGGAATTCCGCGACGGTAAGCAAAAGGGTGTTGCGCCAGACGACGCGGTTGTAGTGGACGTAATCGGCCTGGATGCCGGTGCGAAAGGCGTTTTCCTCGAGGCTTTCCGTGGCGAAGGCGCGGACGACGCGGTTGTTGGCCACGCGCTCGTTGAGGAAGCCGAGGACGCAGGCCCAGTTGCGGCGATGGGTGCGGCTTTCCATGCGCATGCGGCGGCGGTGCCAGCGGTAGTTGGCAATGAAGAGAGGGGTCAGGATGACGGAAACGAAGGCGAGTTTCCAGTTGAGGACGAAGAGCCAGACGAAGACGCCGGCGGCGGTGATGAGGTCGCTGAAGAGGGTGACGGAGGCGCCGGTGACGAGATTATGGATGGCGGTGGAGTCGTCGATGACGCGGCCGACGATGCGGCCGGTCTGGCGTTCCTCGTAGAATTTGAGGGAGAGTTTCTGGAGGTGAGAGAAGATGGAGACGCGGAGGTCGCAGGTGACCTTCATGCCGTTTTGCTGGATGAGGAAATTGCGGCTCATCTGCGCGCTGGACCGGATGACGAGGATGACGCCGTAGGCGATGAGCAGCGGCACGATGGAGGGCCAGCCGTCGGGCTTGGTGGCGTGGTCGATGATTTTGCCGACGATCCGCGGAAAGCTGAGCGAGCAGAAGGTGACGACGACGATGAGGAGAAAGACGCCGAAGAGCTGGAGCTTGTAGGGCTTGAGGTAGGCGCTGGCGCGGACGAGGGTCCCCAGGACTTCGTCGCGGGAGCGTTTGCGGGGCATGGGTGGAAGGATCGTAGCAATTTTTGGGCGCAGGGGAAGGCAGGACCAAATTACCAAGTGGGAGGGGAGGAAGTCGTTGAGGTTTGGAGAATTACGAAATTAAGTATAAGGCATAAGATATGTGGGTTTCATTAATGCTAAATATATTTCTTGTGTCGGTGCTCATGGGGGCAAGCAATAGACTTGATAAAAAGAGGCAAACAAATAATAGCAAGCCCCTATTAGCAATGGCAGGTTTGATGATAATAATCGCGTCTATCCTGACAATTCTTATGCTCGAACATTTTTCGACACTTGGCATGTACCTAGAAGGTTTTTGGAAGAAACTTTACGATTTGCACCCGTGAATTGGCATGACTGGTCGCAGTCGCTATATGAAAGGTTTGCCTTCCAATAGAGGCAACGGATCGCCACGAGAAGTTCGGCCTCGCTGCCGGGTGATCAAATCGGCCTATGGCGAGCACCGGTTTGGGGGCGAAGAAAGCATAAAAAATCGCCACTGTATCTCAACGCTAAGGCTGGAAGCTAAACCGGGAGGTGAAATGCGCCCGATTACCCCTAATGCCTAGGCGAGAAACAGTGCGTGACCACTCAAACATCGGAATTACTCGGAGTCTGAGCAATCGCCGTCGAAATTTCTCAACTCAAGACATTGGTATTGAATTGGACAGGGGGGGACTTGCCCAAATTTTGTGCATGGCTGGCAGGGCAAATCATGTCGGCGAATAATTCGGCTGCCCTGAGCAAGCGGCGCCCATTTTCGAGAACGTCCACTCGTGAAAACGGCAAGGGTCGGAACGCCAAAAAACGAGGCCATGTGTACGGCGCCTCCATCCATTGTGAGCATTTCCAGACTCTGAGAAATGGTCTGGCATAGTTGAGGAAAATCGCCCTCGAAGCGAGAGGCGATTCCATCGAAGCGATGCGCGAGCCGATCCGCGAATGCGGCGTCCGCTGGCGAGGCGGCGATAAGAAACCGGCGTCCCTTGTGCCAAGATTCGACAAGACGTGTCCATCGCTCAAAACCAAGCGCACGGGACCGACTTTGACATCCCGCCACCACCACCAGCGGTGGCCCAGCCGCCGGTTGAAGGCGTGACCTTGGCGGGCGGTGTCGGGCAGGTTCCGGAAGGTCCAACGAGGCGGCAAAGAGACGGGCAAACTCCAGCGTTTCATGAGCATCCCTCCAATCATAGGGAATGACAATCTGCGCACGGCGGGCTCCTCGGATCGTTTCAAAGCAGGCGATCCGGCCGCCGGGGGCTTTGGCCAGAAGAGCACAACCCTGCGCGAGACCATAGAGCTGCTCGGTATTGATCACTACAGAGTGACTGCGCCAAATTTTTCCGAGAACTCGCTGGGGGTGCTGGTCGTAACAGAGGAAGGAAAGTCCTCGATATTCCGCCCAGGGACGCGACCGGTTCTCAATGAGCCAGAGAAAATCCCGTGCTCTCAGGCCAAGCTCCTGAAGCGCAATATCGGCACAGATCAGGTCGCCCATGCCGCCGGGTCGAAGCACAAGCTTTAGGGGTCGCAGCTTGCGTTGTACTTTGGGCAGGCACGAGCCTAGTATGCGGGCTGCCGGCCCCAGCACCCTGTCTAATTTTTTTAACATGTGGTGTTGGCTTCGGTCCGATTTATCCCAGGAATATTACTCATGACGAAGGAAAAGGAGGCCCCGAGAATCATCTACGTCGATCTCGACCGCACTCTGCTCTGCATCGACCTGTTGCGGGAGCGCTTGCTGACCACGCTTTTTCATGAGCCGCTAATCCTTTTTCGGTTCGTATTCTGGCTTTTTTGTGGAGGGCGCGCACGCTTAAAAACGGAGTTTGCCGCACGGCATCCTCTCGATGTCACGGATCTTCCCTTCAACGAAGAATTGCTTGTCTTTCTTCGGGCTCGGAAAGATGCCGGCCAACGCCTGGTCCTGGCCACGGCATCCCCGCGCCAGTGGGCCGACGCCATTGCCGCGCGTTTGGGGATCTTCGACCGGGTGCTTGCGACAACGCTCGAAACTGGAAATCTCAAGGCACGGCGCAAGTTGAAGCTCATTCTCGAGGACGCGAAAAACGAGCCGTTTGGCTACGCGGGCGATGCGGCTGCCGACGTCTCGATTTTTGAGGCGGCGCACTGGCCGATCGTGGTCGGCGCCAACGCCAGATTGGCCGGATCCAACGCTTCAAACGCGCTGGCGATCTCCCGTCGGCTACCAAACGCAAGACCCTGGTGGCAGGCCCTGCGCACGCATCAGTGGAGCAAAAATCTTCTCCTCTTCGCGCCGGCGGTGTGTGCTCATCAACTCCTGCATGTCTGGCCCCAAACCCTGCTGGCCCTTGGCAGCTTTTGCACTGTGGCTTCGGCTCTTTACCTTTTGAACGATCTCTACGATATCGATCTCGACCGCAAACATCCAACTAAGCGGCTGCGTCCGATCCCGTCCGGTCGGCTGGATCCCGTTGCGGCGCTGGGGCTGATTGTCTGTCTCGTGGGGCTGGCCGCCGTCTTGTCAGTCCCACTACCTTCCGATTACCGCATTGTCTTGCTCTGCTATGCCGCAACCAATATCCTTTACTCAAAACAATTCAAAAGAATTCCCGTCCTGGACATCACCGTTCTTGCGTTTCTTTATAGCATCCGGACTTTTGCGGGAGGAGCGGCTTGCAGCATTCCAGTGTCGACCTGGTTGGCGGCGCTGACATTTTTCCTCGCATTAAGTCTGGCTCATCTCAAGCGCTATGTGGAAACGATGTTGCTCCAACTCGGCGCATCCGCGCCGACACGGCCCGCCTATCGCGGCGAAGATACCTTGTGGCTGGCGACGGCGGGCATCGGTGCTGGGCTGATTTCGGTTCTGGTTCTTGCCCTCTACATCACGTCCGCACAGACTTACGTATATTACCACAAACCGCAGCTGCTGTATATCATCTGCATTTTGCAGTTCTACTGGATCGAGCGCATGTGGATGCTCGCCTATCGCGGAAAAATGTCGAGCGACCCGGTTGCCTTTATAATCACAGATCGGAATTCGTATGTTTTGGCGGCAATTGCTCTCATCATTTCGTACCTTGCCGCCGTCTGATGATCCTGCCCAGGCGCAGGGACGCAAATGTCTCTTCCAGGGAGAGACTTAAGGATTGACCTGTTGGCATCTCCGGGAGAAATAGGATGGTGAGATCATTCGAAAAGCGCGGTGGGAATACGGACCATTGTGAAAATCGATTCAGGCAAATGATGGCGAAGGCGAAGGTCGTTTCCTTCGATATTTTCGACACGGCGTTGCGGCGAAAGCTGGGCTCTCCAAGGCATCTTTTTTATGTCATGGAGGCGATGCTCGACGCGACGCGAGCAGGAGGTCTGTTTGGGTGCGGGCATTTTCGACTCGCCTCACTTTTGCCAGTGGTTACTCTGCCGATCATCGAATGATTGATACGAACGAGAAACAGCCCATAAATTTGTGGGAAAGCGATTTTTCTTCCCAAGGGAAACTCGATGGCAAGCGGGTGACGATGGTTTATACGATGTTTCATCATTTGGGTGATTTTGTCGTCCTCGGCGGTTTGTTGAAAAAATTCGATCTTCTGGAAGTTGAGTTTGAGAGCGTGGTGGCCCATCAACATTCTGCACACATTTCCTCTTTTGACGGTAATTCAAAAGGCCGTTTTTTTAACATCGCAACTATTGGTGGATTGTTCAGCTTGATCGCGAAGCTGAGACGACAAAGGAAACTCGGGCGCCTTATTTTTGGGATACCCATGGCGCCTGGTTCCATTCAGGCTTTCAGTTTCTTTTGGCTTTTAAAGAAACTCGGCGCGTTGACTTACATCGTCGACTTTAATCTGATAAATGCGGATGTCATCACCCCACCCCGCCGACGCTATCTCTTCGATCGTCACTTGGCCCAGGCTGCGGAGCTTTTCAGGCATCCGGAATGGATGGAGGACACCAGCATGCCATTGGCCTTTGCTTTTCCGGCGGCGGCCAGAAGCAGTTCCATTCGACAAATCGGTTTTTTCCCGTGGAGCGGTCGGAGCTGGCTGCCTGAATTCCAATGGCCTGAGTCTCATTGGCTGGCGTTGGCAAAACTGATTTTCGATACTACGGATTTTGAAATCGTATTGTTGGGAAAGGACAAAAACTTTGCCCGATTCGAACAGGGATTTCGCTCTCAGCTTGCGGAAGAGATGCAGCGACGGTTTGTGGCCCGACCCAGTGCCTCCATCGAAGCGCTCGCCGTAAGTTTGAGGGAAGTGGACGGCATTATTACGGTCAACACTTCCGCGTTGCACCTCGCCCACGCCTTGAAGTTGCCCACCGTTGCCCTTTGTGGATCCTCCGCGGAATTCTGGCTTCCGGAAGGAGATCATGTCCACCTCGTCCGGGACACGAAAGGAGTCCTGCCGCCATCGGACCAATATCACCACGACCCCATGCAGCCGAGTCTTCAGCACATCGAGGTTGCGGAGGTCTATGCCGCTTTCGAGCAACTCTCCCAGCAATGGGCAGCCAAATCTCCACGATATGACGCGCGGACAACCTAATCACTGGCAGTCCTTTGTCTCGGTTTGTGGACTTTTCGCGCTGCTCAGCCTTTTGGGCGCGTGGATCGCGCGCGGATCGGCCATTTTCAAAGGGGCAATCGATGCCACCATCCCTCAAAACTCGAATTTTTATCAGTACACCTTTGTCCGATTCGAACCCTTTGCTCTCTATGCCAGTGCGGCCTTTTTTTTCGGACTTTTCCTGATTTTCCGTCGACACCAGCCGTCCATCTCTCAAATCCCGACGTTTCTCAAACGGAATAGCCTTCTTGTGCTTGTCGCGCTGGGGGTGCTTCTCGCCACCAGCATAGGTCGATTCTTAGTCTACCAAAATTTCGACCTCTGCATCGACGAATACTTAAACGACTTCGAGATCCAAATCCTTGACCATGGTCATTTGACGGCCACTTTACCGGTGGAATGGAAGGACGATCAAAATGCCATGAAAGTTCCCTACGAGAGTTACAACTCGGCTCAAGGGACTTGGGCATCGGGATTTCTACCCGGTTTTGCCAGCCTAGAGTATATTTCCAGCAGGTTCGGCATCGCTTGGGCCTTGAGTCCTATATTAGCCGCACTCAGTATCCTCTTACTGGCCAGTTTGGCTCACCGCCTCTTTCCGGATCATCCTACACTGGCGGGTAACATTGCCATCCTGCTTCTCGCCTCAAGTCCGCAATTCCTTGCCATGGCGATGACCAAGTTTCCCTGGACGGCGCACCTCTGGGGTACGCTTCTTTGGGTATGGCTTTTTAGTCATCCCAACCGGCTTCTATTTTTGCTCACACCCGTCTTGGGCGCGCTGCTGATCGGACTTCACCAACCCCACGTTCACCCCCTGATAGCGGCCCCGTTTGTTCTAAGGTTGATGTATACGCGGCAGTGGAAAAATTTCTTCTGGTTTGCCTTTTGGTATCTGATTGGGGTATGTGCCTGGTATCAGGTTTTTCTTCTTCTGCGACCCTCAGCCTTTGCGAGTGGCGGTGACATCAACAACCTCCTGCCCGCGCAAACTCTTTCCATCATACCCGTATTCGTCTCGTTGATCTTCGCCACTTTCCATGCGATCACGCTTCTCGCTTGGGCTGCTCCCATTCTAGTTCCTTTTCTGGGAGTATTTCTCGTTACATGGAAGGAGCAGCCTGCGGTCATGCGGGACGGATTTCTCGCCGTCGGAGCCACCTTCCTTTTCTATCTTCTTTTTCCGCATCCGCAGGGCCACGGCTGGGGATTTCGCTACCTTCACTCTGCTTACGGCCTGCTGGCATTAACGGCGACGGGCGGTGCCGTCATGCTTTGTCGCCAAGGTTGGAACTCGCAGGTTTCGAAAGCGCTTCTGGCCAGCGTGGCCTTTGGCCTGTTCCTACAGATTCCCTACCGCATCTACGAGATACGAACCTTGGTGCGCCCACTTGCTTTGACCTGGAATTTTATTTCGAGTCGACCGACCGACTTCGTCATCATTAAAACCGCCGATTTTTGGTATAGTTGGGATTTGATCCGGAACGACCCGTGGCTTCAGCAAAAGCCCCTCATTTTCAATGGCGCCAAACTTAATCCGGCGCAGTGGAGTGCGTTGAGCCGTAAAGGCACCGTCACCGTTATCGGCGCGGATGATGTGAAGGCGTTCGGGGTCATCCTATCCAACCCCCAAAAGTCATTGCCCTAATTTTCCGGCCCTTTCCCCCCTTGTTATCGAAACGGAGGTCGATAGAATAAGTCCGTTGGCCAAAAACTCATGAACGAGCTGCCCATTACCATCGTTTCCTAGGAAAGGACTTCCCTGTGGCAGATCGGACGCGATTTCTTGCGCTACCGCGAACTCTTATTCCTTCTGATCTGGCGTAAAGTCAGCGTCCGTTACAGCCAAACCGCCGTGGGCATCTTCTGGGTTATCCTTCAGCCCATGCTCTCGGCCTTGATTCTTGCCTTTGTCTTTGGGCGCTTGGTCAACATGCCATCGGATGGCCTTCCCTACCTGGTCTTCGCGTATAGTGGAACATTGCTCTGGGGCCTGTTTTCTCAAGGCATAGATCGCGCGTCGGGAAGCATCGTCGCGGACGAGCAGCTCATCAGAAGAGTCTATTTCCCCCGCTGGATCATTCCCCTGGCTGTCGTGGGCAGCACGGTCGTCGATTTCGCCATCTGCACCGTGGTGCTCTTCGTGATTCTTTTCTTCTATGCCATACTTCTTACCTGAAACTTGGTCTTTTTTCTTCCGGCCACGATTCTCGTCTTCGCATTGGCAACGGCGCTGGGACTCGCGACGGAGGCACTGAATGCAAAGTACCGCGACTTCCGGTTATTGGCCGTGTTCGGGTTGCAAATCTTTCAATTTATTAGCCCAATATTCTACTCCTTTCAGATAGTTCCTCGTAATTTGGTCGGGCTCATTTACCTCAATCCCATGGCAGGACCGATCGAGCTCTTCCGTCTCAGCGTGACGGGAAGCAGCCATTTTTACCTGCCGCGATTTGCCACTTCGCTAGCGGTGGATTTAATCATCATCGTCACATGCGTGCAGATTTTCTACTCAGTGGAAGATGATATTGTCGACACCATCTAAGAAAAGAAATTCACCGGCTCGATACTGGCGGACGAGTTGGGCAAGCGCTACCCCATGCGAATGGGAGCGGGCGCCACGCGGCTCAAATTCAACGAAGTCGTCACTTACCAGCTGGCCAAATTTTTGTCGCCCGGCCAGTGGGGCCCAAAAAAAGATTACTTCTGGGCACTGCAAAACGTGAGTTTTGAGATTTCGCCCGGCGAATTAGTCGCTCCTTAAAAACCCGCCCCCACCTCTGGAATAAAACCTCAGAGCGGAAATAAATCGACCGGCAATTGAACGAAAGGGGCTAAAAACTGGTCGAAACGGGGAAGATGAAAGCCCGGAAAAAGCCCGTCGAACAAAAATCGTTTTTACGACCCACCCTGGCCGAGCAGCTTGATGCGCGGCGACCGATCTACCAACTGGCGGGAAAAATCCCCTGGGGCGATTTCGAGGAGGAGTTCGGCGCGTTCTATAGCGAAGAAGGCCGCCCGGCCAAGCCGGTGCGGCTGATGGTGGGGCTGCTCATCTTGAAACAACTCCACGACCTGGGCGACGAGACGGTGGTGGAGGCGTGGCGGGAAAACCCTACTGGCAATACTTCTGCGGGGAAGTGGAAATGCAGTGGGGCGCGCCGTGCGAGCCATCGGACCTGGTCCACTTCCGCCACCGGATCGGCGAGGCCGGGGTGCAACTGATCTTGGCGGTGTCCATCGGCGTGCACGGGCCGAAGGGCGGGGAAAAGGAAGTGGTGATCGACTCGACGGTGCAGGAAAAGAACGTGACCTATCCGACCGACACGAAGCTTTACCGCAAGGTCATCGCGCGGTGCTGGAAGCTGGCCGACAGAGAGCAAATCCAACTGCGACGGCGTTATCGAAAAGAGGTGCGAAAATGTCTTTTGTCCCAGCGGGGCCGGGGCCACTGGCGCACGGTGAAGCAGGCGCAGCGGGCCACGCGCAAGTTGAAGACCATCGCCGGGCGTTTGGTGCGGGAACTCGGACGAAAACTCTCGAGGGTAGCCATGGAAAAACATCAGGACGATCTCGCTCTCTACCGCCGGGCGCTGGCGCAGAAGAGAAACGACCACGACAAAATCTACAGCCTTATTCTAGCTATGGTCATAGACCGCCACCACAACTGACAGAATCAACCGGCGTGGTATTCCTGCAGCGACTTTACGCCGAGGGTTTTGGTTTTGAGGGAGCGTAACGCGCGCAACGTGGCCTGCGCAGCGGCGAGGGTGGTCATGACCGGGACGCGCTGGTAGAGCGCGGTGGTGCGGATGCGGACTTCGTCGGCGCGCGCGACAGGGCCGGCGGGCGTGTTGATGATGAGATGGATTTCGCCGTTCTTGAGCATGTCGAGGACGTTGGGTCGCCCTTCGTTGAGCTTGAAGAGGCGGACGACGGGAGTGCCGCTGGCTTCGAGCGTGGCGGCGGTGCCGCTGGTGCTGTAGACCCAGAAGCCGAGGGCCTGGAGTCCGCGCGCGAGCTCGGGGATGGCGTGCTTGTCGGCATCGCGGACGCTGATGAAGACATTTCCCGAGAGTGGAATCGGCGGGCTGGCGGCCATCTGCGCCTTGGCGTAGGCGAGGCCGAAGTCGTCGTCGATGCCCATGACCTCGCCGGTCGATTTCATTTCCGGCCCGAGCAAAATATCGGTGCCGCGGAATTTGGCGAAGGGGAAGACGGCTTCCTTGAGCGAGTAGTGGGTGGGGATTATTTCCCGGGTGAAGCCGAGGTCGGCGAGCTTCAGACCGGTCATGATTTTGGCGGCGAGCTTGGCGAGGGGGACGCCGATGGCTTTGCTGACGAAGGGGACGGTGCGGCTGGCGCGCGGGTTGACTTCGAGGACGTAGACGACCTCGTCCTTGACGGCGAACTGGACGTTCATGAGGCCTTTCACTTCCAAGGCCTGGGCCATTTTGAAGGTGGCGTCGCGGATTTCGTCCTGCACTTT
>Ga0116229_10012821_pt1 | contig 11983 bp, 8 predicted proteins | sample S1TSphgellanicum_3_FD_87313 | JGI IMG/M metagenome (GOLD analysis project Ga0116229, IMG submission 87313) | Host-associated microbial communities from peat moss isolated from Minnesota, USA - S1T2_Fc - Sphagnum magellanicum MG | ecosystem: Host-associated > Plants > Peat moss > Unclassified... | reverse complement strand
TCTGTGAAGATGTTTTGCATTCTGTAGGGGGATTGCAAAGTTCTCAGCATTGTTTGTCCAGGAGATGCTCACCACGAGAGACCAGTTCCTCCAAATTTTTGTCTTTTGCAGTGATGGGTTGGTACTACAAGTCTTATGCCACGTGTTCTCCACTGGCCTTCAGAACACCTCATGTACAACATGTTGACCGGCAACATCACTGGTCCAACCAGTTCAAGAGGTTGGACTCAAAGAATGTTTCTGTCCTGATCTGCATTCAACCCCATAATTTTCCAATTTGACGGATTAAAAGAGTGAGGAGTTGTGCTAATCATAGACTTGAGGACTGGTGTATCTGTTTGCCAATTAAGATCTTAGGATGCACTCCTATCAACAGAATAGATAGCTACCAGGCATTGATTAACTGGTGGCAGGCAGGTGTGTAGTCCTTGAGAGATTGAGTCATTGAAGCTTACAATCATGTCTTTTTCCTGGTCTTTTGTGCTGGAATATAGTGAAGAGCAGAAAGAAATTTGGTGGGTTTTCACTTACATTCATGCATTTGTAATGATCCTGTTTGCAGCAATGTGAACAATCTTACAGGGGCAGCAAAGCATTCAGGGTCACATGACACAGCACTGTCATGAGCATCCTTGCATTTTGGGGATCTTGCACAGGGTTCTGATTTCTCTTTTTCCAATGAAGACTGAATCAGGAATTGCAAGTCAAGAGTGTGGAGGTAATTGATTTGTCACTTTGAGGGATTCAATTTCTTTTGGGCAAAGTCTTAGAAGTTGGTGGGAAAATGAAAGGGAGTATGGTTTGTTGCTATTTAGAGGTGTTTGACCTCCATGCACTGGGAAAAAGTTTTGGACTATGAAATTTATGTCACTGAAGGAACTTTCCTCTGCTCAAAACTAGTATTAGGTTTCTCTTAGATTTCTTGTATTTGCAATGATAGAAAAGCAAGTCAAGGAATATTGTTTTAATGTTTATTCCTAGAAGCAAATAATTACAAGTCTTGGCATTTTTACCTGTTACATTGTTTCTTAGCCCTTTGAGTCTGCAGAGCTAGTACCGGTTCCAAAACTGTGTGGAAAGCAAGGCTCACTCTTGAGTTAACTAATATTTCCCGTATTGTTGCTTTCTGTTGACAGAAATGTCCTAGTGTGTTGAAACTGGAAACAGTTGTCTATTCACTTTTGATCTTGACCCTTCAGAAAATTTGAATGATTCTCTAATCTGGTGTGACTAATTGATGCAGGACTCACCAACTGTTATAACATTTTGTGTTCCTGAACTAGATATCCTATTGTTTGAGTGTAATTTCAGCTGACAAGATACTAAAGTTAGCTTTTGCGGATGAGCATTAATTGGTGTGGGGGAGTGGATGTAGCCCTTGGTATTTAAGCAATGGGCAAGCAGAGGAGGGTTTAATTTTACTTTATGACTCACTTAATGTGTAGGTGTAAGAACCCTCACCCTCCCATTCCTTGTGATCTTTGTATGTTTATGTGTAATAAGTTTTTAACTTTTAAGGTTTGTATGTGTACAGGAAGGAATTTTAGGGTTTTCAAGTAAGGATGGTTTTTTTTCCTCTTTGCAGTTGGTAGTGTTTACTCACAACAACATGGAGACAAGGAATGGAGACAAGGAAGAGCACTGATGGAAATGTGGTGGTGTTTACGACGTTGAAATTTTTATGTCATTTTTTAAATTTGGGATGTGTATGCTACTGTGGATATTGCTAGATGTTGGATGATTGTGTGGCAAGTGAGTTGCCAAATGAAGTGTGGTCGGTGGCAATCTTGGTGTGGAGGGATAGAAGGATGAATAACAAAGCAGATAAATGGGGAAGGTTTGCTTTTTGGTTTTTTGAAGAGTAGGTAGAGGTTTTCAAAGAAGAGAAGTGGAATTTCTGTCTCCAAGAGAGGTACAGAGAGACCCGTTGCGCAATGTTCTTTAAAAGGCAAAAATTTAGTCTAAGGGTTGATTTTGATGGTTGATAAAAGGGATGATGAAAATTTTAGAGGTCTCAAAAGTGGTCAGAAATCCTTCTCAATGGGTGTGTGTTGGGTTGATCTATATGTGAGTGTTGTTGGCTTGCATTTCATCAAAGAGTACCTTGATTACTGAGAACTTCGTAGAATAATCATAGTCCATTGAATTTACAAGGTGGATCATCTGAAGGAAGGTTATGATTCTTTGTAAGACTTGTGAAGTAGTCATTAGGGAGTTGATATGTGTTGTTATCCTGCTTTTATGTGTTGTCAATTTGAGGGATGGTGTCAAGAACACTGGATTATGCAATTTGTTTGGGCTGAGTGATCTATGTTACCAAATGTAAACAGGAACTTGGGTTCCCTGTGAAAGTTTGATATGGTTTTGGGTTCATATGGTCTAAAGAATTTGAAAGAAAAAGGAAGGCTAGTGAGCTCAAGAGAGAGAGAAAAAAATGATTTGACCCTTTAGAGACCTCAAGCCTCTTTTTGTTAAGAAAGGCAGTAACTTAGGTGGTCCCAGGATTAGAGTCAGGTCACCATAGGCTCATACCAGTGGGTGATTTTGAGTGTGCATTTACCATTCAATATATGTGTTTTCTGTGTTCTGATTATCACATGCCCTCGTTTGTTCTATCACGTATGATCATGATGATTTCCAGGTTCATATAAGCTTTTCATTATACTTTAGAATGTGTAAAGCCCATGGCTTGGGGACATTCCCAAAATGTGGGGCTGGACTCAGCTATTGCCTCCTCCTAGGCCCTGTATTTTGAGAATGCCCCCACTGTTGCAGTTTACTTACATAAGGAGGCCTCACTCAAGAAGGTGAAGGGACCAGTGTAGGTACTGAATCAAAACAAACACTGCTGCAAAATCGCCCCTATAAGAACAATCACTAATGACCACCTTGCAGCGGGACGAAGCTGCTCTGACCACACAGTTGAGCCTTGGTCCATTTTCAAATAAGAGGCATGATGTTAAAGTATTGATCCTTCATATGGTAGCAACTAGCAACATGATATCTTGCAGGCACTCAAATACATCGTGTATGACAGATTCAGTGCAACTGTGGCACATTCTGGTGGCAGAATTCACCCCATGACATACCCCATGACATACTTCATTGGGTGGAAAACTGCTTCCACCATCTTCCATGCCTACCTGTGCTGCTTTACACCAGAAAGCAGCATATAAGATCAACCCATGAAGACCGCTCTCTAATATGAAATCTGCTTTGGCTAGCTATTGTGGCCTTTATGCGGTATTTTCCACCCTGCTATTTCCCAGCTTCTTTGCAATTTTCTTCTCACTTTAAATTTGAAATATCAGAATACCGTCGACAGTATTAGCTGAATCTTCAGTTTATTTATTAAACAACATTGATGAAATGGAAAACAGCCTGTGTCAGCATGGCATAGCTACCTGAAGCAGATTAAATGAAGATTATATTTGGTAATATCCATGGGGAGTAGCATTCCCAGATATAATCTGCCAGTCTGGTTGTGAGTTTTTTGTAAAAAAAATTGTAGCTTAGGAACAGTTGCAAGCATACCCAGACAAATTTCGACTTAATTGGCCACACTTTTGTACAGGAATGCTAAAACAGTAGCCAGTAGATAGACCTGTGCCAAAAAAGAAATTAGAAGACAAAAAAAGAGAATTTTTGCCAGAAAAGTGAAGTGGGGTTGTCTTTTGGCAAGTTTTGTCAAAAATAAAAAAGACTGTTCCATATGATAGAGCCCAGCATTTTCTCTATTGGTGAATTTTCGCCAAAATGTGAAACTACAAATTCAAAATTCAAAAATTAAGAGATTTTGGAGGTTTTCAATCACTAGAAGTTAGGGGGAAAAAAAAGTTAAAATCATTAGATGTCTATACTCGGATTGCAGTGTGTAGATAATATATAGAAGGATGATTAAAGATTTGTTTTATAGCCAGATTTGGCTAAATCGTCCAAGGAATGATCACCACCTTTTTCTACACCTTCCTCTGCATGATACCACTCTGGGTAGAAGCAAAAATTCCTAAAATATACATGATATGGCTTCATGAGATGTTGGAACTTGGAAATGTTGCTCCCAATGCACATTATGACATACTTCAATTGTGGCAAAAGTGACCCATAATACATGCAAGTACAATAATATGTGACAAGGGATTCTTGAAGTAGACTGCACTGAAGATCACCTTGAATGCTCATCAGGTTGAAATGCTTTGAAGGCTTTGGTATATATATCAATTGATCCCATGGATTTTGATTTGTTACCTCTTTTCCACCAGTGGAAAAATATGCCAGAATAGAGGCATCGTTGGATTCACTTCTTATACGTTATAGATGATAGCTTTCTATTTTTATTACTTGAATTCTCGCATTTTGTAAAACCCTTCCTTTTTATTTCTCTTTGTATTTTGAGGGATCTCCACCAGCAGAAGATCCTAGGGAGCTATGCGGTAGGGGAGACCTCCCTATATTTCTACTTTCCCATGGAAAGATTTTTTGATGGATGGATCAGGAAATTCAACACAAGGAAGAAAGGGACAGATCAGGAAAATTCAAAAAAACAAGATGGAAAGAATGGAGGAAAGAAAAAGAAGAGATTTTTACATTTGTGGAGGTTCTCATACTCATGTGTTCTGCATCGTTCGGCAACACCAAGGGCTACCACCTGTGTGCGACCCTCCCTCAGGAGAACCCACTCATATGGGAACCTGCCCTACAACTTTAAATTGTCATTAGTTTTTCAATATTGCTCATCTGTTTGACATTGTGGATAAGTGTGCAATATAATCAACTAATGAAAAGAGGAGACAATGGCGTTGAAAATTGTGACGACACATTGCCCTTTGCAATATGTGATTTGGTTTTTATTTAATAAAAATTTCAAATTCAATCCTTTTATTTTGTGTTCAAAATGATTTTATCAATTGGTCTCTATCATTTTTCAAAATTTTAGCTTCTCAAAAGAGAGGTTAAAATTGAACCAACCTGTGAAAAGACTGATAGACACAATATTCCCCAATTGAAATGCCCATGGGACACTTCATGAAAAGCTAACACTGACTATCTTTTTGAATATCCTCTTCATCAAGTTTTCTTTTTCTCCTGAATTTTAAAATATTGAAATGCAAGAAAGAAGTGCTTGAGACTTTTAGTTGTCTTCTTTTCATTAAAATACAAGTCTCCAGATTTCGTAATGACTGCATGGTTTTTTGTCTAGTGTACCTAGAGATTGCCTTCCATGGCACAAAAAGTTTTTGTGTGCAATTACAGTTTTATAAAACCCACCATTGTTTTTTCCCTCATTGTACTGGATTTTTTTAAAATGCTGTGTAACACCCTTGGCTACAGGCATTACTGGAATTGGGCCCTCCTCAACTCCCCTTCACAGGAGCCGTTATTCTGGTAATTCCCAAAGTTTATGGCATTACCCTACAATATATGTGGTTGGAGCAGGTAGCCAAGAATCTGAAAGGGTGCTTAAATGTTTTATTTCCACATCTGATTTATAGTAAAATTTGACTATAGGGTAGAACAGCCCATGAGCGATGGCTGGGCAGGCCGGATCCAAGGGTAGTGCTCGGTTGTTTTTAGTGTCCAAACAAAACTTGAACCCTCCTATTGGTGCATTGTGCATCTGACGCACTAAAAAATCATCAAAAAAAAATTAGAATTGAGAAAGTTACAGCCCCCCAAAGTAAAGGGGGTCAAGAACTCCTAAAAACAAACCACTGAACATTACAAAGCCCATTTCTAGTCACCCAAAAAAATTCCTTGTATGCTGCTCTGTTGCTATTAAAGTTCTAAGATGATTCTATTTTGTATGCTGCTCTGTTTCTATTTTTTTCATTACTCCTTTTCATTTTCACTTCAAAGATGATTTCTGTAGCTTGAGGTAGGGCTCCTATAACATTTTAAATCACTCAAAATGAAACATACATGATGAAGATCTAAAGAAGTGATCAGTGATAAGGTAAGGATCGGTGATGGGCAGTTCTACCCTAATATCTTCTTATAGATGATAACCACTTTGGTTACCTCACAAGATTAGAAGTAAAACACTGATCCTCTTGTCCTCCTCATAACATCATTGCAGACAAGTAATAATACAAGCATTATAATATCAAGTGTCAGGTCCAACTATTGCAAAGCAATTATCATAATATTTATAGTTTCTGTAGGGGGAAACGACTGCAAAATGTTCAACTGGCCAAGGTCTTTACTGCCAGCTGTAAAAATGTGTTCGAAAGAATGTACCCTCACAAATGTTTTGAACCTGTCTGCACTTGGAGTGTCTAAAAATTTCTCAGATAATTTAATGAGATGCAAGAAGGATGTCCACACACCTTTGGTATCCATAACATGCCATATTATGTATATGGCATACTACATAGCACGCTATATACACATTAAGGTCTGGGGTGACAGATTATGTCATTTTCTTGATCACATTATATGACAGAATCTTCCTGTGACAATCATACACAATAGTAACCAATTTCTCTGTTGAATTTCTTTGAGAATTGTTGAAACTGCCACCTCAGACCTTAATGTCATGGAATTGTCTCCCCCTTGCCCATTATGTCAGGTGTGTTACCAAGGTCACCTTAATTCGCTCTCTTGGCACCTTACCCAACATAATGGGCAGGAGCTTAACCGTTCCATAATAGATCATGGCCAGTGTATTTTTCTCAATTTTCTAAGGTTGTGTGGTTGGTGAGCATATCAGGAGTGATTTAACAGAAAAAATATGGTAAAAAAGATGCCCCTGAACTAAAATCCAAGTCCAGATGTGGCAAAAGATTTTTGATTTATCTATTTCAAAATTTGGTGAATTTTTTTCTCATTTTTCTTACAGAAGCATCATTGTCTGGGAATGAAACCTCCAAATTGCAACCATTTTTGTCATGTCATTTTGAGATACAGTGCACAATTGTTATCTATGAGGGTACACTAACTCATATACATAGCATGAATCTTGTGATGTCCTTTATACAGGTTCACGGAACCTCAACCAAACTATTCTGCATACAGGGAAGCAAGCTTTGGCCATGGACTGTTTGACATAAAAAATCGTACACATGCAATATGCACATGGCACCGCAACCAAGATGGAGAGGCTGTAGTGGCTGATTCTGCCATTCTGTATAACAAGGTTTGGTATTTGTGAGGGTCGAGTATGAAGTTGAGATGCCTAGTAGAAGGGAAATTTTACTTTTTAGTTATTTTAGTGGGCAGCCCGATGATGTTCAGAGTTTCACCTACTACCTCCACTAATTTAGGAGGCAACATCCACAAAAGGAGTTTAATCATTATGGACCATGCATTGTTAACTTCGGCCCATGATCTTTCCATACCCATTCAGATGATACTCATATTCATTTTGATTTTTTGTTTTGGCATCTCCTGTCATCTTACGAGCTCACATCCTCATTTACATGCATGACAAACCTACCTCCAAGCTTGGGTTCAACTAGAACTGCTATTCCATTTTACAATATAGAGAACTGACGAAACCCACGTTCCATTTTAGTGCATCGAACCCTTTCAGAACCTGAACATTTATCATGTGGATTGGTGTGCAAGCACTTGGGATATGGCAAGAAATCCAAATCTGGTACTTGATTCCAAAACATAGACCGGTGGACTTCAACAGCTTTTGCGGTTGGTACTTTTTTCACCTCCCTATGCAGAAGAAGGTAAGGAGAATGGCACCCAAACCCATGAATGGCATTCTGGATGCATGGGAGTGATGATGTTCCAAAGTTGTTGATTGCTTACAGGTCCATAAACCTGCCACAGCATGACCAGAAAAGGATTATATTTGCAATACTGAAACATAAAAACTTGCGATAGCAGTTGATGTTTCTTAAGATAAGTGTGGACCCACATTTGTTCCACATACAAAGTAACTATTTCTCGGATTGTCCATGGACTGGCAATTCATAAAACTTCCACCTTCTCAAGCACTTGTCTGTCAATATGGGGAATTGCATTGGATCCACATGCAAATGATATCAGTTTGTACCAGATGCTCGTACCAGGATTGTCTAGTTCCAGTCCTCATTGTCAAGGAATGCTTGCTCTCCAATTGCAGCAAGAGTCATTCAGAAATCTTGACCTCAATAGCATCAAGCATGACAAGATCATCAAACATGAACTCTGGGTGGATTTCACACAATTTTTCTTGAATTTGCTGATAAACCATGGCCAAAAATCTACTACCACGTCTATTTGGTCGGAAATACAAGCTTGAGTTTGCTATCATTCATCTATCCTGACCATCCCAAATATTAGACTCCACGGTTCATATTGACATTGATTAAAATATGTTTTCATCAGTACTTTGTCAGTTGAATCATTGTGGTTTAGAGCATTTTAGTTGGTAAAACAACAGGCAAAACCCTTAATCAATGTGCATTGCATTATCAAGTTGATTTGAGGAGCATAATGGACCCAAATACTAAAGAGAAGGCATAAATTTTGTGTTGTATCAACACATGCCCATTATACCTCTTGAATGCATAAGAGCTGCTCAAACACAAGAGGCATGGGAGGGAAACAATCAGATGAGAAACCTACGTTACTCTTCAGTATTGTTGAACTTTTCAAAGCAATCCTTATTTGCGGCATGGGCTTCTGACCCTTTCATACATGTTCACCCAATTGCCATCCAAACAATGCCTGCTCTAATTTTCTGATATCACTACTATAGCCCTGCACACTGCATCAAGTAATTGCCCCAAGACACCCCACCAACTTGGAATATCCTTGTTTGTTACATTCCTTACAGATACTATAGTTTGTGCATTAGTAAGACAAATAACATTTCTTGGAACTCTATAATTTTTTGCACGACCAACAAACATCTCAGATTCTTGATGGCTACATTTAATTTTTTATTATAGGTAAATGCACAATATGGTGGTTCACTTTTTTAAATAATTTGTATTCCACAAAAGTCCATGTTCTAATGTTAAATTTTTTATTTTCTATGGTACCATTGGTTAAATGATAATAAAATCCATGTATTAAAAGTAGTAACATCCATATTAATGTGAGCTCAAGTAGAAATTCCAAATATATGCAACTTTGGAATTTTTTTTTTTGAAAATGAATGAAAAACAATAATCTTATGTACTTATGAAGATACAAGTTAATTTAAGGCATTCAAAAGTTCATAAGTAAAATTTGTTTATGATTCTAAAACAAAATTTTCACATAAAAATGTATTATTTTATTTTAATTCATATGTTAAGTCACTAGATAATTTTGAATAAAATTTAAGATAAACTTTTCAATCTTTTATTATTTTAATCAACCAACCAATCCATAATTTTGACTTCAAAAGTTCATTATTACTAACATAAGAATTTTTTATCAATAAACAACTACACAAATATTTTCATAATAAAGTTGTTAGTTTACATTTAATTATAAATTAATAAATTTAAAAATATAATATTCACCATATGGCTTTGAACAAGGGTACTCAACCAAAAAAAAACACCATTGTGACACCAAAACTGAGTGACAATGCCTTGCATTCACCCCTATTGATGAAGTGAGTTAATGTATGCCCCCAATTCAGTCTTGATTTCTTTTCAACAAAATGGTGTTAATTTCTCCTTTAGGGAGGCTATAAACACATGGTTGGTATCCTTACATAGATTCCTTAACAACATTTTTCCCACTTGTTCCAACCACAACATAATGAAAATATTAAGGTGTTCAATAAATAAAAAATTATCTTCACATAATTTGTTTAATTGCATTCATTTGTCACTACATTTGTTTGTTCACTATGATGGGGGGTGATTGTCACTATTCACTAGTAAACCATTGTGGAATGGATGTGGACGAAACACTTTATTGTTGTAGGTTCTCGTTCCCCATTATCTCCACAAAGTTCAAATGTAAACATTTTTGCCTTTAGGGTTTTAAAATCCCATTTGCAATGTATGCAAATTTTATATATTTATTCAACCTCCATGTTTTACATCCATATCCTCTCCCATTTGCTACATATCCCACCTAAATATTCTTTCCTTCATATATTAACAAGTTCTTTTGCATGTTCGTCCTTACCTTGCAAGGTAATTTTTTTTGTTCTCATAATTGCATGCATGTTTGAAAGCAACGGCCCCTACTACTCATGGGCACACCAAGATGAATGGATCATTTGTGGACAAAACACTTTCTCATTATGTTATTGTTTTAGGTCTTTTTTGGTCCTTCACATAACACATCCAGGTCTAAAATTGTGTTGGATTACATTTTTCAATCGGGGTTCAGTGAAAGGTTTTTGTTATTCTAGAGCTGTTAAATTCTACTATGCATTATTACTAACCTATTTTGTGTTTGTGAATAACCATCTACAATCCTTCTTTAAACATGGGGTTCATGTGGGTTAAGGGAACTTTCTTTTACAACTACACCCAAAGAACATTACATTAATAAAATAGTCTAAACTTGTCGAAAACATTTCACCGTCACTTTGCCTATTTACTATGCGTCAATTTTTGCTTCTACGTCAAATGGCCTATTCCTTTCCCAACTACTACTAATCCCAACTAAAATTTCCATTGTACATGGCACATTTATTCATTTTATTAATTGATCTTGCCTTTTAAAATTAAATATAATTATTATTTGTTTTGTCGGTTCTTCATTTGTTTCATTTCTTTTCCTTTACTTGAAATTGGATAAAATTGGGTTCCCTACTTTCATATGGGGACCTTTGGGTTCTTACACATATTGATCCTTGAACAAAAAAATTCTACTCCATGGGTATTCATGGTATGAAATTACACATGTCATAAAATTTGCTTGAATTTTTATCATTTAGTGAATCAAATTTCATAGGTTTTTAAACATCTTTCCCATTCAATTCTTAACAAATCCTTAGTGCAAGTAAATTGAAATTCTATATGAACTTGCACAAGGTTCTATTTCACCCATGTTGATTTGCTCTATTTTTCCAAGGAACAAAATTACAAATAATCTAAAAAGAGATTCTGGGGTTGCAATTAGTACAACAATTGCTAGTTTCATGGAGCTATTGCTTTTTTATCATCATGATGGGCTCCCACCATCATTTCCATGATGCCCATGTATGTGATTTCAATCAACATACAAACTTGGATTAAAAAAAGGATAAAATACACATGAATGATCATGGGTGAGTGATGAGATTAATCACATCTCTAAAGAAGATAAGGGAATACTCTATTATTAATATTAAATCTATGTTAATTAAGCAAAACATTGACTAAACCTAAGCTAAATTCACATTAACCAAGGCTAAACTAACCATGGTTAATATAATGAAAAAATTAAATTAACCATGGTTAATTAGTATCATTAGTTGTATTATTATTATTATTCAATAAATATTATTTTAATTTTATTATAATATTATTAATTATGCTAATATAAATACAGTTAATAGGTTACATTAGCTAGCTTATAAATTCCTTAGTTGAGGCTAACTACTAGTTTAATATAAGTAATAATAGTATAATAACATTCATTGTTAATTATTATAGGTCATTATAGCTATTAGTTTTTTAATTTTATTTCTAATTTTCGTTAGCAATTATGATAAATGTGGTTAGTAGGCTACACTAACTAACCTATAAGTACCCTAGCCTAAATTAGTTATTAGGCCTTAAACCTTAAACCTTATAACCATTGTTTAATTTTCATTGTGGTAAATGTTTAATTATGTTGATGTTAAAAAAATGGGTGAACTTCTAGAAAAGTATTTAAAATATATTATGGGAACATTTGACAAAATTTGAAATGAATTTATTAAGCATGAAATGCCCAAAAATAGTTTGAAAATGATGTGACCAATGTCTTTCATTGCTCAAAAGATTTTTAAATAAGCTTTAAAAAATAAAAATGACATTTTAATGTGAAGTTTCTTCCATATACCTTTACATAATATTATAATATAACATCTTTTAGGGTCATAAGAAACAAAATAATATTTTTGTTG
>Ga0116229_10012820_pt1 | contig 11983 bp, 7 predicted proteins | sample S1TSphgellanicum_3_FD_87313 | JGI IMG/M metagenome (GOLD analysis project Ga0116229, IMG submission 87313) | Host-associated microbial communities from peat moss isolated from Minnesota, USA - S1T2_Fc - Sphagnum magellanicum MG | ecosystem: Host-associated > Plants > Peat moss > Unclassified... | reverse complement strand
TTTCAAAAAAGAACTGCTTCCTTGCGTCCTCAAAACCGCTTCGTAACGCTTACCGTAACGGTATTGTTGGACTCATTATACCCGTTTATTGCAAAACCATTGATAAAGTACGTGCCGGCGTAAGTCAGCGACCCGCTGAGGGTATTGGTGAACAGCTTTGTCAGGCTGGCCGACGCCAGCACGGCGGCCGAGCTCTCCGCCACGACGGCCGCATTGCGCGAATGGTCGTAGCCCGCATAGAGGTTGCTGATCAGGGTGGGCGTGAGATCGTGCCGCCAATCGACGCCGGCGACATAGTTGACCGACGTGTTGGAGGTCAGCAGCCCGAATTCGGTGAGTTCGGGGTTATTCAGGCCCAGATCGTTCAGAATGCTGGTTGGCAGCCCGTACGGATTACCGACCAGCGTGCTGCGTTCCCAGTAGAACGACGCCGTCATCAAGTCGCGGTCGCCGACATAGGCTGCCGTCGCGTCGAACCGGCGCACCCGGTTGAGCGCCTGGTTGCCAGCGAACAGGCCGGTGCTGCCCAGAAGCGGGGCGGCGACCAGGCCGGACGCTTCGGCGCCGGTGGCGCCCAGATTGCCGGCGAGCAACTGCGCCTGCTGATCCTGATCGAAGCTTGTGATGCCCTCCGAGTAGCCGCCGAAAATGCGGATATGCGGCGTTGCCTGCCACGAACCGTAGACGTAGGGCGACCCGAACCCATCGACGTAACGGTATTCCGCCACCAGCACGCTTGTCGGGCCCGGCGTCACGCGCACGCCGGCGGCCCATACGCCGCCCACATACCGAAAGCCCGCTTCCGGATAGTTGGTGTTCTCGTAACCGATTTCGCCAAGCAGGGCGAGCCAGCGATTGACCGCGTAGCTGGCATCGTCGGTCACCAGGATGCGATGACCGTCGGCCAGTTCGCCGGACCCGTCGTACCAGCTCGCATCGACACCGATCCGGTCCTGCAGGCGTTGCAGGTCCTGCCCGGTGGTGAAGCTGGCGAAGGCGCGCTTGGTGGCGAGCCATGAGCTGCCGTAATCGTAGGATGTCGCCAGCGGCACCAGAACGCCCGGCTGGTTGAGGTAGTTTGGCGCATCGACACCGGAATAAAGATAGCCGACGCCGGCTTGCAGCGTGCCGGTGCCGCCGAATGTGTGATCGATATAGGGGCTGACGGAGGCGGTGCCGATCGTCTCGCGTTCGTCGGGCGACAACAGCACCGTATTGAATTCGCCGAGCCCGCCGAACACCGGCTGCTGCGAAATCGAGCCGCGCGCATCGAAATACAGCCAGCCGGGCACCAGCGTTGCCAGTGCGTCGCCGGCGGCATTCTGGCGGAACTGCGAGTAATTGCTGTTCTCGGCGAAGATTTCGCCCACCGGCGCGTAATTCAGGGTGACCTGAAGGCGTTCGGTATTGCCCAGCAGGGTGACGTTCGGTTCGATGAGCGTCACAAAATCCGAGCCGGCACGCTCATTTATGAGCGGACCGGAGCCCGCGGCCAGGGCGGCGTCGTCGGTCCATTCCTCGGCCACGGTCAGCACGGGAATGATTTGCCAGTTCGGTCCGATCTGATCGCCGCGTGGCGACTGTTGGGTATCGCCGAATGCATCGAGCAACTGGGCGCGCATGTCGGAGGACGATGGGTTCACACCCATGGTCGGCAGCACGGTATCGGCGAACGCCGGCGGCGGCGGCGCCAGATTGACGTCGGGTCCGCTTGCGTCTCCGGTTTGGCCCGCGCCCGGCGGCGGGCCGCCGGCCGGGGCCGTCCCGGAATCGGGTCCGTTATCGGCGTAAGCATCGCCGGGCGGGTCGGCTTGCTGGGCGAAAGCGGTGGGGGGCGCCAGCAGCGTCACCAGGGACGCGGAAAATGTGCACGCCAGGAGCCGTTTACTGGCGCTTCGTGGTTCGCCCCGGACTCGGATCATGGAAACCTCAAATGGCCGTTTTGGCCTGCGGTGGCGGCGCATTGGGCCGCGCGTAATAATCGCCATAATAACTATAGGAGCCGAACGAGGAACGTTGCCGCCCGGCCACCTTGTTGAGCATCAGCATAACCTTGTGCGCGCCGCGGATCAATTCGAGCGCCGCTTCGAGCTCCAGCCGCTGGGTGCGGCTGGCTTCCACTACCATAACGATCTGCCCGACGGAAGGTGCCAGCACACTGGGGTCTGACGTGGAGAGCAGCGGCCCGGCGTCCAGCACCAGGGTTGCGTCCGGCATGGCGACCGAGAGCAGGTCGACCACTTCCATGAGCGGGCGGCGGCGTTGTTCGAAGTCGGCGAAGCTGGGCGGAATGCCGATCGGAATGATCGACAGGCCGGGCACCGGCGTTGGGACGGCCAGATCGGCCGGGTGGATTTGCGGGTCGGCGGCGAAGTCGAACAGGCCGGGCTGGAGGCGGAGGCCGACCAGTTCGGAGAGGCAGCCTGGTTTGAGGTCGGCATCGATGATGACCACGGGGCGTGCCGCGGTTTGCGCCAGCGAGGCGGCGAGATTGACCGATGAGAAGCTTTTGCCTTCGGCGGGTTTGGTGCTGGTGATGAGCACGGTGTTGGCGTTGCGTTCGCCGGCTTGCAGGGTGGCTTTGATGATCCCGTTCAGGCGGCTGGCGCAGATGCGGAATTCGTCGCCGAGACGGGTGCGGCCTTCGTCTTCGACGATCAGGCCGGCCTGCGTCATTTGGGCGATGGTGCGCGGGCTGGGGCGGGTGAGCGCGGTGGGGCGCTCGTAGGTGGTGGGGCTGTCCATCACACCGGCCCGCCAAACTTCATCATCACCCCACCCAGCGCCAGCAGCAGCAACGCAAACACCCCCCCAAACAACCCCACCTGCTTTAACCTGTCGGTCAGAGTCGGCTGCAACGCCGCCAGCGACACGCTGCCAATGACCGGCAGCCCCAAGGCACGCAGTTCCACCACGCTGTGGAACGATTGATCCAGCGCCATCATCGCGGCAATCGTGCCGCCGGCGGCCCCTAAACCCAGCACCAGCACCCCAATGGCGAGCAGCACCCGGTCCGGCGCCACCGGCACCCGCGGCACCGTCGGCGGATCGAGAATCACCAGCTTGATGTTGCTCGCTTTCTTCTGCGCCGCCTCGGAAATCCGCATGCCCTCCCTGCGGGACACCAACTCGTCGTAATTCTTGCGCACCACGTCGTAGTCACGGTTCAGGTTGGTGTACTGCGCCTCGAGTTCCGGCACCCCCTTGGCGATCTTCTCCAGCCGGTCCCGCTCCGCCCGGGCGTCCGCCACCTGACGCTGCAAACTGGCGATATCGCTCTCCGCCTGCACCAATTGTATGCGGAAATCCTGATAAACCGGGTTCGGAATAACCCGCGTGCGATAACTACTGTCGCCGCTGCTGTCGCTGCCGGCGTGGCGCAACTGGTCCACGAGCCGCTTCTGCGTAATGACCTCGGGGTATTCCTCGGTATAAACCCGCCGAAGCTGGTTCAGCCGGTCCTCCGCCGCGCGCAATTCGGGATTTCCGCCACCGCCGCCGCCGCCGTCGGTGCTGAGGGTCGGCGCCGTGCTGCTCAATTCGCGCACCAGCAACGCGCGCCGCGTGTGCGCGTCTTCCAACTTTCCCGTCAGCGCCTGCACTTCGGCGCGGGCGAATTCCAGCCGGTTGCCGCCGCCGCCGTCACTCGGCAACAGGTCGATGTATTTCTTGCGGAACGCCGCGCGCTTCTGCTCGGCATCGCGCAACTGGGCCTCGTATTGCGCAATCTGGTCGTCGATGAAGTTGCTGGCGCGATCGATCTGTTCGCGATTGTTGCCGGCATTGTTTTCGATGAAGCTGGCCAGCATCGCCTGCACCACGTCCGACGCCAACTGTCGGTTGGTGTCGCGCCACGTGATCGAGAAAATGTTACGCGTCTGCGCCACCACCTTGATGCGCTGGCCCAGGCTTTCGACCAGTTGCTCCTTGGCGAACGGCGATGTCGCCCGTAATTGCAGATCGGTTTTGTCGATGACCCTTTCCAGATTGGGCCGCGACAACAGCATGTGCTGAAGCAGATCAAGTTCGTCCTGCAACGAACTTTCCACCGCCAGACCGCGCAGCAGCGGGGTGAGGAACGCATCCGCGTCGATGAACACGCGCGCGTTGGCTTCGTACTGGTTGGGCAGCGTGGCCACGACGATCCAGCCGACGATGCATACCAGCCACGCCGTCAGCATGGCCCACCAGCGCCTGCGCCACGCAAGCGCGCCATAGCGGCTGACCAGTTCGCGGAGTGCTTCCACCGTGCGCTCCTAAAACCAGCTCTGCGGGATGATCAACGTGTCACCCGGCCGCATCGCAACGTTGGCGTGCAAATCACCATCTTTCATCAGGTCGGAGAGCCGCACCGGAATCCGCTGCTCGCCACCCGCGGCGCGGCGCACGATAACCGCGCTGTTGCCGGCGGCGAACTTGGTCAATCCCTTGGTTGCGATCATCACATCCAGCAGCGTCAAATTGGCACGATACGGTATTGTTTGCGGTTCGGCGGCAGCCCCGACCACCCGCACCTGACGGTCCGGCGAGCCCTGGAAGGTGCGCACCATCACGGTCACGATCGGCTGCTGCACATACTTCTTCAGCCGCCCCTCGATTTCGTGGCCGAGTTGCGCCGGGGTTTTGCCGGCCGCCACGATATCCGGCACCAGCGGCACCGATATCCGCCCGTCCGGCCGCACCGGCAAATCACTCACCGACAGCGGCGGCGCCTCGTAAACCGAAATGGACAACACGTCGCCCGGCCCGATCACATACTCGCTCTGCGTTTCACCGGGCATGAGCGATGTGTCGCCAGCCGACATGCCGGCATGACCAGACGTGCCGCCCTTATCACAGCCGCCTGCCAGCAGCACGCAAGCGGCCAGACCGCCGCGCAACGCGCCGCCGATCACGCCCATACCGAATCGCCCGGTAGGCGCGGAAGGAGTCGAACCCCCGGCATCTGCTAGGTAAAAGCAGCGCTCTGCCACTGAGCTACACGCCTTTTGTTTCGGCTTTGAGGCCATGGATGCAGGACGGTCGCGTCTAAACATTAGACCGCCGGCAAGCAAGAAAGTTTTCGCTGTAATCATTGTATTCTAAGCGTATTTTCGCGTCGGATGGTATACTGGCCACGTTAAATCCCGCTAAACGAGCAGCCGGCGAAACAGCCACATCGCGTGGTTGCCGCCATCACTCCCACCCGGACGATTTGCCCAAGCGCTCTCCACACACGACCCAGCGTTCTACACCAAGCCGCGGCCAAAAGGACTCGAATTCATGCGCCTTGCCCGCACCATCGGCCTTGCCGCAGTGGCCGGCCTCGCCGCCGCCACCTATCTCACCCTGCACCCGGCCGATCTGCGGCGGGACGCACGGATCAGCATGGCACGCGGCGACCTGCGCGCGGCCGAACTCGACCTCGATAGCTACCTCAGGCGCCGCCCACACGATCCGCAGGCCAGTTTTCAGCTCGGCCTGGTCGATCTGGCCCTGGGCCGCGGGCCGTCCGCCGCGCGCAATCTGCAAGTCGCCCGCGACGGCGGCTACGATGCCCGCGCCATCATCGCGCCGCTCGGGCGCGCCACCCTGCTGCAACGCCATTTCGATCAAGCCCTGGCCGACTTCACCCTCGACCAAGCGCCGCCAAACGGCGCGTCGCAGGTGCTCGCCGTGCGCGCCCAGGCCTATCTCGGCCTGCACCAGATGCAGAACGCGACCGCCGCCGCCGCCGCGGCGATCCGCCTCGACCCTGACGACGCAGCCGTCGGGCTCGCCGCCGCCCAGGTCGATTTCGCCGCCGGCCAACTGCAATCGGCCCAGCAAGCCATCACGCATGTCCTGGCCATGCACCCCGGCACGCCGGCGGCCTTGCTGCTGCGTGCCGACATCACGCTGGCGCAGGGTGACGCCGCCGGTGCGCTGACGCAGGCACATGCCGCGATGGCGCAAATTCCTGTCCGGCTCGATGCCCGGATGGCGGCTGCCCGCGCGCTGATTATCCTGCATCGCGACGATGAAGCCATCGCGCAGTTGGACGAGGTGGGCCGCGCCGCGCCGCGCCGGACCGACGTGCGATACCTGCGCGCCATCCTGGCGGTCCGCCACCAGGATTTCGTCACCGCGGATACCGAGTTGGCGGCCTTGTCGCCCTACATCGATGACCTGAAGCTGGGGCCCTATCTGCTGGCGGTGACCAAGCTGGCGCGCGGCCAGCCCGCCCAGGCGGAGGCGGCGGCGAGCGCCTACGCCTTGCGCAATCCGGCCGATCCGCAAGGCGCCAAGCTGCTGGCCCTGACCGAGCTCGCCCTCGGCCGCCCCGACCGCGCCGAGGCAGCGCTCCGCAATCTGATAAGCGCCGGCAGGCCGGACGCCGACGCGCTGGACCTGCAAGCGCGGTCGCAGGCCATGCAAGGCGCTGCCGCCGAAGCGGCCAGGACCCTCACTCTGGCTGCGGCGCTGGCGCCTTCCGACATCGATGTGCTCAACCGCCTCGCCGCCGCCCGGCTCGGCCTGGGCGACACCGTGGCCGGCGCCGACGCGCTGCGCCTGTCGCTCGCGGCGGCGCCCGACCAGCCGGCCGCCGCAAGCGCGTTGGTCGAGGCCTGCCTCGCGGCGGGCGACATTGCCGGCGCAAGCAGGGTGACCGCCCGCCTGCGCCAGGCCGGCGAGACCGAAATCGCCGGCGTGCTGGCCGGCCAAATCGCCGCCGCGACGCTCGACGGCGACGGCGCACGCCAGGCCTATGCGGCGGTGCTGCGGCAATTTCCAACCAGCCGCGCCGCCATTTTCGGCTTGATCAACCTGGATCGCGTGGCCGGCGACCACGCCGCGGCCCGGGCACGTCTGGCAGCCTGGATGCACACCCATCCCACCGACCGCGATGGCCTCGCCCTGGCAATCGCGGCGGGGCGTGGCCCAGGTGACGTGCAGGGCGACCGCATGTCCGCGATCGGCCTGGCGGAAGCGGCGCACGCCGCCGACCCGGCTGATCGGCAGTTCACCGAAACGCTGGCGCGCCTCTATCTGGAGAGCAACGAGCCGCAGCAGGCCACCTCGCTGCTGGAGCGGGCGCCGAACCGCGCGTCGGATGCGAGCGATATCAACCTGCTCGACCTGCAAGCCGAAGCCCAGGCCCGTAACGCCAACGCGGACGAGGCGAAGCGCCTGTTTCTGCAGGCCGCGGACGCGCAGCCGCGAAATCCCGGCCCGCGCCTCGGCCTGATCGCGCTTTATATGCGCGCCGGCGCCTACGGCAGCGCCCGCGCCGTGGCGGCCGACGCTCTGGCGGCTGATCCCGGCGACCCCACGCTGCTGACCGCGTCCGTGGCGCTGGAAAAGCGCGCCGCCGGCCTAGCCGCCGCGCTGGCCCGCGCGGCTGCCTTGCGCGCCGACCCCGCCAATCTGCCGGCCGCCTGGCCGCTTGCCGGAGATGTACTTGCGGCCAGCGGCGACGAGCCAGCCGCCGCCGCCGCCTACGGCGCCGCCTACCGCACGGCACCGTCCAGTCCGCTGGCGATCGATACCGCCGCCGCGCTGGCCCGCGCCGGCCACCCCGCGGCCGCGATCGATCTGCTGACCGCCTGGGTCGGCCTCCACCCGGACGACGTCGCGGCGTTGCAACTGCTGGCCTCGCTGGACATGACCGCGCATCGCACCAACGACGCCGGAAGCTGGCTCGACCATTTGCTCGCGCAGCGGCACGACAACGTCATGGCCTTGAACAACGACGCCTGGGTCAAGCTCGAACAAGGCGACGTTGCCGCGGCGCGCCGGCTGGCGCAGCGCGCCTACATCATCGCGCCGTCGCCCGCGACGCAGGATACGTTGGGGTGGGTGATGGCGCGGCAAGGCAACGAAGCGGCTGCCCTGCCGCTGTTGCAGCAGGCGGCTTCGGTGCAGCCGGACCAGTCGATCCTTTATCACACCGCCTTTGTGCTGAAGGCCGTGGGGCAGCGGGATCAGGCACGCGCGGCGGTGGATCGGGCTCTGCGCGATCCTGCGGTGTTTGATGAGCGTGCGGCAGCGCAAGCGCTCAAGGCGGCGTTACAGTAAGGAAGCAGTTCTTTTTTGAAAAAAAGAACCAAAAAACTTTTATCTTCTCGCTTATTGAACATATGGATCTTCTGACCTTCACCACGCTCTATCCGAATGAAGCCGCGCCGCGTCACGGCATCTTCGTCGAGAACCGGCTGCGACACCTGCTTGCCACCAAGGCGGCGACCTCGCGCGTGCTTGCCCCGGTGCCCTACTTTCCGAGCGCGCATCCTATCTTCGGCGCCTGGGCGCGCCACGCCGCGGCGCCGGCCGCCGAACAACGATTTGGGATCGACATCCTGCACCCGCGCTATCTCGCTATCCCCCGCGTGGGCATGTCGATGGCACCATACTTTCTCTACCGCGCCGCCGCCCGGGCGCTGGCCGGGCTGCTGCGCCGTGGCCACCGATTCGATCTCATCGACGCGCACTATCTCTATCCGGACGGGGTAGCCGCCACCTGGCTCTCGCGCCGCTTCGGGCTCCCGGTCGTGCTCACCGCGCGCGGATCGGACGTCACCCATTGGCCGGACTACACCATTCCCAGGCGTCTGATCCGCGTTGCCTGCGCCCGGGCCGACGCCATCATCACGGTGAGCGCCGGTCTGCGCGACGCGTTGGCACGGCTGGGGGTGGCGCCCGCGCGGGTCACTATCTTGCGCAACGGCGTCGACCTGGCGGCATTCGCGCCGCGCGACCGCGCCGCGGCGCGTAAAACCCTGGGACTCGACGGTCCGACCCTGCTCTCGGTCGGCGGCCTGATCGCGCGCAAGGGCCACGATCTGACCATCGCGGCCCTGGCCGAATTGCCCGGCTGGCGGCTGCTGATCGCCGGCGAAGGACCCGCGCATGCGTCGCTGCTGGCACTGGCAGGCCGGCTGGGCGTCGGCGACCGCGTGCGCCTCCTCGGCAGTTGGCCGCACGAAGATTTAGCGACGCTCTACAGCGCCGCCGACATCTTCGTGCTCTCCAGCGCGCGGGAGGGGTTCGCCAACGTGCTTCTGGAATCGATAGCGTGCGGCACGCCGGTGGTCGCAAGCCCGATTCCGGGCAATGACGAGGCGGTGCGAAGCCGCGCCGCCGGCCTGATCGCCGCGGCCCGCACGCCTGGCGCGATCGCCGACGCGGTGCGTGCGCTGCACGCCGACCCGCCGGACCGCGCCGCGACGCGCGCCTATGCCGCCGGGTTTGGCTGGGACCCGGTGAGCCAGGGCCAGCTCCAGGTTTTCAACCGCGTTCTGGCGGCCCGTGCCGCGGCGCAACCGGGGGCGCACGCGGCGCGGTGAGCGGTCGGGGTCCCCATGGCGTGACGCAGATCGCAACATTGCTGCTGCGGGGGACTTGTCCGCTCCGGCATCTGGAACTGACGCTCGACAGCCTGCTCGGCCAGACCGATCCGCATTTTGTACTGTATTGCGCGCGCGAGGCGCTGGGCGCCGGCGGCACGACCCTGCTGGCACGCTACAACGAGCCGCGCTTCGTCGTGCAACAAGATGCAACCGGCAGAACGCCGGCGCCGCACGGGTCGGTGGCCGGGGCGGTGCAGGCCGGCATGGTGCTGCATCCCACCTGGCTCGCCCGCCTGCGCGCGGCACTCGGCGCGGACCCCGACAGCCGCGTCGCCATCTGCCGGTTGAGCCGGTTCGACGGTACCATCCTGACCGCCGGCCCCGAATTGCCTGACGATCCGGCAGCCCTGGCGCGCTTGATCGCAGCCGACCCCACGCTGATGCATGCGGCGCTGATGCGGACGAATACCGATGTTGCCGATCCCGCCACGCTGCCGGCAAGCGGCCGCATCGCCATCGTCCCCGACCGGCTGACGATTTCCCGCGCCGCCGGCACGCGCGTCGCCGGCCCGCCTGCCCCGCCGCAGCGCCGGCTCGTTACCACCCTGTTCGGGCGCGACTACATCCCCGCCGACATCGAAGCGGACCGTCCGCCGACATTGCACGTGGTGATCGACACGGAAGCGGAATTCGATTGGCAAAAGCCATTCGCCTCGGACCTCACTGCGGTCAGTGCCCTGCGGCATGTGGAAAGCGCGCAGGCCATCTTCGATCGTTACGGTTTGCGTCCGGTCTATCTGATCGACTACCCCGTCGCCTCGCAGCCGGAAGGTGCCGCCGCCATCCGGGCCTTGGTGGATCGCGGCGCGGCAGCGGTGGGCGCGCATCTGCACCCGTGGACCAATCCGCCGCTGACCACGCCGGCCGGGGCCGAGATCGACCGCCGCCTGAGTTTTCCCGGCAATCTTCCCGCACGGATCGAAGCCGCCAAGCTGGACATGCTGTTTGCGACGATCGACCGCAACTTCGGCGCGCCGCCGCTCTTCTACAAGGCGGGACGTTACGGTATCGGCCGCAATACCGCCGCCCTGATTGCGGCGCGCGGCGCGCGGATCGATTTCTCCCTGATGCCGGAAACCGATTTGCGCGATGCGGGGGGGCCGGATTTCCGCATGGTCAATGCGATTCCCTATCGGGTCGGCGGCCTGAACCTGATATCGGTGCCGATGACGCGGGCCGATGTCGGCCCGCTCTCGCGCTGGTGGCAGTTGCGCGGCTGGCTCGATACGCAGACCGCCGCACTTCTGCATGTGCGGGCCTTCCTGGTGCGCGCGGCCCTGCTGGAACGTCTCACGCTCACGCCGGAGGGTGTGGATGCGCGCCTGCAGATCGTGCTGTTGCAAACCTTGCTGCGCCGCGGTCATCGCCTGTTCGTATTGCATTTTCACAGCCCGTCGCTGGCCGTCGGCCACACGCCCTATGTGCGCACCGAGGCCGACCGCACGGCGTTACTATCCCGCATCGAAACCGTCTGCCGCTGGTTTTTTGAGGAGCTCGGCGGGGTTCCCGGGCGTCCCTGGGACTTGCTGGAGGTCGAGGCGCGGCGCGGTCCGCGTGCATAGCCGGCGCGCATGTCGTTACTTGCATGCCGGTTCGAATGCAGCTTGCCTTGCCGGTTGTCGCGCACGCATGATGGGTGCCGTATAGGTAAAGTGGGACGCGGCTTTGCCAGGACTGCAATGGATTGGCGCGGCGGGCCGCGGTGTTTCGATCATCCCATGTAAGCTGCCACTCACGATATATTGCAGTTTCGCTGCTGCCGGCGGAGATTGCAGCGCAGCACAACATCTTGTGGAAAATTTTGCATATCCGGCAATTTATCCCTGGACAAGCCATCTTAGACCAGGCTATCAACAGTGCGTTGGTGCATTGTAGAATGTATCAGTCGGTTTGAAATTGCCGCAAGCGGCAAGTGTCGACAGAACGGACGGCAAACAAAGAATAAAGTCGAGGCCTGAAGTCTCGATAATAAATGGAGGACGTCGGTATGGAACGAAACGCAGCAATGCGCTACTCGAACCGGGCTTCGACGCTGTCGCTTCGGGTTCCTCAACGCAAGGCGCTGTCAAGGCATCGTGCGCCTTCGTATTGAGCCAGCACCCGCCGCGCGCAAATCACACCACATCAGATCGGCCATTCGCGCCGGCCCGAACGCGGAATACAACACGCGGAAACAACAAGAAAGCGGCGCAATGCCGCGATTTGGGGAATGGTTTCATGATACGACACCGATCGACACCGCGCCGAACTTAATTCCCGCGTGCGGGGATCAGCGCCCAACAAGTCTCGTCGGATAAAACCGGCAGGTGCGTCCGTCACCGCCGGACCGCGCGGGATTCGAAATGACCAGATGCCGATAACCTGGCGCGGCGCGCCGCCGCACCGACGTCTCGGTTGCATTACGTTACTTAGAGCTCGATCGGTTCAAGTTGACCAGGTTGAACGGTCGATCGCGCTCTAGTGGTTAAAATCCAAGGGAAGAGTCATTGGAATTTAACCACTAGCCTTTGTTTTTGTGGGCCGATTCACCCAACGCTCGGGTAGGGAGCGTTGGGATCGGACCACTAGCCTTTGTTTTTGTGGGCCGATTCACCCAACGCTCGGGTAGGGAGCGT
>Ga0116229_10012819_pt1 | contig 11983 bp, 9 predicted proteins | sample S1TSphgellanicum_3_FD_87313 | JGI IMG/M metagenome (GOLD analysis project Ga0116229, IMG submission 87313) | Host-associated microbial communities from peat moss isolated from Minnesota, USA - S1T2_Fc - Sphagnum magellanicum MG | ecosystem: Host-associated > Plants > Peat moss > Unclassified... | reverse complement strand
TGAACCAGAATGAAGGCCATACCGTGGCCCGACCGCAGCGCCGCAATAAGTTTCCGGCAGGCATCGAGCCCGCCCGCCGAAGCGCCGATGGCCACAACAAAAAACGGGTTGGACGGCGATCTGGCCGACTTTCCTAAGCATGCGCTTAGCATGTGCGTCGGCTCCTATTGGGCGAATTTTGCCGGGCACCCTAATTTGGAGCGTCCGTAGGCCCATGCATATCAGATTACTCTAACATCTTGCCCATTACCCAGTGATGTTAGCACGGTATGGGTAGCTCGATTGGGAACAGCGTCCCTCGATGGAATACACTGAGTAGTTTCCGAAGCTGCGAGATCGCCCTATTACGGCGTTATTTTGGAACTTTAATGAGGCTGGTTGGTGGGAGTAAGAGCCGATGCGCCCAGTGCGCATTTTGGTTATTGAGGATGATATCCTTGTCGGACAGCTCCTCCGCGAAATGCTGGAAGGTTTGGGTCACGTCGTCTGCGGAATCGAGACCACCGAGAAAGCCGCGATCGACTCTGCTCTCCGTCTCAAACCCGATCTCATGCTGGTCGATGCCCAACTGCGCAGCGGCAACGGCGCAAGCGCGGTTTCAGTCATTCAGCGCACGATCCGTATCCCGCATGTCTATATGACCGGGGGGTATGGCCCGTTCGAACCCAACAGCATCGTTTTGAAAAAACCCTTTATGCTGGCAGCGCTGTCCCAGGCGATGCATCAGGCGATCGCGTTGTCGTAAAATGCCCTGACCTGATCCTCTCCTCAGCCTGTGGAGAGGATCAGGGTACCGTCGGTCTTGAAGGTCATTCACCCTCAGAGCGTCACCACAAGCTTGGTCGCCGACACGCCCCGGCGCTGGCGTTCGAGTGCTTCAGGAATCTGCGCCAACCCCGTGCCGACCACCGTCGGACTTGGCGCCGCGACGAACCGAGACTCTGCGAGGGCTGCCGGCAGATAGGTCTCGAAAATCATCGGCCCGACCTCGTTGGCGATCAGGGCGCTACCCCAGATAAATTTGGTCTGCACGCCATACCGCCGGGCCTTAAGCGCCAGCGTGATGTTGCCAGTGATCATCCGGGCCGTCGCCGGCAATAGATGGCGCAGCCGGCCCCGCCCGGCGGGTACATCATCAAATGACGCGGCCGGGGTCGCCAATGCCACGAAGCGCTTGCCCTGGCAGCGTCCCACAATCTCGACGCACGCCACGCCCGAGCCTGCGCCGATTGCCAGCGCACCGGCGATTTCACCCTCTTGTAACGCGCCTATGATGTCGGGGATGACGGTCTTGGACCGATAATCAAACGCAGCACGCGCGCCGAGACGCCTGACGTAATCGAAATTATGGGGCGAGGCGGTCGCGACCACATCGTAGCCTGCGGCGACCGCGAGTTGGATCGCATTGCTGCCCACGCTGGTCGATCCGCCCCAGACCAGGAGCGTCTTGCCCGTCGCAATGGGCGCCGCCGATGGAGGGTCCATCGCCAGAAAATCACGCTGGAACAGGCCGCATGCCGCAGTCGACAGGCCAAGCGGCAGCACCGCGGCGTCCTCAAAAGACATCGCGTCGGGAATCGGTGCGGCCATGTGGGCAAGGACAAGTGCGTAATCCTGAAAGGCACCCTCAGCCGCGCGATTGCGCTGCTTGTCGCCACCCGCGGCAAACCCAAGCACCCGATCGCCCACCCGAAAGCGGGTCACCTGACTGCCGATCTCGGCCACCTCGCCCGCAAGGTCAGTGCCGGTCACGAAGGGGTAAGTAATCCACGGCGTGATGATATCGCCCATGGTTTGTTGCGCACGATCAAACGGATTGACCGCCACGGCGCGGACACGGACCACGATCTCATTGGCGCCCGGACGGGTATAGGGCGCGGGGCCGATTGTGAATGGCGCACGCTTGGCGGCAAGCCAGAGGGCTGTGTTCTGGGGGATGGTGTGAACTCCTGATGCCTAGGTAGTTTCCGAAGATACCGATTTAACCCCCACCGCCCCAAATGACATCCAGGCTTGGCCGACGCCAAGGACCGCGTGCGGCTGATCACAGAAATTCATATGGGAGACAATCCATGCACTTAAAACCACTGCATGATCGCGTGGTCGTACGGCGGATCGAGCAGGCCGCTACCTCCAAGGGCGGCATCATCATTCCCGATACGGTAAAGGAAAAGCCGCAAGAGGGCGAAGTGCTCGCCATCGGTCCTGGCATCCGGGACCAACAGGGCACAATCCACCCGCTGGGCGTCAAAATCGGCGATAAAATCCTGTTCGGGAAATGGTCCGGATCCGAAGTCACGCTCGATGGCGAAGAGCTTCTGGTGATGAAGGAAACCGACATCATCGGCATCCTGACGCCGCAAAATTTAAGATAGGACCAAAATTATGGCTGCCAAGGATGTGAAATTCGGAACCGATGCGCGCGAACGGATGCTGCGCGGCGTCGATATTCTGGCCAATGCGGTGAAGGTGACGCTGGGTCCCAAGGGCCGCAATGTCGTGTTCGATAAATCTTACGGCGCACCGCGCATCACCAAGGATGGCGTGACCGTCGCCAAAGAGATCGAACTCTCCGATCGCTTCGAGAATATGGGCGCGCAGATGCTGCGCGAGGTCGCGACCCGGACCAATGATCTGGCCGGCGATGGCACGACCACCGCGACGGTCCTGGCCCAGGCGCTGGTCCGCGAAGGGGTCAAGGCCGTGGCCGCCGGGCTCAATCCGATGGATCTGAAGCGCGGTATGGACATCGCCGTGGCCGCCGTGGTTGCCGACATCAAAACCCGCTCGCGCAGTGTCGCAACCAATCAGGAGATCGCCCAGGTCGGCACGATCTCGGCCAATGGCGAAACCGCGATCGGTGCGATGATCGCGCGCGCCATGGAAAAGGTCGGCAATGAAGGGGTGATCACCGTCGAAGAGGCCAAAGGCCTTGAGACGGAACTCGATATTGTCGAGGGCATGCAATTCGACCGCGGCTATCTCTCGCCCTATTTCGTGACCAATGCCGAGAAGCTGCTGGTCGAGCTGGAGAACCCCTATATCCTGATCCATGAAAAGAAGCTGTCGAGCCTCCAGGGCATGCTGCCCGTGCTCGAAGCCGTCGTCCAGTCCACGCGGCCGCTGCTGATCATCTCCGAGGATGTCGAAGGCGAGGTGCTGGCGACGCTGGTCGTGAACAAGCTGCGCGGCGGCCTCAAAGTCGCGGCGGTCAAGGCGCCGGGCTTCGGCGATCGGCGCAAGGCGATGCTGGAAGATATCGCGGTCCTCACCAAAGGGCAGGTCATCAGCGATGATCTCGGCATCAAGCTGGAGAATGTCACGATCGAGATGCTGGGCTCGGCGAAGCGCGTCGTGCTGACCAAGGACGACACCACCCTCATCGAAGGTGCCGGCGATATGGCGGCGATCGAGGCCAGAATCGGCCAGATCCGCGCCCAGATCGAGGAAACCACGTCCGATTACGACAAGGAAAAGCTCCAGGAACGTCTGGCCAAGCTCGCGGGCGGGATCGCCGTGATCCGCGTCGGCGGCGCGACTGAGGTCGAGGTCAAGGATCGCAAGGACCGCGTCGATGACGCGATGCATGCGACCCGCGCCGCGGTCGAAGAAGGCATCGTCCCCGGCGGCGGCGTCACGCTGGTCCGCGCTTCCCATGTGCTGGACAAACTCAATCTCGAAAATGACGACCAGAAAGTCGGTGTCCTGATCGTCCGCAAAGCGCTGCTGGCACCGATGCGGCAGATCGCAGAAAATGCCGGCGTCGACGGCTCGATCGTGGTCGGCAAGATCCAGGATTCGACCGATCCCAATTGGGGCTATGACGCCCAGAGCGGCCAATTCACCAATATGGTCACCTCTGGCATCATCGACCCGACCAAGGTGGTGCGGATCGCGCTGCAAGATGCCGCCTCGATCGCCGGCCTGCTGATCACCACGGAAGCCATGATCGCCGATCGTCCCTCCAGCAAACCTACCGGCGCCCCGAACGGCGGTATGGACGATATGGGGTATTAATCGCCGCAATAAAGAGTCGGAAGAAAACCGGATTCCTTGATATTTATCGCAACGGGTGCGACCTCGAAAAGGTTGGCCCGTTGCGTCGTTTTGGAGGAATCTTTGTCATCCGACTCTGTGACCTCTGTCCGCATCGCGCGAATCTGGCTGTTTGCTGAGATCCGCTTCGACGAAGGCGCCCTGTCGCTTGAACGCGCGGGTACACAGATCGAACTTGAGCGGCGGCCGCTGGAATTGCTGCGCGTGCTGCTGGCCCATGCCGGTGAGGTCGTCACCAAGGACGAGCTCCTCGATACGCTGTGGCCGGACCGCGCGGTCACCGAGAATTCGCTGACCAAATGCGTGGCCCGGCTGCGGTCGGCGCTCGGCGATGAGGATCAGGCGATCATCCGCACGGTCCATGGCTATGGCTATCAATTCGTCGCTACGCTGCGTGTCGAAAGCCGACCGGTCGCCAGCGACACGCCGGAGATACTCGGCCTCACCATCGGCATGGTCCCGCCGCATCGGCTGAATTGGCGGCTGATCGAACGGCTGGGCAGCGGCCTCTATGCCGAGGCATGGCTTTGCGAACAGACCAAAACGCACGAGCGCCGCGTCTTCAAATTCGCCCATGATGGCGAACAATTGACCGGCCTGAAGCGCGAAATCACGCTGTCGCGTCTGCTCCAGGACCAGTTGGGCAGCCGCGATGATTTCGCGCGGGTGCTCGACTGGAACCTCGAACAGCCGCCTTATTTCATCGAGCGCGACTGGAGCCCGGATGGGACGCTGGCCTCCGACACGATCGCAACGCTCTCGCTCGACGGCCGCATCGCGCTGGCGATCGAAATCGCCGAGGCCTTGGCGGCCGCCCATTCGGTCGGCGTCCTGCACAAGGATATCAAGCCGGCCAATATCCTGATTCACAAGGATGCGGCCGGACAGCTGCATATTCGGCTCGCCGATTTCGGCTCGGGCGGCGCGTTGGATGCCGAACGGTTTGGTGAATTGGGCATCACGCCGCTCGGCTTTACGCTTGGGCCCGAGGCACAGAGTTCCGGGCGGGGCACGCTGGTCTATTGCGCGCCCGAGGTGCTGGCGGGCGGCCCCGCCAGTATCCAGGCTGATGTTTATTCGCTGGGCGTGGTGCTATATCAGCTGGTGACCGGCGATTTCGACCGGCCGCTCGCCCCCGGCTGGGAAGCACGGATCAGCGATCCGCTGCTACGCCAGGATATTGCCGATGCCGCCGCGGGCGATCCGGCGCAGCGCCTGACCGATGCGGCGCAATTGGCGCAGCGCCTGCGCACTCTGGATGAGCGCCGGATCGAGGCCGCGAGCCTCGCCCGCGCCCGCCAGGAGGCGGAGCTCACGCGCCAAGCGCTCGATCGCGCCCGCGCACGGCGGGTGCCGATATTCGGGCTGATCGGCGTGCTGGTCTTAGGCCTATTGGTCGCGATCCTGCTCGATTGGCGCGCGGAGACCGCCAATCGCCGCGCCGCAGAAGCCGCCAGCCGCGCCGAAGCTGTCACGCAGTTCCTGACGACTGACTTGCTCTCCTCAGCCAATCCATTGCTGAGCGCGGATCCGCAGATTACGGTCAAGGATTTGCTGGCCTCCGCCGCCGCCAATCTGGATCAGCGCTTCAAGCCGGACACGCTGGAGCGCGCCGCGATCGAGGAGGTGATCGGCCATGCCTATGCCGGGCTCGACGATGCGGCCCGCGCCGAACCGCTGCTCACCAGCGCGCTTAATACCAGAATTCACCTGCTGGGCGACGCCGACCCTGCAACGCAACGCGTGCGGCTCGATTTGCTCGCGCTCTATGATCATGCCCAATATGACAAACAGGCCGAAGCGATGGCAGAGGCCATCCTCTCCAGCCACCCCGCCGATGCCGAGACCGACCTCCGCGCCCGCGTCGCGCTGGCGGATGTCTTGTGCAATCGCGACGGCAATTCCGAGACCTGCGTCGACCGGCTGCGCCCGCTGCTGAATGAGGCGCGGCAAAAGCTCGGCGTGCAAAATGACTTCTTCCTCGAAACGGAAAGCACGTTTGCCAAAATATTATCGCTTGGACAGCAATTCACCGAAGCGATCCCGCTGGCACGCGAGGCGCTGGCGCTGACGTCGGACCGCTATGGGGCCCAGCATCCGCTGGTCGCCGATCGCCAATATCGTCTGGCCAACGTGCTGTCGGAAGCCGGGCAAAACGAAGAAGCCAACGCGCTCTGCGTCGCGGCGCGGCAGACCCTGCTTGCGGTATCCGGTCATGAAACTGAGGAAACTGCCAATATCGCCAATGAGATCGGCATCATCGCCTATCAGCAGCAACGCTACGCCGACGCGGTGCCGCAATTTCAGCTGGCGCTCGATTATCACATCAAGACGCGTGGCGAGGAATTCACCGGCTCGCGCGAGAATATGAACGATCTGGCGTATGCGCTCTCCGGGCTGGGGCGCCATGAGGAGGCGATCAAGCTCCAGCAGCGCGTGGTCGACCTCGACGCCAAGACGGTCGGCGCCGATCAGGCCGAGGCGCTGTGGCGGGAAAAGAGCCTGGGCCGGTTTCAGGAAGCGGCCGGCCATCTCGCCGAAGCCGAGCAAACCTACCGCTCCGTCATCGCCCGCGCCCGGCCGGTTTTCACCAAGGGCGAATGGGATCTTGGCCAGTTTGAGGCGGCACTTGGCATGGTGCTGGCGCTGGAGGGCAAGACAGCAGAAGCGCGTGATACGCTCCAGCAAAGCGTGGCGATCTTATCGAAGGCGCTGGGGCCGGACGACAAATATACCAAGAAGGCCCAGGCGGCGCTGGATGGGTTGGGGAAGCCGTAGGACTTCCGACGCCCACAATTTGCTATACTGCGATCCGGTGGGTCGTACCCTTAGCGAAATCGATAATTCCACCAACGTCGCTTATGTCGGTTACTTCAAATTCCTTCGCCAGCTCATCTCTAATGTCTCGGAACGCCTCGCCACGCTGTCCTTCCTCGTCCGGCGACGTCACAGGTAACAAGATATCGCCATGAGGAAAATTCCGATGCCGCAGACGGCGAAGCCGCTCAAGCCAGATCGCACCATGATCGGTGATATCGCTAGGATCATCGTGAGCAAGGTAGAGGGGCTTGATCACGCGCAGAACTTGTTCGTCCGACCGCCAAACAAAAGGCAGGGTGAGATTGAAGATCTCGTCGCCAATCGTCTCTTCACGATATAGGTGGGCCAGCAGGTCCTTCTTTAGCAGCGCTCGGAGCGTCCGCACCATAACAACTTCATGGTATTCGCGCGTTAAGAATTTTCGATCGATGTAATGCTGGAATAATTCCGACAGGGCATGTTCAGGATTCTCTGCCAGAATTATGCGCGGCGGCGAAAACTGAAGCAGCCCTTCACGATGACGGGAAAGTTCCGAAAACAGGTTTCTAAGAACCGCATTATCCAATTTTTCGCTTCGGGTTTTTTCTAAAATTCGATTAAGTTCGTCTTTATGGTGGCGCAGCGCGTCTCGATAGACTCGCTTTTCCAAACCATCAAAAAATTTGCTGATCCGTCCCCACCCGGTTTTCGCCAAACGGAACCCGAAATAGCCGAGATCCGGGCAGGTCAGGACCACACCGCTATTAGCGAACTCGCCCGTTTCGACAAACGGTAAGAACCTCAGAATACTATACTGACAGGCGTAATTCACGGTTCTGACTTCCAAAACGCCGAACTGAGACAGTCGCTTAGGAGCACATTGATTTGCTCCCGGTCAAAATCGGCAGGGAGTGATGCATCGTCGCCCTCAAACCACCATTCCGCCGGCGCTGTATCGCATGCAAGAAAAAACTGAGGCAGCGCCTCTGAAAGCCGTCGGGACCATTGATCTCTCGCTATCAGATCGTCCCAAATCGAATCACGCCGAGCTGCAAAAACATGCGTTTTCCAGAAATCATTCTGGGAAAACCCACGGTCAAACGCCAAGTTGTGATCAATGACCACCAGCGCGTCGCGATCCAAATCCCATAGTAAATTGGGGTTTCCGCCAAGTTCCGTCAACGATCGGTCGGCGTTTCGGACCCACCAGTCAAAGACCAAAATCGCTTGCTGGTCTTTCTTCGCAGTACTCTGGAGATCGGAGCGAGTAAATTCGGTCGGCCGCGCAACCACACGCGATCCGAAGGCGGGTCCTGGCCCGAGTGCGTTGAGATCGATCCCCGGCAATCCAAAGCGAAGCAATTCCGATCGAACATTCACGATCGCAAAGTCAGCCACAGGAAGGCCAAGTGCCAGTGCAAGGTGGCCGGCCGTCCACTCGCAAAGCAAGCTTCGCCGGCCTGCCTGGCGCCCTTTCACGTAATATTGCCGATCATCGGATCCGCGACACAGGAACGGCTTGGTTATTCCCTGCTCGCTGCGACCCAGAATTTCGACGATGTCTATCATTTTCGCCAGAAATTTCCCTCTAGCACCTAGCCACATTCGGCGCCAAGCCCGAGTCTACCTGTAAGTTAGTCTTCACCGGCTTTATTACACATTGCAACGGATAACCGCGTTCACGCGCAAGTTCCTGAACCTGGCATAGCTTCTGTTTGGCTTCGCCCTCTCCAAAAATATCGCAAATTCCTTGCCCGTGATTATGAATCTCCAGCATGATCCCCACGGACTCGGCGCGCGTCTTACCGAAGACTTGCCGCAAGACATAGATCACGAACTCCATGGGCGTCGTATCGTCATTCACCAGTTCAACCGAGTAGCGTGGTTCCGTCGTCTCGACGAGCTTCCGGCCGAAGGATCGCGGCGGCGCGGGCTCGGTGCCGGCCTCGACGCTGGCCCGAGACGCCATCTCAACCTGCCTCGCTCGAAAGTACCGGTCCGAAGCACCGCCAGTGTAACCGAGCGCTTTTGCCTGCCCGAGGCGGACCGCCGCTTCGGCAGCTTGCCCGGTACGGGCGGCTAAGAGGCTGAGATTATAGTAAGGCAGTGGATTTTTATCATCGAGTGCGATTGATTCCAGAAGTGTCTCGCGACCCTCAGCGTAGTCCATCATCCCGATCTGGGCGGCACCGAGATTATTAAGCGCCATCGCCTCCGGGTCACGCGAATAGGCGCTCGGCGCGAGCCAGATCAGTTGCTTCAGCCATGGAGAGCGCCGAACCTGCACAACAAAATTCTGCGAGTGCTGCTTCGAATGCGCGAAATCGCCATCATTCAAATATTTTAGGCCGAGTAGCAGATCCCGCCAGCCGGCCCGCACGATGCGACCCGGCGCCAGCAGAACCACCGGTGCGACCAGAAGGACGATGATCGGTTGCTTGGACCACACGGCAATAACAATGACGATAAGCAGCGCGCTTGCCACTATGGCTATGTAACTCGCCTTGTAACGGGTAGTCCTGCTCATTGCCCGAGTCCGAAAGCCATTGACCACAGATGCGGTTGCATCCTACGTCAACCTTCTAACGCCCCGCCACATCCAACCCCGTCGCACGATCCCAACCGCCGCCCAGCGCGCGGATCAGCAGCACGCTGGCGGTCATACGCCGCGCCTTGATATCCGCCGCGCTCAATTCCGATTGTAGTGCCACATTCTGTGCCGACACCACTTCGAGATAGGTTGCGATCCCGCCGGAATAGCGGAATTGGGCCTGGGTGAGCGCGCGTCTCGCGGCATCGATGGCACGGTCCTGGGTGACGGCTTCCTCGGCGAGGCGATTGAGCGCCGCGAGATTATCCTCCACGTCACGATAGGCGCCGAGCACGGTCTCACGATAGTTGGCCACCGTCTGATCGTAATTGGCGCGCGCTTCGGCGGAGATATCGCTGCGCGCACCCGCATCGAACAGCGGCAGCGTTGCGGATGGTCCCAGCGACCAGAAATGGCTGGGCAGCGAGAAAAACTTGGCCGGTGTCCCGCTTTCGAGGCCCAGCATGGCATTGAGGCTGATCACCGGAAAGAACGCCGCCTCGGCGACACCGATCTGGGCGTTGGCGGCAGCGACCAGCCGTTCGGCCTCGGCGACATCGGGTCGCCGCTGGAGCAGTGTTGATGGCAGGCCGGTTGACACCGGCGGCGGGGTTGCATCGAGCGGGGCGGCTGCGAGGCTGAAACTCGACGGTGGGACGCCGGTCAGGATCGCGATCGCATGTTCGAGCTGGGCGCGCTGGAGCCGCAAATCCGCGGCCTCGGTCTCAGCCGTCGCGAGCTGGGCCTCGGCCTGATCGAGATCGACCTCGGCCGCAGCACCGCCGGTGAACCGGTCCTTGGTCAGCGCCTCGGCCTTGCCATAGGCGACCACCGCCTCATCCAGGATCTTCTGCCGCGCATCGTCGCCGCGCAGCATGAAATAGTCTGTCGCCAGCTCGGCATGGGTCCTGAGATCAACGAAGGCAAGGTCGGCTTCGCTCGCCTGAGCCTGCGCTTCGACCGAGCGGATCTGATTGCGCACCCGGCCCCAGAGATCGACCTCGTAAGAGAGATTGGCGCCGAGCGAGGCGTCGTTATAGAGATTGGCCGGGCGCGGATTGGCGATCGTCTTGGAAATCTGATCGCGCGATACCGATCCGGTCGCGGTCACGGTCGGCAGCGACGCCGCGCCGGCGAGCGAGGCAGCGGCACGCGCCTCGTCGAACCGCGCGACGGCGGCCTTGATATCCTGGTTCGCGCTGGCGACCGATTGCTCCAGCCGATCAAGCGTCGAGTCTTTAAAGACGCTCCACCAGGGTCCGCGCGGCATTGCATCCGCGGGCTCAGCTTTTTGCCACGTCCCGGCATCGGGCGGCGCCTCTTTATAGACGACCGGGGTCAAGGTTGCCGGCCGCTCATATTTCGGCGCAAAGTCGCAACCGGCCAGCAGGCAACACATTATAAGCAATATCCCCTCTCTGCCCTTTAGGGCGGAGAGGGTTAGGGTGAGGTAACGGAACGATTTCTTGCGTGGCCGAACTTTCTCTTTCCCTCCCCTTGATGGGGAGGGTGGCGCGCAAGCGACGGGTGGGGTGGTGCCGCAGCCGCTGCTCGGGCAGATCCAGTTCCGCAACGAAACCCTAGCGGCACCATTCCCCCACCCGGCGCTCCGCGCCACCCTCCCCACAAGGGGGAGAGAAAGCGAATTGATGGATGGCCTGCCTCGACCAACTCGCCGCATCACGAAGTCTTCTCGTTCGGTTTCGGCGGCGCTGCGACTTTGACCATCTCGCCATCGATCAGCGAGTCCGGCGGGTTGGTTACGATATTCTGATCCGCGACCACACCCGACGGCACCTCGACCTCCGTCCCGAAATCCCGGCCGATCGTGATCGGCAGCAATTTCACCGTCGCGGTGGCGCCGGCCTCGGCGGTATCGACCACGCCGATATGGAGACCGTCTGATCGGAACAAAAGCGCACTTACCGGCAGGCGCACTGCACCGGCAGATACGGCCGGCAGGACAAGACTGACCCTGGTATAGCCGCCCGGCATCAGCGCACCATTCTGATTGTCGAGCGCCAGTTCGACCAGCAAGGTCCGCGACGAGGGATCAAGCGCCTCGGATGTCCGCACCAGCTGTGCCTTAAAGATCTGGCCGGCATGTTCGGCAAACCCGAGATCGACCTCCATGCCGACATGGGCGACGGCCGAATAGGTCTGCGGCACCTGGACATAGACGCGGAGCCGGCTGGTATCGGCAACGCGGAACAGAACCGACCCTGTGCCGGCAGTGATCAGCGCGCCGACATCGGTCAGCCGCGCCGTGACCACCCCATCGAACGGCGCCACCACGCGCTTATAATCCTGCAACTGTTTCAGCCGCGCGACATTGGCGGCCGCCGCGCTGACGCCGGCCTGTTTGGCCGCGGCATCGCCGATTTTTTCGTCGGTTTCCTGAGCGGACACTGAATTGGTTTTCAGCAGCGCGCGCCAGCGGCGCGCCGTGCTCTGCGCCAGCGCGTTATTGGCCTCGGCCGTCGCCAGATCCGCCTCCGCCTGACGCAGCTGATCATCGACTTCCGGCGTGTCGATTTC
>Ga0116229_10012816_pt1 | contig 11985 bp, 16 predicted proteins | sample S1TSphgellanicum_3_FD_87313 | JGI IMG/M metagenome (GOLD analysis project Ga0116229, IMG submission 87313) | Host-associated microbial communities from peat moss isolated from Minnesota, USA - S1T2_Fc - Sphagnum magellanicum MG | ecosystem: Host-associated > Plants > Peat moss > Unclassified... | reverse complement strand
TTGGGAACTACTAATAGCAAACCACCTGGACCAATCAATATGATTACCGATCAGAAATATTGAGCCGCAGCCAGGTCCAATTTATTACACTCTTTTCTGAAGGTGCACAACTGTGTTCTGCCTTTTACCAGCCACGGCAAGCTGCACAAATTTGGTGCGGAAAAACCAATTTCCAGAGCTAAACTGGCACATTTTGACTTTTACGCAATAAATTTTACTGTCTAGAGTCACATACAAAGCATCTGAAGTCCCATACTGAGCACCGGTGGAGATGCTCTTAGATTTTATGAATGGACCTTACCCACTATATAATAATGCACAAGGCAAAACCTTACCATAAGGTTACACATACATAAATCATGAGGTGGGTAGGAGAAGGAGGGAATTTACACCTACAATTTCGAGTAGGAGTGAGTCTTACACCTACTACTATTTAGTAGTGAGATCCTTATTGTTACTAATTAGTAGGTGTAAGATCCTGCTCACTCCTACATAGTAGGCATAAGATCCTTTCTCTTGAGCATTGTGGACTAGTACTTAGTAACCAGGGTGCTGGTTACCAAGACTCAGAGTCCATGTATAATGTGCGCTCACTATTTGTGGTAACCAGTGCCCTCTCACTGGTTACCAGACATAACCATCCCTTATGAGAGTGCAGTTGCCCTCTTGTCATCCATCCACACAGAGAGTGGTCATGACATTTTTCATCTGCAAAGCTAAGGGTTATTGAATTGTTGGGCTAATGAGAGCTGAGGGTGGTACCTTGTGCTAACTGGTAGGTCACTAATGAGAGGAAAGGTCCAAGGCTATGGCTTGTAACCATGGTAAGCATGTGCTTCTTGTGATGCCTGACCTGGTGAGGGCCAAGGGTGAACCAGCACCTACACTGCCACCTTCACCTTCTTGAGTGAGGCCTTTTTTTGTGGCCATTTTTTAAGCCAGGAAATGTTAAATTTGGATCCAGTAACCCTGATTTAATTTTAGTATGAGGCATTTACCATGGTTAGAAACCTCCGGTCCAGTTTTGGACCCATTTCTTAGCATTTCAAGATTCCCTAAACCCCTAAACCCACCCCAAAGAAAAGACAAAAAAAAGTTGCATATTTGAGACATATTCAAAAAGTAATAACCATTGTTGTACAAATATTTGAATTTTCAAAACCTACTTTTCTCAAAGAAATTTTAAGAAAACGAAAATAAATATTTTTTTGAAATATTTTATTTTCGAAATGGAATATTTTAATTAATTGATTAATTAATTAATTATATTGCAAACATGTGTAGCTAACTCCCTTTGTAATATGATAGTCGTCCAACAACACTTGTAACAACTAAGAATAAGATGCCTAATGCTACCCTTACAACCCAACCCAAATTATTTATTATTCAAAAAATATATATCAGAATTTTTTTTTTCCCTCAAATTATCAACATGTCTAAACCCAGTTGAGGAAAAAAAAATTTATTATTATTATTTTTTGAAAAATTAAAAATTAATCTCTTAGAAAAATGAAGAATAGAAACTTGTATAAAACAGGATGTTGGTTGGGGCCAGGTCTGGTTCTAGGTCCGGTTCCTATGTCCAATTCCGAAGGTCCAGATACCAAGTAACCGGCCCAGGAACCGAAACCAGCCAAAAGGCTAGACTTGGGACAACGCTGGTTTAACCATGCTAGGTTACCAGAGTAAGGTACTGGTTCACCCAAGGCTGACAATCGTAGACTTGCTAGGTACCGCAGGTGCAATAATGTAAGCGTACTAGAGAGTCAAAAGCCGTCGCTTCTTGACCCAAGCTAGTTTCCTACCCACCTGCGACTCCTTCGGGGAGGTTGGTAGTTTCGACACTCCCCTCGTTCATCTCTCTAGCTCTCGACGGGCGACTCCATCGGGCAGGTCGGTAGTTTCGACTGTCCTGTCGCTCCAGAGCTCTTCTCTCTCGCTCTCGTTTGTGTGCTACCCTGACTGCGAATGAGCTCCGGTGAATGGCATCTCCACAATTGAGGTCACTGGAACTGGGTGGGTGAACTCGAGACTGCTTCTCGGCATGGGATCTTTCTCGTTGATGTTTTGTTGGGAGAGATTCGCTTGAGAAATCCAGTTTTTTCGGGACTGTTTTTGGTTTCGTTTTGAGAAAGGAGTAGTAGTAGTAGTGGTAGGACAGTGAGCGCGAGATGGCCATGATGCCGCAGCGGAAGCTGGTGGTAGAGGTGATTTCGGCTCGGGATTTGATGCCGAAGGATGGTCAAGGCTCCTCCAATTCTTACTGCGTGGTATGTAGTAGGGTCGCGGCAACTCTTTGCTTTCTGTGCTCTCTTGGGAACCACCACGTAGACAGAGTTGCTGGAAACGCTTGAACTGTCCAACAAACAGCTCTTTTTTCTGAATGGATCTCTGGAGTTACTGAGCACCAGAGTGAGGATGAGTTTTCTATTCTTTTCTCACAAACTCTCAAGGGGTTTCTGAGACCAGAAGAAATTGACTACAGATTTCATGTGTTGGGGATGGTGTGCTGCAGCTGGACTATGGTGGACAGCGGAAGAAGACTAGGGTTATCGCAAGGAGTCTCAACCCTACGTGGAACGAGAAGGTGCAGTTGCCGCTTTCCAAGTCCTTTTCCCCTCCCTCCCCCACTTGAACATGCCTGGATGTCACGCTGCATCTACCTAGTAGTCAGAGTCCTTGGCTACCTTGCAGATACTTGTCCCTTGGAATTTCACTAGGTGCATGCTAGGTCTTACCTGTGGGTTTTCTGTCTGCTTTGTGGCGGTAGCTGAGCCTTGTGGGTTTGTCTCAGCTCTGGGTAAAATAGGAGAGCTTCTGTGTTTTCCTGGGGAACAGCTTGTGAAGCTTGTGAATGGACAGACTTAGGTTTCTTCTTGCAACTCCAACGCTTGCACGAGAAGTTGAAGGGTGTGTGTGTGTATGGGGGTGGTGATGGTGGTGGTGGTGCATGTGGTGGTTTTGTTGCAGTTTGAGTTTTACTTAACAGATCAAAGTCTGCCTGGAGAATTGGAGATCAATGTGTTTAATGAGCGCAACAGTGGCACTGGCAGACGAAGCAGTTTCCTGGGAAGAGTGGCTATACCTATGAACACTGTGCAGAACAAACCTACTGATATTGTGAGATGGTATCCGCTCCTGAAACGTGGGCTGTTTTCAAACATCAAAGGAGACCTTGGGTAATCCTTTATTTTTCATCTTTCCTGTGAATCACTTCCTGTTGTTGTTGTTGTTGGCAGCCATAGTCTTTGACCCTAATCTTCATTTATCTGTTGCTGCTTTGGAATTCATTTAAAAAGGGGTTAGGAGTTTTCTTTGTGTACAGGCTGAAGATCTACTATGGTTTTGAGCAGCAGCCCCCACCACCTCCTGCAATGAAGCCACTGGTAAAGGAAACTGCTAGGCTTGATGTGCCAGTTCAGGTTGTTCCACAAATGCCAAAGCCCCCCAGAAGAGAAATGATGCCTGATAAGCAGCCGATCCCAATGATGCCCAGCTCGTTAACTGTTCATGAAGCTGATTTCACAGTCAAGGAAACAAATCCTGATCTTGGGAAGGCTGTTGACTATAACCATCACTATGATCTCGTGGAGCATATGACCTATCTATTTATCCGTGTGGTGAGAGCACGTGGTCTTGCAGCGAAAGATGCAAATGGAACTAGTGATCCTGTAAGTCTTTTTTTGTCATCCTGCCTTTGTTCATCATCTTCCTTGCTGTTGTTCATTGGTGCCATCATTGTATGCATATGGCATTAACCTACCACAAGCTGGCTTCAGAATTCCACAGTTTCTACTATGTCAGTATATTTAGCTAGATACATCTGATTATGCATTTTTGAATGCATTTGTCTGCTTGTGATATCTGGTAGCCTTGTTGCCCTCTGACCTCTTTCCTTAGCAATGCAACTAGCCAGAAATGGTGAGTTCCCAACCAGACATTTTCTGATACAAGCGCTTGAGATTTCAGTTGAGATTTGACTTGTTATTGATGGAGCTTATGATATGAGTATTTATTGCAATGATGACCTACATTTGGGTGTGGTGTGTTGGGGCTGGCATACAACAGTTTGCAAGGATACAAGTGGGGCATGTGAAAGCAGAGACTAAGATTGTCCCACACAACCTTAACCCAGAGTGGAATCAGGTTTTTGCGGTTGGAGAGGACAAAGTTCAAGGTAGAACCCTTGAATTGACAGTTTGGGATGCGGTACATGCCTTTCCTTCTCCTGCCTCCCTCTGACAATTCTCCCACCTGACCTAAAGTTTGAAACCTTCAGTAGTGCCAATTGACAGTTCAATTGCAAGCACTGAGAAAAAGGGGCACAAAAGCAGATCCTCTTACGGATTTTCTCTCAAAAGGAAAGCTCAATGTAAACATTTGGACTTAGGTGGAAAGATAAGAGGGTGAAGTCAATGCTCAAGGTTGTGCATTTATTTTTAGTTTTTCAGCACTCCTGAGCATCTGTTTTTGGTTGGGTTAAGTTCTCATGCCACATTCTAGAGAGCAAGGAAATTTCAAAGCATACTGATTCATAGGGGACACTATTTTTGCCCCCTCTACTTTCTTCCAGAATCCTCACATGGGTTTGTGTGAAGATATTTAAAGCTTACTTGGAGGGAGTCTGTCATTGATTGACTTTCTTTTGTTACTGTAATTTGGAGTGAGAAGGTTTCACACCAATGAACTCAAAATTGCATTAGCTTTGAGATTGATTTTTACATATGATCATAAGAATGGACATCTTGAGATGGGTGGCAATGCCATCCTTGGAATTTGAGAATAGACTCTTTTTTTTTTTCCAGACTGTTGATGAGAAATTTCTAGTGATGAGCTCAGAATGAGAGAATAGCCTGATGGTTGTCATTTTCAACTTTTCAAGTGGTTTGCTGTACATCCAAACAGGATAAGCTCTCACAAGATGATTTTTTGGGAGGGCTCATGTTCAACTTGGCGGAAGTCCCACCTCGCAAGCCTCCAGAAAGCCCATTGCCACCTCAGTGGTACAAACTTGAGTCGAAGGCTGGGCAGGGCAGAGTTCGAGGTATAATATGAACCTTCCAATATTTTTTGCATTAGGTTGCTACTTGACTGGATTTTTCCCTCATGAGCACAAAAAATCTTACCAGGATGTCTTTACCATTTGGAGATTGTATCTCTAACTCTTTCATTGTTGGCTGGAAAATGTTGTTCAGGAGAGATCATGGTCGCAATCTGGTGGGGTACACAGGCAGATGAAGCATTTCCAGATGCCTGGCATTCTGACACTGGTGACCATGCACACTTCCGCTCCAAAATGTATTCATCTCCAAGGCTCTGGTATTTGCGAGTGAAAGTCATTGAAGCACAAGATCTGATTCCTCCAGATAAAGGCCACCTTCCAGAGCCGGTGGGTTCTCAGATCAGCAGTGGAGCTGATGTGTCTCTTATGGTTGATTCACAGTTCCATGATAAAACTGGTTTTGTTTACTTGTGGATGTTCTTGTGTGCTTCAGATCATTTGTTAAGACACTGATGACTGTCTGCACCTGTGGATATGAGAAGTTTTTAAGTATTTCGTGGTAAATGATCCCACATAAATTTGCAGTATATCAGGGCACACCTTGGTCCTTACCAAGTTGTACGTTCGAGAATCGCATTAGTGAGGAGTGCAAGTCCACTTTGGAACGAGGATCTCATGTTTGTAGCAGCAGAGCCTTTTGATGATCTACTGCATCTTCTTGTTGAAGAGAGAATTGGAATGAAGGTAGGCTGAGTGACAAATGTCCTCACCAAATTTAGCGTTTTCATTTACTGTTTGTATGCTTCATCCTCAGTTTATGTTAGTGTTTGGGCTGTAATCTATTGAGAGCTCCTGACATTGTTTTGTTTCTTGATTGAGGACTTCTTCATCTGATTGGATTATATTTCCTCCTTTGGTTACTGCAGGAGGAGATCCTAGGTGAGGTTCGGATTCCTGTGAGCAGCATTGAACGTCGAATTGATGGTCGCCCTGTCCCATCAAGGTGATACAGTCTGCAACCAAAGATTGAAGAGGAACTTGTTAGCATTTCCACACCAATTACAATGTTTCTTGAACTTTGGCTCATGTGTGACAGTATTTTGTGTGATTTTGAGGCAGGTGGTATGTACTTGATAGAGCAGGTGATGTTGGGCTTCGAGGACGCATTCACTTGCGGCTTTCCTTGGATGGTGGTTATCATGTTATGGATGAATCTTCAAAGTACATTAGTGATACCCGCCCAACAGCAAAACAGCTGTGGAGGCCCTCTCTAGGTGTACTGGAGCTTGGTATTCATGGTGCAAATAATCTTCTCCCCATGAAAACAACCAAAGACCATCGGGGTAGCACTGATGCGTACTGTGTTGCAAAGTATGGACAGAAGTGGGTTCGAACCAGGACCATTTTTGAGAGCTTCAACCCTCGCTGGAATGAGCAATACACATGGGAGGTTAATGACCCCGGCACAGTTATTACAGTTGGAGTGTTTGACAACCGGTGTGTCTTGCTTGCTTGCATGCTGTTAACTCTCACTTCTCTTTTTTTACTTCATTGATATTACATCTTTTCCAAGACTTGGAATGTATTTATTCCAGTTGGATGTGTACTGTCTCTGAGGGTGTGTCATTCAATATTGCAGCCATACACAGTATCTAGGTGACAACATGCCCCTCAAAGATTTGCCCATTGGGAAAATCCGTATTCGACTTTCAACACTGGAGAGTGATCGGGTCTACACAAATGCATACCCTCTCCTGGTTGTCACACCACAGGGAATAAAGAAAATGGGTGAACTTGAGCTTGCTGTGCGTCTGTCTTGTGCGTCAACGCTGAACTTGATGCAGGCTTATGTTCAGGCCCCCCTTCCACGCATGCATTACTATTACCCTCTAGACCCCAAGCAACTGGAAAGTTTACGGGTTGCAGCTATGAATATTGTGGCCTTGAGACTCATGCGGTCTGATCCACCACTGAGGCAGGAGGTTGTGCAGTTCATGCTTGACACGGAGGCAGAGCGTTGGAGCATGCGGAGAAGCAAAGCCAACTACTACCGAATTATGGTATTTGGCTCTTCTAGTTTCACAAATGGGTTTTATTTTGAGTTCATCCAGATCACAAACTGAAGATCATGTTTTCTTTTTGTGCAGGGTGTGCTGAGTGGGATTATGGCAGTATCAATTTGGTTTGCAGATATTTGCAGCTGGAAGAGCCCAGTCACAACTGTGCTGGTGCACCTTCTTCTCTTGATTCTTGTGTGGTATCCAGAGCTTCTACTTCCCACTGTGTTCCTCTACATGTTTCTGATTGGGGCTTGGAATTACCGGTTTCGGTCTCGGACCCCACCATTCATGGATGCGAAGCTCTCACAGGGGGAGCATATTGGTGATTTGGATGAACTGGAGGAAGAGTTCAATGTCATCCCTGCAAGCAGGGCTCCAGAGGTTAGTAACTGGCTCTGAATCCAGATCTACAGTAAACCAGTACCCAGCAGTGCACCATCCACTGGCTGCCTGTTATGAATCAGTTTTGGATGAACCTCAACTGGGTTAATATTTGGTTTGCCCCTGGTAACTCATTCTATAAGAAGTAGGTCCCATATATGTAGGCAGATAGGTAGGAAGATAGGCGACTACTAGGTAAATAAATGGTTTATACATAGGTAAGGGTTGTTTTTACTACCTACCTAGTAACAATCTGCAAGCAGGTTGTTACTAGGTAGGTAGTAAAAAAGCAACTGAGGTAACCACCATGGTTAGCTATGGAAGTGGAACCCAACAGAAAGCTGTTTCCTTTTCTACTACTGTCCATCCTTCATCGTGCACAGGTGTGTGCAGGTTCACTCTGGCCCCAATTTGGTGTTTAAATAATTCTAAAATAGCTGGATGGCCAATGAATCTGGAAAGAGGATGATTTCTTGAATTTAGAAGTCTTTACCTTGGCCAGTATGATGAGAGAGAATCAGGCAATGTGTATATGGTCTTGATGCTTGTTTGCAAAAGTATTGAGCAGACTTGACCTACCCATACATTCCCTTGCAATCATCCTGAATGTTTTGGTGTTTCAAACTGGCTGTGTAAACTTTGTCAATGTTGTGTACAGGTATTGAGGCATAGGTATGAGCGGCTGCGAGGTGTTTCTGGAAGAATCCAGAATGGACTTGGGGAGCTTGCCACAATGGGAGAAAGAGTGCAGTCTCTTCTCAGTTGGCGAGACCCAAGGTATCATTTCATTTTGTAGCAATGTTGTCCATGCAAGTATGTAGCATTATGGGTTGGCTGCATATGAGTTCAATACGGTTTCTTAGAGCAGACGAAGCATCTTATTGTGTTTTATTGGTGGTTTGGAACAGGGCAACTGCAATATTTATCACCTTTTGTTTGACAGCAGCTATTGTCCTCTACGTCACTCCCTTTCAAGTAGTTGCAGTTCTCCTGGGAGTGTATATTTTGCGTCATCCACGATTTCGTGACCCATTGCCACCAGTTCCCTGGAATTTCTTTGGAAGGTTACCTTCACAAGCAGATCGCATTTTATAAGCATATGTAACTTCAGTTATCATCATCATGCTATGGTGGAAGGGTTACCGGTGTGAATGTATATAATGTGGTGGCATGTTGTTGTGTTGCCCATTTTGGACTCCAAAAAGATGTGTAGAGAAGTTAAGCAGGTGAGTGAGGAGGAAAGTTTGTTCATTGTTATGCTCCACTTGTGAGGTTACAAGGATCTGTCTGCAAGTAGAAGGTTGGTAATAGATTCAGTGTGCTAAAATTACTGATGCTAAAGCTATGTATACAACACTGTTGGGAGGTCTTCTTGATTTGTCAGGTGTCAAGAAATGTTGATAGAAATATAGTCTGTCAGCTGTGTAGATGAGAGGTGTGATGGTTCCCCAAATTTCAGGTGTAGGTGGTGGCACTCAAATATTGGTTGAACAAAATCAAAATTGCATATTTTGTGTAGCTCTTTGAAGACAGCAAACAGTAAGAGGAACAGCTTGGTGTTAGTTATTACAAGCCTAACAATCTGTGTGAGAAACAAAGTGTGAGAAAATTGACCCTGCACATGTGTAGTAGAAGCTGAATGCTGCATAGGGAGCCATACAGATTGGTAGATATTATGTTTGGGAATCTGTATGGCTCCCTATTCAGCAGGGATGTTTGGGAATTGACTCAAAGCCAATTCTGCCAACTCCATGCATTTTGTCATGCATTGATGAATTCAGTGCCGACTACATAAAATCGCATTATAAATTAAGGCTACTGAACTACCTAACTCCCAATTGAGTTGATGAAAGTAACCTTATAAATTAAGGTTATTGAACTACTGAACTCCCAATTGTGCTGATGAGTATTTAATCATGAGATCAAAATGAATTTACTTCTACCCATAGTTATGTGACACAAATTTGAAAGAGTGATTCTTTTTGTTTTGTCGATGGTTTATGCAAGTTATGCTTGAAGGTCCACCTTCATAAGCAGATTTGATGATCTAATCCAATGACCTCTTGGATAACTTGTTTGTGGATTAAAGGGTTCCTTTTTTTTTGTTTTTTTTTTCCAATTCTGAGGAAAAAGAGCAAAAGGATGAAGAGGCAATTTATTATGCTTAATTAGCAAATAATCACATCTTTTTCTCTCTTTGGTTGGTGATGTGCATTGTACGAAGTATGTGAATGAATGGCAGTGAAAACAAACATCATTGACAACCCTAGAAAGATTTGTGAATTGTTTGAAGATTGAGACATGTATTTGACAATTTACAAGGAGGATCTTCACTGATTCTTTCTAAGAATATGGCATGCCACATGTGTAGTGGAAATGAATATTCCATGTGAACTTAACTTTAAGAGCATTCAGGTAGCTGTGAAATCGTAAATTGGTTTCAAAAGGTAATGTGAAATGTTGGTCCAATCACACATTTGCAAACTTGAATTCTCATTGGTAGTACCGTTATATTGACACTAATTGAATTATTTGTAGAAACCTTGAAATTTTCAAAAAAACCTTTTTCAAAGGACATATAAGAGCATCTCCAGCGCTGCTCAGTATATGATCCTCCACAGTACAATTAGATGAAGAAAAGTCAAAACATGCTGGTTTGGCTCAGGAAAATAGTTTTGACTCAGCATCATTTCACCATCAGTTTGGGGGTGGCTGGTGAAAGCCACAGCAATGCTGAGCACCTGCAGAAAAGAGTCTAATAAACAGATCTGACTGCTGATCAGTGTTTCTTATTGGCCCATCATAATGATTGGTCCATGTGGTTTGCTATTAGTAGTCCCCCACCTACTTGCTGTCCAAGTTTCAGTTTTATGGGCGGGGTTGCAAAACAGTAAATAACTAAACTTGGATGGGAAAAACATTTATGCAGGGTAACATACTGAGCACCGCTGGAGATGCTCTATCGAGTGTTGGTCTGGTATTGAATCCAAGACTAATTTTTGGCTGGTATAAGGCAGGCGAACAGCTACTACCTACTGATATTACCTTAGGTCAAGGTTGGTCCTGGTATAAGGCTGGTATTGTGTCAGAATGTACCAGCCTAGTTGGGCCCTTGATATCAGTGTTGATACTAGTGTTGATACCAAGCACGAGCCTATATACCACACCAACACTGAGAATAACCTTTGAAAATTGCGGTCGGAAACTTGAATGTGTAAATATGCACATGATATAATGATATTCGAAAGGACCAACAAAAGAAAAATGACCACTTTTGATTAGTAGGTTATAATGATTGGCCCATGTGATGACATGCAAATGGTTTCTCGCTTTACATTGTCTGATTCTTCATGTCTATGGGTGAGGACGGGGAAGTAATTAGCACTCTATGTTGGATGAAGTAAACACTTGTAAAGGCCCAAATAGGGGATGTAAGTGAAGATGCTCTTAGTGGATTTACAATTTAATGGGTGTCTTATGGATAGTTGCACACTAACAGATTATATGCCAGGAAGTAAGTAATGAATAAACTGAAGCATTCTTATCAGAAACAGGAACAGACCTGTGGTGGTTATCAGGGAGGATTTTAGGATTCATAATTGTGGTTCTCAAACAATCAGAGACCTAGTTTATGTACATAATCACAGCTCTCAAATGTTTGAAAAAATGAAAGAACAGGCCAGATGGTTCTTTAAGATTTTTGAATTGGACCAGCGATTCTTTGATTCTGATTGCTTTAAACAAGCACAACCAGAACCGATGGTTGTCTGATTCTGAAATATTTGGAAAAACCAGAACTTGCAGTTCTTTGAAAATCGAAATAACCATGCTGCACTGGGGCTGGAGTGAAACAACAGCCACCAATGCACCAGTTCAGGATGAGGCCGTTCAAGCCGTTTTGGGGATGAACCAAAAACACATCCTCTTGCCTTTCTTGCCTTGCCCAGGGATTTTTCAGCCCCCTTCTCTGCCCCAAAATTTTCCCCTCCTACCTACTCCCCCCCCCCTTACCTACTTCCCTCCCTCCTACCTCCCTCACCTCATTTCTTGTTCACTCCATCTCCAAAGCTTAGAAGAGCTCATGAGCTTGAGTAGCATAGAGTTTCGAGGAGATGTAGACACAAGGCTTGAAGAAGGTGGAGAGCTCAAGGTTGAAGGAATCTAGAGAGGAAAAAGCAAGAGGAGTGCTTCATCCCAAATGCAGAAGGGAGAAAAGATTACCTTCTCTACATTTCTTTTTCTTCTCTATGATCTTTTTTCTTTGTGGTTTTATTTATTTATTTATTTATTTTTTGACAAGAGGTAAACTCCCTCCTGTTTTTTATGTTTGAAAAGAGGTAAGTTCCCTCCTTTTTTTGCATTTTTTTCTTCTCTATGGTTTTTTTTTCATTATGTTTTTTTTTTCTTTTGTTTGAAAAGAAGAAGATGTAGGAGAAAGCACTTGAAACGAAAGGGCAGAAGTAGGAGCCAAAAATGAGAGGGCAAAGCGAAAGCTTGAAAGTAAGCTCCTTCCCTTATTTGCATTTTTTTTCTTCTCTATGG
>Ga0116229_10012815_pt1 | contig 11985 bp, 13 predicted proteins | sample S1TSphgellanicum_3_FD_87313 | JGI IMG/M metagenome (GOLD analysis project Ga0116229, IMG submission 87313) | Host-associated microbial communities from peat moss isolated from Minnesota, USA - S1T2_Fc - Sphagnum magellanicum MG | ecosystem: Host-associated > Plants > Peat moss > Unclassified... | reverse complement strand
GCTCGAATCCAGTCCCCAGCCGATCAGGGGATGCCCCATGACTTGGGTCGAGGTGAATCGCCACACGTCCAGCCGCACATGCCAGGAAATCTTGCCCACATCGCTCGGCAGGCTGGCGCTGATGCCGCCGAACCGGATGAAGATCAGCGGCGTAAAGGCGAAATAGATCACCGTCGCGACCAGGCAGAGCCACACGCCGGCGCGCCCAAACTGACGCACGGTCAGGAAGGCGCCCATGGCCACGATCATGGCCGCGGCGGGCGCGTCCACGCCCAGCATCAAGGTGCTGATCACAATCGCCAGGGCGATGAGCACCGCGCCGGGGCCAAGGCCGCGTCGCCAAAACACCGCCGCCGCCGGCCAGAACAGCACCGCCGCGCCGTAGCAGCCCCGCGCCGCATTGCGCATCGCGATATCGGGCGTCCACCTCTGGTGGACCAGTTCGCTGAGCTGCTCATAGAGCTGGGCGCCTTCGATCCCCTCGACAAACAGGATGGCCGCCGTGATCGCTACGGAAATCGCCAGCACCCAAAGGGCGCGGCGCCGCCAGATCGGCGACAGGCTCAGCACGCTGGCCACGAAAGCGCCGTACAGCAAGAGCTGCAACACAAGCTTAGGCGCCACCAAGGCCTGGATGCCGTTGTAGCCATGCAGATGGTGCAGTTGCACCGCCTCAACCGGGCTCCTCAGGAAGCTGGCCGCGGCCCAGATGGTCAGGGCCAGCAAGACCCAGGCGCCCAAAGGCGGCCACCGCAGGCGAAACAGCGACGCCAAGGTCAAAAGGCCGCCCAAGGCCACCAGGGGCGACATGCCCTCGTTACCCAGATAGCCCACCGGCGTGATCAAGGCGGCGACGCCGACCACAATCGCGCCACGCCAAGGCGTCGGCCGAACGGCGGGCGCGGCGTCCGCCACGGCTATCGGTTCCGGCTCTTTTGGAGCCGGCTCTTTTGGAGTCAGAGTCGCCTCCGGCTTTTGGGGCGTTAGCGTCGCCTCCGGTTCTGGCGGTTCAATCGTGTCCAAACAGCGTCCTCGTCATCTCATCAAGGCGACGCCATGGCGCGGGCTGTGAATTGGGCCTTGCTTTCAGCTGCGACCCTCGACACGAACGTCGGCCATGTGTGGTATTGCTGGTATCATGATGCGGGGCGGGAGAAAGCCCCCCACGGTCGCGCTGGAGCGGCTAAGAGCGGCGTTGAGCCTGCGCGGCCCCGATTCCAGCGGCGTTCACACCCAAGATGCGACGGGTCTGGTCGAAACGCGGCTCGCGATTGTCGATGTCGAAAACGGACAGCAGCCCATGTTCGGCCCCGCCGGCGCCGTGTTGGTGGCCAATGGCGAGATCTATAACGCGCCGGAGCTGCGGGCGGAGATGGGCGGCGACGCTGGCTTCAAGAGCCTGTCGGACTGCGAACCCATCGTGCATCTGTTCGAGCGTCTAGGCGATGACTACGCCCAGACCCTGCGCGGCATGTATGGCGTCGCCCTCTACGATCCGGCGCAACGCACGCTGACGATCTCGCGTGATCAATTCGGCATCAAGCCGCTCTACTACGTCGAGACCTCGGACTACCTGGCCTTCGCCTCGGAAGCCTCGGCCCTGTTTCACGCCGGCCTGGCGGTCCCAAAGTTACGCGCCGGCGCCGCTCAAGAGCTGCTTCAGCTCAAGCACGTCACGGGCGCAGAGACCATCTTCGACGGCGTTCGGCGGGTCGAGCCAGGCGAGACCCTGGTGGTGGTCGATGGCGCGGTGACCAGCCGGCGCTTCATCCCCATGCTGCCGCCGATCACGCCCCGGCGGATGAGCCTGGAGACGGCGCTTCAGGCCTTCGACAAGGTCATGACCGAGAGCGTCGATGTCCATCTGCGGACCGATGTGCCTTACGGCCTGTTCTTTTCCGGCGGGATCGACAGCTCCATCCTTTTGACCCTGATGCAGCGCCTGGTCGGCCCGCGAGTTCAAGCCCTGACGCTTGGTTATAGCGGCCAGCTGCCCGGAGATGAGAGTTGGACCGCGCTGGAGATCGCCAAGGGCAGCGGCGCCCAGTGCCGCCGGATCGAGATGACGCCACAGGATTTCTGGCGCCTGGCGCCCCGGATCGCCGCCGCCCTGGACGATCCCACCACCGACGCCGCCATCCTGCCCACCTTTATGCTAGGCCAGGCCGCCCGCGCGGAAGGCTTGAAGGTGACGCTGTGTGGCGAGGGCGCCGACGAGCTGTTTGGCGGCTACGCCCGCTATCGCCGGGCCAGACTGCCCTGGACCAGACTGCCCTGGGCCAGCTTTGGGCTCGGCCAGGAAGAGCGGCGCGGCGCCCTGGACGAGGCGCCAGGCCTGGCCAACCTGTTCCCCGGCTGGTCGTCCGGCATCGCGGCTATAGCCGCTGACCAACGCGCGCGGTGGAAGACGCCGCTTCGCACGCTCCAGGCTATCGACTGCGGCGAGCGCCTGCCCAACAGCCTGCTGGTGAAACTGGACCGCTGCCTGATGGCCAATAGCGTAGAGGGGCGCACGCCCTTCCTGGACCGCGAAGTGGCCGCCTTTGCGCTCAGCCTGCCCGATCCCCTGAAGGCCAGCCTGAAATACGGCAAGGTCTTGCTGCGGGAGTGGCTGGCCCGCGCCAACCCGGCCGCCCGGCCGTTTGCGCGCAAAAAGGGCTTCAACCCGCCCGTCGGCGCCTGGATGGCGGCGCGGGCAGATACGCTCGGCGAACTGGTCGCGGCCCAACCCGGCGTCGCCGCTCTTATTCCCAGCCCAGCCGTCCGCAGCGTGTTCGAACAGGCGGCCCAGCGTCACCAGCCGGCCTGGAGCCTGCTGTTCTACGCCCTTTGGCACAATCACCACATCCTGGGCCTGTCGTGCGAGGGCGACATAGGAGAGGCTCTGGCGCCTCACTCCGGCGCATCCGCGCCTTTGACCATAGGAATGGACGCCGTTTCGGTGTAGGCGCCTTAGGCTTCAGTCCAGGACTTGCGCGTTCGCCCGACCCCATGCCCTCCATTCAGAAGTATCTGTTCCGCCAGCTTCTCGGCCCCTCCATTGTGGCGGCTGCGGCGCTTTGCGGCGTGACGGTGCTGGCCGGCAGCCTGAAGTTTCTCAATATCGTGGTCAGCGAGCGCCAGAGCCCGCTGATGTTCATTGAGTTGGTGGCCTATTCGATCCCCAACCTGTTCTCATTCGTGGCGCCGATCAGCTCGCTCGTCGCGACCCTCTTGGTGCTGAACAAGCTGCACACCGAGCAGGAGATTGTGGTCTGTTTCGCTTCGGGCATGAGCCGGTGGCAGGTGACCAGCCCGATCATGCGCGTCTCCGCCTTCTTCATCATCGCCATGCTGGCGGTGAACCTGTGGCTGGCGCCCTTGTGCAATCGCGCCGCCCAGGCGGAGCTTTACCGCGCGCGCAACGACCTGGCCGGCACACTGGTGCGCGAGGGCGAGTTCACGGATTCGCAAAAGGGTTTGACCGTCTACGCCCAGCAGGTGGCCGCAGGCGGGTTGCTTAAGAACCTGTTCGTCTATCAGCCCCAGCCCAACGGCGCCTCCTACACCTTCGACTCGCGCACGGGCGTCATCACCCATCGCAACGGCCTTCCGGTGCTGGTGATGCGGGACGGGTCCCGCGAAGCCTTCTCCAACAATGGCGCGCTCGATTATCTGAAGTTCGACGAATACACCCTGGATCTGACGCCCTACACAGACTCGTCCGACGCGCTGGTCTACAAGCCGTCAGATCTTTACATGCACGAGCTGCTGTACCCTGATCCGGCCGTGCCGCTGAAGAAGTCCATGCGGCGTAAGATGCTGGCGGAAGCCCACGCGCGCCTGTCGTCGCCGCTCTATGTGCCGGCCTTTGTCATGTTTGCGATCTTGGCGGTGATCGGCGGCGCCTTTAGCCGGATGGGTTATGGCCGCCAGATCGCCTTTGCGGCGGGGACGGCGCTATGCGTGCGGCTCGCCGGCGCCGTGGTCCAGGCCCAGTGCGAGAATGCGCCCTGGCTCAATATCTTGCAGTACCTGATCCCCATCGTCCCCGGCTGGTGGGCGGCCCGCCAGCTGTTCCGCGGCCCGCTGGTCGGCGCCAAGCCGAGTACGGCTAAGGCTGAGCGCGGCGGCAAGTCGGATGCACTGAAGCCGCTGGGTGCGCGGGGTTAGCATGCCCTGCCCCTTCCCCCATTGAGGGGAACGGCTCACTGCGCCTCGGGCGGAACGCAGACTCCAAACCCGCCGGGAATTCGGATAACTTGCGTTGGCGAAAGTCCAGTTTAGTTACTAACAAGGTAGAGAAAAACCGGCTAATAGCTAAGCTTATTCACCCTGCTTTTAACCCTGTTTATAAAATACGCGCGCCTTATGCTTGTCAGTTCTAGATATTGAAACGATAATCGCCATCTTGGCGGCGAGGCGGTCGCCGCCCAAGAGCTGGAGCGAGCGTCGTGGATGGGGGCTGATACGATCGATTGGCGTTTTAGCTTTGATCTGCCGAAACGTTTTGAGCCCCATGTCCCCCCTGTCGTCACTGAACTGCTGGTGGCTGCAGGTCTGGTTCTGCTGGCCGTCGGAACCCGACTGCTGATCGATCTCGCCTTTGGCGACGTGGTGGAATTTGCCCTGGTCTTTCCCGCTGTCGTGGGCGCGACCCTGCTCGCCGGCTGGCGCGCCGGCGCGCTTGTGGTCTTTATCGGACAGGCGCTCGCCTGGTATTTCCTGCTGCCCATCAAGGGCAGCTTCCAATTCGCCACCGTGGGCAATGGCGTGAGCCTGATCCTCACCACCGCGGCCGAACTCCTGATGCTGTGGTTTGTCGCGGGCTATCAGGGCGCTATGCGCCGCCTGGTGGACGTGGAAGGCGGCCGGGTCGTCGCCCTGCAACAGCGGGTCGAGGCGCTGGACGCCCAGGCCCGGATGGATGAACAGCTCCGCCGCCACGAGACGGATTTTCAGCAGACCCGGCAAAATCTGGTCGCCATCTACGACGCCAGCGCCGATGGCCTGACGCTGTGTCGCGCCATCAAGGACGCCGACGGGCGGGTGGTGGATTATCAGGTGCTGGAGGTGAACAAGGCCCATTGCGAGCTGACCGGCGCCACCCGCGCGCAGATGCTCGGCTCCGTGGTCAGCCAGATCGCCCCGCCCGTCAGGCCGCAGTGGTTCTCCAGCGCTGACCGCGCCATCAAGACCGGCCAGATGCAGGAGTTCGACGTCCGCAGCACCGCGACGGGGCGCTGGCTGAACATCCGCGTTTCGCGCGTCTCCGACGACCTGTTCCAGCAGACCTTTGTCGATATCAACGAACGCTACGCCCTGGAGGAGCAGCGCCAGCATCTGTTGAAGGAGATGAACCACCGCATCACCAACAATCTGCAGATGGTGGCGAGCTTCCTGCACCTTCAGGCGGGCTCGGCCCCGCCGGGCGCCAAGGACCAGCTTCAGGCGGCGGAAGGTCGGGTCCAGGTGCTGGCCAACCTGCACTCGCTCCTGGCCTATACGGAGAGCGAGAGCGACATCGATGCGGGCGCCTATATCGCCCAACTCTGCGCCCAGCTTGAAGCGATGATCGACCGGCCCGACGACATCAAGCTCGACGGCGCTTGCGAGCCCCTGCACCTGCCCGCCGACAAGATCGTGCCGATCGGCTTCATCATCTGCGAACTGGTGACCAATGCGGCGAAATACGCCTTCCCCGATGGCGCCAAGGGCACGATCCAGGTCCGTCTGACGCCCTCAGGCGAGGGCTGGGCGCTGAGCATAGCCGACAACGGCCGCGGCCTCGACCTCAGGCCCAAGGACGCCTCAGTCCCGCCCAAGCGCGGCGGGCTCGGCACACGCTTGGTGCAGACCTTCGTCAACCAGATCGGTGGAACGCTGGTCACCACCTCGCAAGCGGGCGTGCAGCATGTGGTGACGTTCGTGGCGTGAGGCTCCGGTCCGCACAAAAGCCACCATTTTACGCCCCTAGCCGCTAACTGCGCGCGCTTCCGGCGCCTACATGGACGCGACGGCACGCTCCAGGAGACGCTCCCATGAAAACACGCACTTTAGGGGCCAGCGGCCTTGAGGTCTCGGCCATCGGCTTTGGCTGCATGGGGCTGAACTACATGTACGGGGACGGCGTCAGCCTGAAGGATGGCGTCGCCCTGATCCGTCAGGCGGTGGAGCGCGGCGAGACCTTTTTCGATACCGCCGAGGTCTATGGCCCCTACACCAATGAGGAGATCGTCGGCGAGGCGCTGAAGCCCGTACGCGATCAGGTGGTGATCGCCACCAAGTTCGGTTTCAACATCAAGGACGGCAAGATCGCCGGCGTAAACAGCCAGCCCGACCATATCCGCCAGGTATGCGACGCCTCTCTGAAGCGGCTGGGCGTCGAACAGATCGACCTCTTCTACCAGCACCGCGTCGATCCCAGCGTGCCCATCGAAGAGGTGGCGGGCGTGGTGAAGGACCTGATCGCGCAGGGCAAGGTCAAGCACTTCGGCCTGTCGGAATGCGGTGCGCAGACGCTCCGTCGCGCCCACGCTGTGCACCCCGTGACGGCTGTGCAGAGCGAGTATTCGCTGTGGACGCGGGGGCCGGAGACTGACGGTATCTTTGCGGCGTGCGAAGAGCTCGGCATCGGCTTCGTCGCTTTCAGCCCGCTCGGTCGCGGCTTTCTGACCGGCGCCATGAGCAAGGACACCGCCTTCGCCGACCACGACTTCCGCAAGCGTCAGCCGCGCTTTTCGCCGGAAGCCTTGGACAAAAACCAGGCCCTGGTCGATCTCCTGAAGCGCATCGCGACCGAAAAGCACGCCACCCCGGCCCAGGTCGCGCTGGCCTGGATCTTGGGCCAGCACCCCTGGATCACGCCCATCCCCGGCACCACCAAACTCAGCCGCTTCGAAGAAAACATCGCCGCCGCCGACCTGGCGCTCACCCCCGCCGACCTCGCCAACATCCAAACCGCCCTGGCCGCCATCCCCGTCGAAGGCGACCGCTATTCGCCGGAGGCGAAGGGAACGGCGGGGATGTAAGAGGGGGAAGGGTTTGAAAGGCTAGGAAATCCAAAGTCATGACTGAAAACATCGAAGGCAAGGTCGTCGTCATCACCGGCGCCAGCAGCGGCCTGGGCGCCGCCGCGGCGCGCCACCTGGCGGCCAACGGCGCCAAGGTCGTGCTCGGCGCCCGCCGCCTCGACCGGCTCCAGGCTCTGGCGCAAGAGCTGAACCTGCCCCCAGACGCCGCCGTCGAAACCGACGTCACCGACGCCGCCCGAGTCCACGCCCTGGTCGAGGCCGCGGTCCAGCTTCACGGCCGGATCGACGTGATCCTCAACAACGCCGGCCTGATGCCCCATTCGCCGCTAGAGCGGGGCAAGATCGAAGACTGAGATCGCATGATCGATGTGAACCTGAAGGGCGTCCTCTACGGGATCGCCGCCGCCCTGCCCCACATGACCCGCCAGAAAAGCGGCCATATCATCAACGTCTCCTCCGTCGCTGGCCACAAGGTGCGCCCCGGCAGCGCCGTCTACGCCGCCACCAAGGCCGCGGTGCGCATGCTGTCCGAAGGACTGCGCCAGGAGGTGAAACCCTACAACATCCGCACCACCATCATCTCGCCCGGCGCGGTCGAGTCCGAACTCCCCCAAAGCCTCACCGAACCCGACATGGCCAAAAACGTCGCCGCCTTCTACCAAGCCTACGCCATCCCGGCCGACAGCTTCGCGCGGATGGTGGCGTTCGCGATCAGCCAGCCGGCGGACGTGGACATTAATGAGATCCTGTTTCGGCCGACGGTTCAGGAGTTGTGAGGGGGGCCTCGCCAAGCCAGTTAGTGTCGCTGAGCCCTCCCACGCTTCTGCGGCGCAAACGCCCCGGCGCTCCCCAGCCGATAGAGCCATGTTAACCACCTGGCAAGCGCGATTATGCACTTTGCAAACCCGGTGGGGAATCGCGTATAGAGGGTGAATGTCACCGGATCATGAAATTGCTATCCTCGTCGGCGTAGCAGCTCTCAGCGCTGTGATCTTTGGGGTGTCGTTTCTCCCGGCGTTCCCCTCGCTCACTAAGGGGCGTCACCGATCGATCTTGGCTTTGACCGCCCTGGTTTGCGTGTGCTGCATTGGAAGATCTGTCTGGGTGGGCTTGGTCACGCGTCCGGCTTCCAAGGCCGAAGGCGGCTTACCCGTGGCTGTGCAGAAAGCAGCTCCGCCCATCACCCCGCGGAGGGGCAGCGCCGAAGCAGCACCGCCAGAGAGCGACGATGCAGGGCGCCACCATATCCTCAAGGAGCCGACCACAAGCGCGCGGTATCATTCAAAAGCCCCCCAGGCTGCGCCGACGCCGGATTCGGGCGACAGGTACACGATCAACGGCAACGTCAGTGGCGGCCATGTCGGGCCGGAGACCAACATCTACGGCCCTCAACCGCGCGAGCTAACCCCTGAGCGGGGCGCGGCGCTCATGCGCATCATGCCCCTAGAAAAGCCGGTCAAAATTGTTGCCGTCTTAGGCGACCCAGAAAGTCGTCGGCTTTCAGAACAGATTAGTAGATTCCTCAAAGTAAACGGCTACAACATTGTAGACGAGTCAGACGCATATTTCGCCGAGCCACGTCACGGCGTGGAGGTGCACAACGGTGGCCCTACAGTACTGGTCGTCGTTGGGGACAATCTGAGCCCTAGCTAACTCTCATGCACGGTCTTGCCGACCTTGACGTAATAGGTCGCTTGATCGGTGATCAGACGGGCTTCCCTGGCCATGTTGGCGGCGACAATCTCGCCGACGGTCTTCGTATTCACGTTGTCCATGACGAAGCTGCGGGCGCGGCCCGTGGTGCGGTCCACAAGGCTCAGCACCTTCATCTTGTGATCGCAGCGCCGACAGGGGCGCCTGGCTCGCGGCCGATGTAGGTCTCGTCCACCTCGACGTCGCCGCCGCCAGCGCCAAACGGGGCCAGGGCGCCGTCGCGCATGGCTTCGCGGATGCGGTGGGCCAGGAACCAGGCGCTCTTGTAGGTGATCTCCAGGGTGCGGTGCAGCTGGTGAGCGGAGACGCCCTTCTTGCTGGACACCATCAGGTGCATGGCTTTCAGCCAGATGTGCAGGGGGAGCTTGGACTCCTCGAAAACCGTGCCCATGCGGACGGTGAACTGCTTTTTGCAGTCGCCGCACTTCTTCAGGCCCATGCGAACGCGCTTCTCAGGGTTCGGCTTGATGGAGGTGATGCGGCCCATGCAGCCGCAGTGATGGCAGACCGGACCTTGGGGCCAGAGGGTCGCTTCGACCTTGGCGAAGGCGGCAGCTTCATCGTGGAAGTAAGGGGCGGAGAGGATGGACATGGCGGCTTTCCCTGACCCCCTTCTTATGCCATTTCAGGGCTGGGTTTGCAAGGTATATAACCGCGTGGCAAGGTGAGATCAAACATAGAACATTAGCGACTCAGTTCCTGCCAGCGCTACCTTAGCGATAAGAAATTCCGATCGACTTGCCGGAAGGCGGGTGATGCGAGGTGGGTGCGGGTCAGTTCGTTTTCTGTCGGGGGTTTTTGGATGCGGCCGTTGGGAATCGACCTTTTCGCCGGCGCCGGCGGGATGAGGCTTGGCTTTGAGCAGGCCGGTTTCGACGTTGTGGCCGCGGTCGAAATCGATGCCGTCCATGCCGCCGTTCATGAATTCAACTTCCCGCAGTGCGCGGTCATTTCCAAGTCGGTGGTCGGCTTGAGCGCTAAAGATATCCGCGAAGCGGCGGGATCGGCGACCGCAAGGTCGATGTGGTTTTCGGGGGCGCGCCTTGCCAAGGCTTTTCCATGATCGGGAAACGGGCGCTCGAAGATCCGCGTAATGCGCTCGTTCGTGAATTTGTTCGGATCGTCGTCGATCTCGACGCCGCCTATTTCGTGTTCGAGAACGTGAAGGGGCTGACCGTCGGCCATCACTAGGCGTTCTTGGAAGAGCTGATCGAACTCTTTCAAGATAGCGGATACGACGTGCGCTTACCTTGGCAGGTGCTCGACGCCGCCAATTACGGCGTGCCGCAGCACCGCCAGCGACTGATCCTGATGGGCGCGAAGCGCGGATTGCCGGTTCCAGCCTACCCCCCAGTTCGGACGTCGCCGGCCGATAAACCGAACACGGCGCAAGCTCCCGTTGGGCCGAACTGCGAACAGGCGCTGGGCGATCTTCCCGACGCAGATCGCTTCGACATTTTGAATGAGACAGATGAGGTCGCGACCCAGATGTGGGGCCGGCCGAGCCAATTTGCGCGCGAGATGCGCTGTCTCGACAACGGCGCTTGGCATTTTGGCCATGTTCGGGACTGGAACCCGACCGTGCTGACATCGAGCACGCGGACAGGGCATACAGATATCTCGCGCCGTCGGTTCGCCGCCGTGAAGCCGGGCAAGGTCGAACCGATTTCCCGGTTCTTCAAGCTCAACCCCAAGGGCCTGAGCAATACGCTTCGGGCGGGCACGGACGGGGCCCGAGGCGCTTTTACAAGTCCCCGACCGACCCACTATCGCTATGCGCGTTGCGTGACAGTTAGGGAAATCGCGCGGCTGCACGGCTTTCCCGATTGGTTTCGCTTCAATGAGACGAAGTGGCATGGCGCGCGTCAAATCGGCAACGCCGTGCCGCCCCCGTTGGCGCGCGCCATAGGCGACGAGGTGATCCGGGCGTTGGGAATCGAGCCGATGAGACCCGACCTGCGCTTAAGGCTTGGAGAAGATAGGCTACTGCGTATGGATGCCAGTTCGGCCGCGGCCTACTTTGGCGTGGACGCGCCCAATTCCAAGCGCGACCGAAAGAGCGGGGCGAGGAAGCGAAAGCAGTCAGAGACGGAAGCGTGGCGACTATCGCGGGAGCTGTCCGTTGGCTGAAGAAACCTCAGCGGCTGGCGGCAATGCCTACAAGGCGCTGATCGAGGGCATTTTCTTTGCTCGGTACAGCGAAGGGATCAAATCCTTTGAATTCGAACGCAAGGCGGGTCGGATCAGATTTCGGTCGTGCAGACCAGACAGGATATCGCCTGGTGCGAACAGCGCTTCCCGGGTGTGCGGCCTCGCGCCATTTCGGCCCAGTTCATGGACGACGACAAGATCGCGATGTTCGAGCTGACGATCAAAGATAATCAGGTGCTCGTGGTTGATGAGAAGCACTATAGGCTGACCTCAGCCAACCAACTTGATCGGGTCGCTATCACCACATATCGATGACTAAGGTCGCGCAGCCGATTAAAATGGTCAGAGCTTAAGTCCCCTCACCGATAATCATTTTTATGCGACGGAACCGGCCGATCCGGCCTCCGCGTCGCCCCTAGCGCCTCGTCCCCGTCCACGCCTCGGCGGCGCAAGCGTCCCCCGCTCAAACACCCCGCCACCTCCGCCAGGAATAGGGCCACCGTCGGCGCCAGGTGGGGTGGGTGGCCGGGGCTCCAAAAGGCGCCGCCGCCGGGGGGGCGGACGAAGAAGTGGACGCGGCCGTCTCGCACCGCCCAGACACGGCGTTGTTGGCGGTTGCGGGCCAGGAAGACGGCGCCGGCTTCGACGCCATCGGCGCTGGTGTCGCCGAGGTTAAGGCCGTCGGGATCGGGCGCGGGGGCGTTTTGGACGTCGAGCTGGCTCATCGTTTCCTCCCCAGAATTTGATCCAGGCGAGACCGGATTTCTGGCTGGAATTATAACGCGCAGACAGCCCAATCGGCGCCACGCGCCTGGGCGTCGGCCCTGCATAAACTCTGGCCACGTTTGGAAATCGCAGTATCGTCGCCGGCCGATACGCTTCGTGCTGGAGACGCTCATGACATCCGCTCGCCGCCTCGCCCTGATCGCCAGCCTTTCGCTATCGGCCTTGATGCAGGCCGGGCTTGCAGGCGCCCAGACGGAGGTGGCGAAGGCGCCGGCCATGCTGGGGTTCAGCACGGAAGGCGCCGCGCGCGAGGCCGCTTTGGAGGCGCGGTTCGACGCGAGCTTGAGCCCCGCCGATCAAAAGGCGTGGATGGAACGGATGT
>Ga0116229_10012814_pt1 | contig 11986 bp, 10 predicted proteins | sample S1TSphgellanicum_3_FD_87313 | JGI IMG/M metagenome (GOLD analysis project Ga0116229, IMG submission 87313) | Host-associated microbial communities from peat moss isolated from Minnesota, USA - S1T2_Fc - Sphagnum magellanicum MG | ecosystem: Host-associated > Plants > Peat moss > Unclassified... | reverse complement strand
TGTGCAAGAACTTCAATCAATAGGATTTCCCAATTTTCAAGACACCCAAAAGGAGGATGTTCAAGTTGTGGTACCATCCAAACCCAAAACAAAACAACCACAAAAGAAGGTTGCATCCAAAAAAAAATGGTGAGGGTTGAAGAAGGTGCAACGAATGAAAATAATAATAATAATAATATAAAAAAAATAGGAAGGATTGAGATATGAAGGCCTTAATTGTCCTTTGTAGGGAAATGGAATTGGAATTTGTCAAAAATGCAAAGAAAAGGTAAGATTCTAGTCCTTACAATATGTTTAAATTCATGTTCACTTGAAAAATTTTAAGCAAAAACAAAAAATTAGATTCAAATTAAAGTCAATTAAAGCTTTTAAAAGGTTGTTAAGCCTTTGCCCTCCATTTCCCATCCTTTGCTTTCAACATTTTTTCCTTTGGGCTTCAAAGAATGGGGTTTGAACTCACATCCATTGATGGGGAGATAAGAAGCCTACCACCAAGCCATTCATTCAAGGTGTGGTAAATTGGTTTTTTATTTTTTTCTACAATTTCTAATGCTGAAATTTCTTATAAAATATTACATTTGCAGCATAGTAAATTCTAAATTAACCCATAAACTATCATTTGTGATTTCCAAACAAAATAAGACCCATAAACTAACATTTCTAACATTCACTTTTAATGTCCAAGGGTAAATGCATGGTTAAGATTGCATGCTCACATGGCAACAATTTTTGGATTTACAAAGACAATTGAAACATGCAAGAAGAAATTGAATTTGTTGTTCAAGTAATACAAGACTAACAAATTAACAAATGGTATTTCAAGGGAGGAAAAATATGAATGCAAGCTCTATGAATCCATTGATCAATGGTGGCATCAAGTAGGTATCATAATGAAACATGTCACCATATCTGTCAATGACACATATTTGTCTCAATTTGAAAACAACATTGAATTGTTGGAAAAACAACTAACTTCAAAGCAACATCACAATCTACAACTAAAAGAAATAAGAAGAATTTTCATGAACAAACATTTGACATGTTTACCAACATGGTGGAAAACTATCATGGTGAAGAATTTTGAAAAAACCAATGTTTTATTGGAAAGAGTTGATCATAAAATGGATTGAGTCATAAATAAGTTGTAGGTTTATGAACTTATTCTAATTTTGAATTAAATGGTGTATTTGATAAAAACATTTTACCTTTTTGCTTCAATTTTGCTTCTAAAATGTGTTTGCTAACAATTCATGAGCTTGTGTGACTCTAACAACATTATTTTAATATTTGTCTTTCTTTGATTCTAATGTCCCTTCAATTTCCTCATCTTTTTCAATTATCTTCACATTTTTTCATCTTCCTTTTCTTCCACTTGAATAATGCCTTCAAGGTGTTGTAATCAATGCATTTTTTTGATAGCTTGTTCTATCACTTGAAACATGTCCTTGTGTTCAAATTGTTTAAGAAAATTGTTGACTTCTTTTTACATTGTTTGTTCAACTTCTTGTGCCAATTCCATGTCAAAGTTATTTCTATGGATAAATGTATTTCTGTCATTTTTTTTATACTACACAAATAATGAAAAGTTACTAGGATTAACCATGTTTGTTGCTTGAACATCTTTGTTGAATAGTTGTCCAAAAGTTAACTTTTCCATAAAACCACTTGCTTACTCATAGCTCCATACAAATATTTGTCTTGTTGCTCCATTTGTTTCCATAATGAAAACAATCATCACCATCATTGTATTATAAGGTTGATGAAGTGCAAGTTGTGCAATCCCACAACTAAAATAATAACATGTTGAATTGCCATGAAAAACGCAAGAGGTACAAGAGTCTTATGTCATCTTCAAGCAAGTTCACATCCCAACGAGCTTTTGCTAGCGTATCTTATGTTGCCAAATTAAAATGGTGATCACAAGGTGAATGACAAACTCAACAACCAACCTAGCTTTAGTGCACCATGGAAAGTTGAATGATCCCCACTAAAACCTATGTTTTTGTATTGTTGCGATTTTTGTACATTTAAAAATGTGTTTTTAAGTAATGACATTTTGTCATTTCTAGAACGTTTGGTGAAGGGACATTACAATTCAATTATCAAATGCATGTACTGCACTTTATGGCAATGTTGTTCTGATTTTTTGTCATACCAATGGGAGATACCATATTTGATTTAATATGATTTTCTTTCAACCCATTGATTGTCTTACTCTTATTTTTTTCCTTCCTCCTTTGTAAAATTCATAATATTTTTGCATGCGCTCGAAAGTAGATCGTGTGTGTTGTTTCTCTACACCATGATCCAAATTTTTGTGGCCCAATCAAAACAATTTGAATCCAAACGTCAAAATCATTCCATAAAATGCCACAACTAAAACTCTAACAAGTTTTTGGTCTTCATAATGTGAGCGTTTTCATTTTTACACAACACATATGTATAACAATGTTTCCTAGGTCATGTTTCTTGTGTCCAGTTTCATGAAAGTTTTAATGTATCTTTTTTTAGAATGTGTTTATTTATGAAAGTAAGTTTATATTATTTTTCTTATTTGCTTTTGGAACCATGATGTTTCTAAGTTGTATTACTATTATTTAATGTATATTTTTTAATATGTCATGTATTTTATGCTTTTATCGATGTTTTCTAATACTAATGTTGAAATCCTTATGGGTGATGTGAACACTACCCCAATAATAATTTATATATATTTTTTGTATTTGTTATGTTTTGGGCAGATTTGAATAAAAACATATGTATGTAAGAGGGTTTAAAAAAACCACCTTCCGTTACACACATGTTTCGTATATTTGCATGTTGGACATGTTTTAGTTTTTTCATTGGACATGTCACACCAATGTATGTATTGTTACGCTATCACTACCCTATAACTAAAAAAATAAAAAAGGGACAACCAAAACTTGAACACAAAATTCTAGGAACCAATGTTGTAGGAAAACATTGGAAACCTTTCCTCCAAAATGTGATTTTTGGATACCATATGAGATCAATGATTGTTGAAACATACTAAAGTTAAATCATGTCACTTAACTTGTGAACTTTTTAAATACATGTATGGGAAAACACATTTTGAGAAACTTCACGAAAATAGTTTTGTACCTCCTAAAACATGAAAATTTCTAGTTATAAATATATGTTTCACCACAAATTTGATATTTTGGAACATTGAAAAAATAATTGGCACTTATAAAATAACTTGAAATTAAATGTTGGTTTTTATGTTTTTGAATGATTTCGGTCAATCTCTTTCAATATTGCATTTTTGTATGTTTCGTTCTATGTGTCTACGTGTGTTTCTTTGGGTTATTTATAATTTTTTCCCCTCATCATTCATTAAAAGATGCAACATTGAAGCCTCAAATCAATTTTGCCGGCTTTTCCAACTAGGAATTGATTGATAATGGAGTGCACCATATGGGTATGTAGGCCAATTACCCTTTAATATCGATTTACCCTAGTGGGGACTATTAATATGTTTTGATACTTTTTACTTAAAGTTTGAATTTTTGACAAAAGTTGTATGGTTCATGAGGTATAAAACATGCAAAATGAAATTTCACCAAAACATTGTCAATTGGCTTCAAGATAAGGTATACATGCGGAAACATCCAAGATGCAAAAACACTTGGATGCAATGGAAATAGAAAGAGGAAACCATACCCATGAACATTGAAGTGCCCTAGAGGAGCATTGTGATGTTATCAAACTCGATACTTGAAGTTAGAGCCTTTAAATCAAAATACATTGTTTTTAAAACATGGATGCACAAGTTGAATTGTATTTCATAACATGCATAACCCAATCAAAAAATGGAACATAAGAAGGATGCTAGAAACTTGAACCATCTTTTCCAAAATGTCCCACTTTAAGTACTTGGATTTTTGAAAGTAATGTTTAAGTAGGCCCTGAACATTACCTAGATACATCCAAGTGCCCTAAGGTGGCACTATAATGTCATCATACTAGATATTTAAAACTAGGCACATTTTTCAAGAACATGACGCAGGCATAAATGGACTTGACATGCATAACATGTTGAACCCAATAGAAACATGCAATGTTTAGATACACACATGAAGCTTGAAACTTGAACCATATTTTGAACATTATTTAGTTACATCAAAGTGCTTTAGGAGGGGTATTATAATGTCATAATTTATTAGATACTTGAAGTTGGAGACTTCAGAACTAGACAAATTATTCAATAACATGATGGATGCATAACTTTATTTGGCATTCATAACATGTTGAAGGCAACAAAAACATGCATTGTTGACATGAACACACAAAGCTTGAAACATGAACCATAATTGACAAAGTGTCCAACTTAAAACATCTTGATGTTTGATAGAATTCTACAAGTATTTGTCAAACATAGTCCCTAGACATCCACCTTCCCTTGGGGTGACCATTGTAAAACTTGAAACACAAAATTTTAGAAATTCCAACTTAGAAATAGAAGACTTTGTGAACCTACAACTATCTTTGCCAAGTTTTTCACTTAAAGTGGATGTTCGAATGATGTAATGAATAGGTAGGCCTAGATCATCAGAATCAAACATCCAAGTGCCATAGCGAGGGCATTATGATGTTTGCCATTCTTTAATATTTGAACCTCGAACCTTTGATATAATTCACATTGTTTTTAAAACATGAAAGATAAATAAACGTACTTGATTGCCCTAATATGAAAAACCCAACATATACATATCTAGATGGGGAGATGGAAAACCTGGGAAATGTATGTGGTGAGTGATGCAACAATGTTTTATAAACAACCATGAAGAGTTGTAAAACTTCTAAATAATGATTTTTAAATGTTGTGTAAGTTAAAAAACCATGAACTATTGGAGAAGGTAGAGGGGGATAGATCAAGTAGGACAATCGGATAAACCCATAAACACACGCATATAATGACATGGATGGAGGGAGACGCATGCACATTAAGGGTGACATAGAAAGATTGTTGCTTTGATGTCCACATGTCAACAAGCGCCAATCAAAATACCAAGAAACATTTGGAGGAAGTGAAGGAACATTCACAAATTTGAAATTTTTGGTTATGCTTTCTTCTTTCTCTTTGTAGAAATTGCAAATCACACAATATTCACGTCCAAACACCTTACAAAGCTCGAAAGAAAGGATTGCAAACATTGCCAAAATGCTCTAAGAAAGCAAACACCCTATGTAAATGCTTGAGATGTTCCACAAGCAATCAAAAAGAGCATGACAAATGATAGCAACAAAAGGAGACATTACTAAAATGAAGAGGAGGCCCATCTTTGTGAAAGAAAGTTCAATGGCTTCACAGAAAGATTTAAATTTTGACATGCATTGTAGAAACCTTAACTTTAGCTCCCCCCTCTCCCCACCGCCATGGTAGTCGAAACTTGCCATGTTTCAGAGGAGGCAGGTTTCAAGCATCGCCTGCCCGTGCATGGAAACCCATGCTGGGCTGCCTGGGAACCCATGAAGCATTTGCGACCTGTAGCTCAAATAACGGGGAGGCTGTGACTCCTAGTCTAAAGTGAGCCTTAGGTATATGCTATCCCTTATTAGCTATCTAGCTTTTCTTTCTTTTGTGTAAAGTCATATGGCTTGCATGTGCAGAAAGTACTAAGCCAACAGGAGGAGGAGAGAGGGCCCTGACTCCGTGCAATGTTTTTGTAAGGAATTTTAGTTTGTAGCCAAGTGCAGAAAGTACTAAGCCAACAGGAGGAGGAGAGAGGGCCCTGACTCCGTGCAATGTTTTTGTAAGGAATTTTAGTTTGTAGCCAAAGTGGTGATCATACAAGGAAAATTTAGCCAAATAAGGCTATAAACCAGAAATAAAGTATAGATATTAATCATCCATCTATATTTTTGGCTACACAATGAAAATCAAATGACTGAATGTGGCAATTTTTTTTCCTCACTTTTCACGACTGAAAACCTTCAAGATCATTTCTTTTTCACAATTTTAAGAATTTTTAGCTTCACATTTTGCCGAAATTTCGGCAGGGGAAAAAAAAAAAGCCGGCCCTGAGTATCGACAAAGCACTTAAAAGATGCAGCACTTGTGGTAAAGACGAACGGGCCCCAGGACGAGACAAGAAATCAATCATAGATCTGGGATTTTGCAGTGCTTTCTGTATTATCTACTAGTTCTTGGTATATCTTAAGGTTGGAATCGTAGAATCTATCTTTTTAATGTAAATCTACTCCAGCAGAAATTGCTGCTTCACGTGGCGTGTTCTGCTGCAGTGTTCACTCCCCGTTCTGTGTTGTCGTTCGTGCCTTATCATTGCATCGGCCATCTCATCACGACAGCGGGATTTCAGAATTATTTCGCAAGAAATGTGACGAAAGAAGTTGCGGCAGATTACATGTGAAGGAAAGTGTAATCAAGTTGCCCAATTTTTACTTTTTCTCGGCGGTTTGATCCATCTTCTATAGCCTGAGTTTGAATCACTTTTGTACTACTGTAGGTAGTTTCTAAGTCCACACGAACTCTCGGTGTTTGTTTTTCCTTTTTTCCTCAAAACTTCATTATTGCAGTTTTGCGTGTTTGGCGTTTGTATCGTGTTTGTGGCCATAAGAACTTCATGAGACTCACGTCTTGACGGTTTTCTGGATTGAGATTTGTTTTCCGTTGTTTTCAGCCGAGAATACTCTATTTTTAGGGCTCAAGAGCTTTTGTGTTGTTGTGATCATTGTTGCTTTTCGCCTTGTTCTACTTTGCACTTCTTCCTTCCTTCTGTCTTTGTGTACAGATGTTTTGAAAGCTTGATCGGAAGACAGCTGATGAGGCCACATCACGTGTTGTAGATCCTCCTTTCGACACGTTTAGGGTTTTTTAGGGTTTTGATTCCATCCGGGTTTGTTCCTCCTCGAGAAGAACTGGCAATTTGGGGTTTGGAGTGTTGTAGATTTGGAATTTGCTTCTCGAATTTGTTACTGAGTTCGGTTTTGTCCCTCTGAGTTTGCAACTGCTCTTTTTGTTTTTTTGGCTTCTCTGTGAATTCCTTGCTTTCGCAACAAGGTATTGGATTTGCGACAATTTTCTGTCACTTTCTCGAGGGTTTTTTTTATGGCGGGCTTAATGCATGGGCTGCGAATTGGAGCATTGGAGCAAGCTTCATTCGTCTCTTTGGAGCTTGGGACGAAAAAAAATCCAAGGTATATGGCAAAACGAATGCATGTACTCTACTCAAAATGCTACTAGGCCTTCCAAGCTCTGAGTTATCTTTCATGTCCAAGAAGCCATCTCTTCTTTGACAGAAAGCTGCCGATTGCAACAAAAACCTATTTTTTTGTTGACATTATACACAACAGGTTCTTCTGTTGCTAAACCTAAGTTCTTCAAAGCCAAGAGATTCAGCAGAGCATACTTGCCTTCAAAGATGTGGATCAATCATGTTTACTGGAGGTTTATATGTAAACTGGATGTGAGGTTTTTCTCAAAGAGAAAATAATAACATGTGGTCATGTTGTCTTGTCTCTGGACTTCTGACTCTTCTGTTTTTCTTTTCTATGTGCAGCTATGGTATGAAAAGGAGTGGAAGGGTAAGGGTTCAAGCAGCAGCAGGCACAGAGGGACCAGATTTGAGTGTTATAGTAAATGGTCTGAAGCTTCCAAATCCCTTTGTAATTGCCTCAGGACCACCTGGCACCAACTATACAGTCATGAAACGTGCTTTTGACGAAGGTTGGGGGGCAGTCATTGCCAAAACTGTACAGTTTCCACAAACCTTTCTTTTCCTTTACCCCTTGAAGAGTTTTCATTTCACAATGTTTGGGTTTCAGCACCAAATGAGCAAATGGTTTTTCTACGGCCAACAGCATCATGGGAATTTAGTATCAAGTTCTGCAAGTAGTGGATTGTTTTTGCAATTGTCTGCGTTAAGCATACAGTGCTTTGTTGCTCTTGATCTGAGTTCCTAATTTATTTTTTATTTGCTGCACTCCGCTTTGCAGCTCTACCAACATTCAGATCTGGAGGTTGGAATTCAGACCTCTGGATTCATGGTTTGAGAATTTTTCCATGTTAGGGATCCTCATGCAGTACTTTATGTTGAATTTCAGGTCTCCCTGGATTCATCGAAGGTGGTGAATGTCACACCAAGGTATGCAAAGTTGAAAGCAACGGCAGTGTCTGGTACTAAGGCAGAGGTTATTGGTTGGGAGAATATTGAACTGATCAGTGACCGCCCATTTGAGACAATGCTGGCTGAATTGAAGCAACTCAAGGAGGAATATCCTGACCGTATTCTCATTGCATCAATAATGGAGGAGTATAACCGCAATTCATGGGAAGAAATTATCGAGCGTGTTGAAGCTACGGGTGTGGTATGCCCTTGACCACTGATGTCAATTGATTTGGTTCATTTCAAATTCCTGATCCATGGCTTTCCCACTTTTATACAATGCTGATCCGCACTCTGAACTCTGGTCTACATGGTATTGACCTACTGGGAGATCTTTCGTGCTTTTGTATAGGATGCTTTGGAGATAAACTTTTCATGTCCGCATGGGATGCCTGAGCGCAAAATGGGGGCAGCAATGGGCCAGGACTGTGTTTTATTGGATGAGGTCTGTGGATGGATCAATGCTAAAGCATCTGTACCTGTTTGGGCGAAAATGACACCAAACATTACAGACATCACTCATGTGGGCACCCAATCCTTTTACATAGTTCTGATTACGTTTCTTGGTGTGCCTGCAATTAGCAACTGAGTAAATTATCTCATCATGATGTGACTATTCTGTTTTTTTTTGCTTTATCACTGTGAACCCAAATTTCAGAATGCCTCTTAGCCCTTATTGTAGACCATTAGACATCTGATGCAGAGTGTTTGCCCCCTAGAGGATCATCTTGCATCAAAGAGGGCAGGAGTATTTGACATTTGGTCCTTGGTGCATGTTGCATTTCACATGGGAATTATGGAGATATAGAGAACACCTTTAAGTTGTCAATGTTCATCACCTCACAAGATACATCTCTGAAAGAACTACTTTATATCCTTGTTCCCATCTTTTATAGAGAATCACAGCTATTTTGGATGTATACATTGGTGGGTAGGATAGCCTGCGCGCACAGCATTAAGGGCGGGCTGTGAAGGGATTGCAGCAATCAACACAATAATGAGTGTCATGGGTATCAACCTTGACACCTTACGTCCAGAGCCTTGTGTTGAAGGGTGCGGCTCTTTCCACTGTAGATAAGAGCTTTCCTCTGGCCTTTCTTTGTTGTTGTAACAATGACATTTATAGATCTAACATAGTACGATTCAACCCCCCTTGAGGAGTCTGACAAGATCGGCAGTGTTCCCACCCTCTTTACTGTTGTTTTGTCATTCTGGGGCTCAATTTTGTAACGTAGATTGTTCAGATACACCCTTTTCAATACTTACAAGATAAATTGTGAAGTGCAGCTATCCTGAACAATGCATGTGTGGAGTTTTCAGGTATTCAACACCAGGTGGTTATTCATCAAAGGCAGTTCGCCCAATTGCACTGGCTAAGGTCATGTCAATTGCTCAGATGATGAAGGCTGAGTTTCCCAGCAGTAGTAATTTATCCCTTTCAGGCATTGGTGGAGTAGAGACTGGCAATGATGCTGCAGAGTTCATTCTTTTAGGAGCCAACACTGTTCAGGTATGTTGCATCTTTTTTGTCTGGATGAAGGAGAAAAGGCATTGGAGTATTACTTCTTCAAAGTGCTGCCACATGGTGTGCTGAAACATTCTGGAAAATGACCTCACAGCAAAATCCTCACATTTGACAGGTTTGCACAGGGGTGATGCTGCATGGATATGGGCATGTGAAATCCTTATGCACAGAACTGCAAGCCTTCATGTCCAAGCATGGCTTCACCTCAATTGAAGATTTCCGAGGGTAAGTTCCTACAGCAGAAACTGGTGACACAAGCCTTTCTTTTTGCTGCTGTTGATAGTCAGTCCTATATGGGCATTGTGACAAGCCTTCAGTCAGCATCCATCATTCTCTGCCTGCCTGCCCACCAGACAGTGTTACTGAAGGAGGAAGTGTGTGACAGTACACTGCTTTTCTTATAGCAGACTCTTTGATTTGTGTGTCAATGTCTTCTCCTATGCCTGTCTGTCTCTTTGAACAACACTCATGGATGTATACATTCTTTTTGTTTCTTATATGCAGGGCATCATTGGACTACTTTACAACCCATGCAGATTTGGTGAAGCGGCAGAAAGAGGCAATCGAAAAGAAGCAAAAGGTGCGGAAGGGCTTGGCATCAGACAAGGACTGGACAGGTGAGGGCTTTGTAAAGGAAACAGAAACCATGGTATCAAACTAAGAAAAAGCTTGTGCAGACTGGAAGAAGACATGGGGTTAGATAACCAGCCCCTGCTCACTATCTACCTATTGCAGCACACTATGTAACACACAGAAAGGCCAAGATTGTTGCTGCAATAACTCCCAGGCAACAAACTCTTCAGTTGTACTCATAATTCCCTTTATTCTTGCTCTTCATCCTTGAGTTTCTGATAACAGTCACCATGAATGAAGCAGTTGATGTTGTTTCTGGTGATGAGATAGAGCACATTGTATATACATGTCTGTGTGCCCCAAAATTTATTACCCCAGTTGCAAGAAAGCTTCAGATTTGTTGCATGAGGTTTGTTGTTGCTGATATGGAAAAAATTGCAGTTGTTCCCAGCCAACAACCTGTGTCTGTTGATCAAGAGAAGGATTACTGACAGCACTAGAAATGGAATTGGGATTGAACATAATGTGGACTTCCTTGCTAACAATTGCTCCTTCATGACATACAAAAGTTCCACCATCTGCTCCAAGGAAGAAGGGCTTGATCAGGATGGAGAAAAATGGAGTGAAGAGAATCAAATTTTGAATGACACCAAAGGATGTCATCAAGCTAGACCACGCACCTCAGTCAAAACTGGAAGTGCCATTATCTTTCTGTGAAAAAACAATTCAAAAGCCTCCCTGAAGATATGAAACTCAATCTGTGTCCCCCTTGCAAAGAAAAAACACATGCATCTTAAGTTCAACACAGCAACTTCAGAAACTGCCACATTAATGCACAATTGAACTCAAAGATACTATGCCCATTCAAAAACAAGTTTAATCTCACCTCTTCACTATCAGGGGTCCTCAAATATTTATCCTCTTTCCTGCCAGCTCTTGCATCTCACCATAGCTACAAGCTCCAAACAAAACTCTGATAACCTGCATTATACATGAAATTTCTTAAAACATTCAATGAGGGCTCTCCTTGATGTTTTTAGGTGCAATTTGATAGGAACACATTGAGAACAGCGAGAAAACAAAAAACATCAGCATTCCCTTGAAAGACCTGCTCCTTCAAATTGTGACTGATTGACGTCAATGGCGTTAATGTTCCAACCTAATTTTCTCTGAAGAAAAACTAGTTCAATCCACACACAGTTTGGTGATTTCCTACCTGCCTATGTACCAGCTAGTGGTTAGGTATCAAATAATTACCTAGAGTAGGTAGGAAGGCAGGAAATGGTATTTAGCCTTCAGTTAAGGTAACCTTACCTCATTAAAATTTGGACCACTTCTTGTTCAAGGCTTCTCAATGCACAGTTATGAACCATGTAATGCACGAGAGGGTGCTGGTTACCAGACAAGAAAGGGACAAGAAAACTCAAAAGTCTCACATATGGGTTGTTGACTTGTTCATTGTAAATCGTAAGTATTCTTCCTTGTCCCTCAGCACTTTGAGTTTTACTCACATTGCAAGCAATTCACCCCCAAAGCCCCATATTGGGTGTAAATTCACACCATCCTGATGTTTAGGGGTTAAGTGGTTTTAGGCATCATTTTAGTATTAACAATGAGGTTGTTTATGCATGCTTTATGCCTAGCATAAGGTACTTCCGTGAGGGGCTTCACAGGTTTGCCCCTGTGAACGCAAGCACAGCCTAAGTGAAAGTGATGATTAATTAAGCCCACTTCAAAT
>Ga0116229_10012812_pt1 | contig 11987 bp, 11 predicted proteins | sample S1TSphgellanicum_3_FD_87313 | JGI IMG/M metagenome (GOLD analysis project Ga0116229, IMG submission 87313) | Host-associated microbial communities from peat moss isolated from Minnesota, USA - S1T2_Fc - Sphagnum magellanicum MG | ecosystem: Host-associated > Plants > Peat moss > Unclassified... | reverse complement strand
GGGCAACGTCGGCATCGGCCACGTGCGCTACCCGACCGCCGGTTGCGACAGCGCGCACGGCGCCCAGCCGTTCTACGTGAATTCACCGTACGGGCTGTGCCTCGCGCACAACGGCAATCTCACGAATGCACGCGAACTCACCGAGGTGTTGATCCGCGAGGACCGCCGCCACCTCAACACGGCCTCCGACTCCGAGGTCCTGCTCAACGTGCTCGCCTCGGAACTGCAGCGCGTCGGCACGCCGCGCGTCACGGCCGCCGACATCTTTGCGGCCGCCAATGCGGTGTACCGGCGCTGCCGCGGCGGCTACGCGGTCGCCGCCATGGTCATCGGGCACGGCATCCTGGGTTTCCGTGATCCGAACGGCATCCGGCCGCTCGTGATCGGCAGGCGCGACACCCAGAAGGGCCCCGAGTGGATGCTCGCGTCGGAGAGCGTCGCGCTCGACATGCTCGGCTTCGAGATGGTGCGCGATGTCGCGCCGGGCGAGGCCGTGTTCATCGACGAACAGGGCCGCTTCTACGCGCAGCAGTGCGTCGTGGCGACGCGCCATACGCCCTGCATCTTCGAATATGTGTATTTCGCCCGTCCGGACTCGATCATCGACAACATCTCGGTCTACAAGGCGCGTCTGCGCATGGGCGAGCATCTCGCCGAGAAGATCAAGCGCGAACGGCCGCAGCACGACATCGACGTGGTGATTCCGATCCCGGATACGAGCCGCACCAGCGCCGTGCAGGTCGCGCAGCGGCTCGGTGTGAAGTATCGCGAGGGCTTCATCAAGAACCGCTACATCGGCCGCACGTTCATCATGCCGGGCCAGGAGCAGCGCTCGAAGTCCGTGCGCAGCAAGTTGAACGCGATCGATCTCGAGTTCCGCGGCAAGAACGTCCTGCTCGTCGACGATTCGATCGTGCGCGGCACCACCAGCGCGCAGATCATCGACATGGCCCGTGAAGCCGGCGCGAAGAAGGTGTATTTCGCCTCGGCCGCGCCGCCGGTCCGCTATCCGAACGTGTACGGCATCGACATGCCCGACGCCTCGGAACTGGTCGCCTCCGGCCACACGGACGAGGCGGTCCGCGACATCATCGGTGCCGACTGGCTCATCTACCAGGATCTCGCGGATCTCGAACACGCCGTGCGTCACGACAACGCGAAGATCCAGGATTTCGACACGTCGTGCTTCTCCGGTGAATACGTGACCGGCGACGTCACGCCGCAGTACCTCGAACGGCTCAGCGCAGAACGTTCGGACGAGGCCAAGCAGCAGCGCCGCGACTCGGCGGGCCGCTTGAAGACCGTTCGCATCCTGTAGCGGCCTCAGCCGTACACGCCCCAGGCGGCCACAGAACGCCAATGTCATGAGCCTGCGTCTGTTGGTGGTGTCCTCCCAAGCCGACTGGCGCCTGCTCGTGCGCAAGCACCTCGAGATCGCCCGACCCGACGCGAACGTCGTGGAGCATCGCCTCGGAGTGGATCCGCCCCTCGACGAGCACTACACGGCCGCGGGTTTCGATGCGGTGATCGTTGCGAGCCCGCCGCCGACACAGGCCGCACAGGAGCTCGCGGCGAGCCTGGTCGCTCGGACCGACTTCCCCCCCGTGCTGCTGCTCTTGCTGGAAGCGGCGCCGGCGCGGCTGCCGCCGCCCACCCCGGGACTCACGCGCATCTACGGCCGCAAAGTCGATTCCGCCGCGCTCGGCGCGGCCCTCGACGAAGCGGCGCGCGCAAACCGCCGGCGGCTCGCCGTGCGCCGCGCGCGGCCCGGCTACGATCAGCGCTATCGGTTCGGATCCGTCATGATCCGCGGCCACCGCTGCATCAAGGAGATCGGCAAGGGCGGCATGTGCACGGTCTACCTCGCCGAGAGCGAGCGCAACGGCAGCGTCGTGGTCCTCAAGGTGTTCAGCCAGGTGCCCGACGTCTCCGAGCGCTTCATCGGCTTCGACCGGTTTCTCCAGGAATACGAGATCGTCGCGAACCTCGCGCACGAGAACATCGTGCGCATCTTCGACTTGGGCGTCGCCGACGACCACGCCTACATCGCGATGGAGCATTTCCCGCGGGGCGATCTGCGCCAGCGCATGAAGCAGCGCCTTGCGCCCGATCTGGCGTTCCGCTACCTGCGCCAGATCGCGAGCGCGCTCGACGCCATTCACTCGGTCGGCGTCCTGCACCGGGACTTGAAGCCCGCCAACATCATGTTGCGCGCCGACGACTCGCTCTGCCTGATCGATTTCGGGCTTGCGAAGGCGTCCTACGATGCCGAACTCACGGGCGTGCGCGAGATCTTCGGGACGCCGTATTACATGAGTCCGGAACAGGGGCACGCCGAGGTCATCGATGCGCGCAGCGATCTGTACAGTCTCGGTGTGATCTTCTATGAAATGCTGACCGGCCAGAAACCGTACCGCGGCAACACCGCCATGGAGGTCATTCGCAAGCACCGGCGCGCCCCCGTACCCTCGCTGCCGGCCCCGTTCGGCGCGTTCGATGCGCTCATGCAGAAGATCCTCGCGAAGGCGCCAGCGGATCGATTCCAGTCGGCGCGCGAGCTCATCGCGGCGGGCGCGGCGCTCGAGGCGAGCGGGGCGCTCGCTCTCGCGCTCCGCGTCGCGCGGCGCGCGCAGAGCACCAAGCCCGAGGCGGGTGCGTGAGCGGCGCGGTCGCGGGATTCCCGCTGCTGTGCGTGCCCACACCGGCCGCCTGGGTCGAGGAGGCCTGCCGGTCGCGGGACCTGTTGCTCATCGATCACGCCAACTGCGAGAAAAAGGCCGCCTCCACGGCGCTCGCGCTGATGTTCGCCTACGCGGAGGATCTCGACCTCGCGGCGCGTCTGTCGCGGCTCGCGCGCGAGGAGCTGCGGCACTACGAGCAGGTGGCGAAGCTCATCGGGCGCCTCGGCGTGGCGCCGCGGCGCCTGGCACCCGGGCGTTACGCGGAGCGCCTGCGGCGCCTCGTGTCGCGCAGCGAACCGCAGCGCGAGATCGACCTGATGATTTGCGGCGCACTGATCGAGGCGCGCTCGTGCGAGCGCTTCGCGCGCCTCGCCGAGCGGATCGGCGCGCCGCTCGATGCCTTGTTCCGCGGGCTGCACGATGCGGAAGCGCGCCACCAGGACCTGTATCTCGGGCTCGCGCAGCGCGCGGCGGCGCGCTGCGGCCGCGAACTCGAGCCCCGTCTGGCACAGTTCGCCGCGGTGGAGGCCGATCTGATCGACTCACCCGACGCGACTTTCCGGTTTCACTCCGGGGCGCCCGCGCTGGCGACCGCGGGCGAGGGTCGGGCGGCTCGCGGCAGCGGCGAGAGCGCATAGCCCTGTGCGTCCCAGCGCAGCACGCTGCCCTGTTCATACCAATCGCCGAGCACGACGCGCACACAAGGTCGGCCGTCGACCTCGAGTGCATGCACGGCGGGCCGGTGGGTGTGGCCGTGCAGCAGGATCGAGGTGCCCGATTCGCGCAACACCTGTGCGACACTCGCGCCATTCACGTCGGTGATCTGGTATGAGACCTGTGCGGTATGCGCGCGGCTGCCGTCGCGCGCGGCATTCGCCAGGGCGCGCCGCGCGTCGAGCGGCAACGCGAGGAAACGCCGCTGCCAGGCGGCGTCGCGCACGGTCGCGCGCAGCCGCTGATACGCGGCGTCGTCGGTACACAGAGCATCCCCGTGCATGACGAGCACCCGTTGTCCATACAGCGTGAGGATGATCGGATCCGGCAGCAGCACCGCGCCCGTCGCCGCACTGAAGCGCTGCCCGAGCAGAAAATCGCGATTGCCGCGCATCACGAAGCAGGGCGTACCCGCGTCGGTCAAGGTCCGCAGGGCCGCCTGCACGGCAGTCTGGGCGTCGTCCGGCGCGTCGTCGCCGATCCAGGATTCGAACAAGTCCCCGAGCACGTATAGCGCATCGGCGCGCGCGGCGTCGGTGCGCAACAGCTCGAGGAATTGCGCCGTGATGGCGGGACGCTCGGCGTCGATGTGCAGGTCCGAGATGAACAGCGCGGCCATCCCGGGACGAGGCTACGGCGCCGGCGTCACGCGCTCGATGCGCTCGATCACCACCTGAACGAGCGGCGAGTCCTCCTTGAAGGGGCCGACGTGTCCGGTGGCGACGTTGCCGATGCGATCCACGACCTCCATGCCCTGTACGACCTTGCCGAAAACCGCATATCCCCAGCGAGTCTGGCTCGGATCGAGGGCGCTGTTGTCGTAGAGGTTGACGTAAAATTGACAATCGCCGCTGTGCGGTTCGGAGCCCCGCGCCAGACCCACGGTGCCGCGCAGATTGGTCAGTCCGTTGCCGGACTCGTTGAACGTCTTGAAGGCCGCCGGTTTGGCCTTGTTGGCGGTATCGAAGCCGCCCCCCTGGATCACGAAATTCGGCACGACCCGATGGATGATCGTTTTCGTGTACTGACCTTGATCGACGTACTTCAGGAAATTCGCGACCGTGATCGGCGCGCGTTCCGCGTTCAGCTCGATCGTGAAGTTCCCGAGCGAGGTGACCACCTGGACTTGCACGGGGGTGGTCTGTGGGGGCGCGGCGGCCGGCGTCGGCTCCGGGGTCGCCGCGGCGGCCTCGGCCGTGGCCGCGCCGAAGCCGGCCAGCGAACCGAGCAGAGCCATGCACAGGGCCGCCATTTTGATCGTGGTTGTGGTCTTCATGACTCGGGATTCTACGCGAATGGGTACAATCTGAGGCATGAGTAGTTCGGTCGTCACGCGGTTCGCGCCGAGCCCCACCGGTTCCCTGCACCTCGGCAATGCGCGCACCGCCTTTTTCAGCTTCTTGTGGGCCCGCAAGACCGGCGGCCGCTTCCTGCTGCGCATCGAGGATACCGACGCCGGCCGCAGTCAGGCACGCTTTCGCGACGAGCTCCTCGAGGACCTGCGCTGGCTCGGATTCGACTGGGACGAAGGCCCCGATATCGGCGGCCCGTCCGCGCCCTATTCGCAGGCGGAACGCGGTGATTTCTACCGGGGCCTGTTCGCGCGCCTCGAGGCCGATGGCAGCGTGTATCCCTGCTACTGCTCCGCCGAGACGCTGGAGCTGTCGCGCAAACTTCAAAAGATGGCGGGCAAGCCGCCGCGTTACGAGGGGACCTGCCGCTACCTGACCGTGGCCGAGAGGAGGGCGCGCGAGGCGCAAGGGGCGAGGCCCACGTTGCGTTTCGCCGTGCCCGAGACGGCGCTGATCGAGTTCCTCGACGTCGTGCACGGCCCGCAGCGCTTCCCGGCCGCCGACATCGGCGACTTCATCGTCCGCCGGGAGGACGGTTCCGCGGCCTTCTTCTTCTGTAACGCGGTCGACGATTCGGTCATGGGCGTGACCCAGGTGCTGCGCGGCGACGATCATCTGACCAATACGCCGCGCCAGCTCATGGTGCTCGATGCCCTGGGGATGCGCCGGCCCGACTATGGCCACGTCGGCCTGCTGGTCGGCGCCGACGGCGCGCCCCTGTCGAAGCGGCACGGCAGCGCGAGCGTGCGCGAGTTTCGCGAGCGCGGATTTCTCGCGCTTGCGCTGCTGAACCATTTGTTCCATCTCGGCCATGCCAGCGACGAGGCGGCCTGGCTGCGCGCGGCCGACATGCCGGCGCATTTCCACCCGGAACATCTCGGCCGCGCAAGCGCGCGCTTCGACGAGAGTCAGCTCGTGCATTGGCAGAAGGAGACGCTGGCGCGGCTGTCGGTGCAGGAGTTCGGCGCGTGGCTCGGGACGCGCGAGCCCGCCGAGTTCATCGATCTCGTGCGCCACAACGTCGTGCTGCCCGAGGACGCCGCGGCCTGGCACGCCGTGATCGGCGGAGAGCTTCCGCCGCTCGGCGCGGAGGAACGCCGGCTCATCGAGGCGGCCGGACCCGGTTTCTTTCGGGCGGCCATGGCCGCGTTCGACGAGGCCGGCAGTGATCTGCCGGCACTCGTCCGGATCTTGAAGGAGCGCACGGGCCGCAAGGGCGCCCAATTGTTCATGCCGCTGCGCGCGGCCCTGACGGGCCGGACGCATGGACCGGAACTCGCGCCGCTGCTCAAACTCATCCTGCCGGAGACGGCGCGCAGACGATTCGAAGCTCATGCAGAACATCCATAATTCGCTGACCGGTGCCAAGCAGCCGTTGCAGCCGCTGATTCCCGGCCGGATCCGCATGTACGTGTGCGGCATCACGGTCTACGACTTCCTGCACGTCGGGCATGCCCGCATGCTGACGGTGTTCGATGTGGTGCAGCGGTTCCTGCGCAGCTCCGGGTACGCGGTCACGTACGTGCGCAATATCACCGACATCGACGACAAGATCATCGAACGCGCCGCGCAGAACGGCGAGAATTGGCTCGAGCTGTCGCAACGCTTCACGCGGGCCATGCACGAGGACTGCGCGCTGCTCGGCCTGCAGCCGCCGGATGTGGAGCCGCGGGCGACCGAATTCATCCCCGCCATCATCGCCATGACCCAGACCTTGATCGACAAGGGCTATGCCTATGTCGCCGCCGACGGGGATGTGTTGTACTCCGTGCGCCGCTTCGGCGCCTACGGACGCCTGTCGGGAAAGAGGATCGACGAGCTGCGCTCCGGTGCGCGCGTACAGGTCGACGATGCCAAGCTGGATCCGCTCGATTTCGTGCTGTGGAAGACCGCGAAACCCGGTGAGCCTTTCTGGAGCTCACCGTGGGGGAACGGCCGGCCGGGATGGCATATCGAGTGCTCGGCGATGTCGACGGCGCTGCTCGGGGATCATTTCGATCTGCATGGCGGCGGCATGGACTTGATGTTCCCGCATCACGAGAACGAAATCGCTCAGTCCTGCGCCGCTTGCGGGACGCCGTTCGTGAACGTCTGGATGCACAACGGCTTCGTGCGCGTCGATGACGAAAAGATGTCCAAGTCGCTCGGCAATTTCTTCACCGTGCGGGAGGTGTTGAAGACGCTGCGCGACCCCGAGGTGCTGCGCTTTTTCCTGCTCAGCAGCCATTATCGTGGACCGATCAATTATTCGCAGGCACAGCTCCTGCAGGCGGACGAAACCCTGCTCGGGTTCTATCGTGCGCTCGCCGATGCGCCGACGGCGGGAGGCGACGTGGCGACGGCGGGGGGCGATGCCCCCGTGATCGCTGAATTTCGTGCCGCCATGGAGGACGACTTCAACACGCCGGTCGCGCTCGCGGTCATGCAGGGCGTGGCGCGCGAACTCAACAGCGCCAAGGCGGCGAAGGACGCGCCGGTCGCGGCGCGCGCTGCCGCGAGCCTGCGTGCGATGGGTGCCGTGCTCGGCCTCCTGCAGCAGAATGCGGACGCCTACTTGCAGCGCGGCGGTTCCGACCGCGCAGACGGCGCCGCCGTGGCGCTCGATCCCGAGGCGATCGAAGCGCGACTTGCGGCGCGGCGCGCGGCGCGCGAGCTTAAGAATTTTGCCGAGTCGGACCGCATCCGCGATGAACTCAAGGCATCCGGGATCCTGGTCGAGGACAAACCCGACGGCCGGACCCAGTGGCGCCGGGCCTGAGGCACGGGCGGCCCTGCGCTAAGCGGAGCGGGCCGCCGCCGCTTCGAGTGTGTTTTTCATCAGCATGGCGACCGTCATCGGTCCGACGCCGCCCGGTACCGGGGTGATCCAGCCCGCACGCTCGACGGCCCCGGGAAAGTCGACGTCGCCGCAGAATTTACCGGCGGCATCCCGGTTGATGCCGACGTCGATCACGACCGCACCGGGTTTGATCCACTCGCCGCGGATGATGCCGGGCCGACCGACCGCCACGACCAAGATGTCGGCCGACCGAACATAGGACGCCAAATCCTCGGTAAAGCGGTGGCACACGGTGACCGTTGCGCCCATGAGCAGCAATTCCAGCGCCATCGGCCGCCCGACGATGTTCGATGCACCGACCACCACGCTGTGCCGGCCCATCGGCGACACGCCGACGTGCTCGATCAGCTTGGTCACGCCGTAAGGTGTGCACGGTCGGATCAGCGGCACGCGCAAGGCGAGCCGTCCCACGTTGTAGGGATGGAAGCCGTCGACGTCCTTCGTCGGGTCGATCGTCTCGATGATCGCGCTCTGTTCGATGTGCTGCGGCAGTGGCAGCTGGACCAATATGCCGTCGACCGACGGGTCGCGGTTCAGGCGTTCGATGAGCTGGATCAACTCCTGCTGGGTCGTGGAATAGGGCAGATCGTGCGCGACCGATGAGAATCCCGACTCAGCGCAGGCTTTGCGCTTGTTGCGCACGTACACCTCGGAGGCTGGATTGTCCCCGACCATGACCACCGCGAGTCCCGGCCTGCGCAGACCTCGAGCCGTCCTTCTATCCACGTCCGCGCGAATGTCGGCCCTGACCTGCGCGGCGATCGCCTTTCCGTCGATGATTTGGGCAGTCAATGCGATGCATCCTCGCGGCCTTGAGTTGCGCGCGCGAATTTTGCCACACATTCACCGGCCTCTGCGCGCTCATGCCGCGTTGACCGCGGTACCCTCCCCCGAGGCGCGCCGATCGCCGAGCTCGAGCTTGCGCATTTGCAGCGTGCGGCCGACCCATTGCAGGTCCATGCCGGCTTTGCGGGCCGCCGCGAACATGCCGTCGGGCTTCTCCTCTTCCTTCACGTGGTACCTGATCAACTCCGCCAGCACGGTCATGCGCGCGGCGAAGAACTCGTCGCCGGGATCGGAGCGCTCGATCTCCTCGATGAGCCCTTGCACCACGGCATGTTCGACGATCGCTTCGTGATGACGGCCCCGGTCCTTGGTCAGTTCGAGGAATGCCGGGTAGAAGATTTCCTCCTCGATTTGCGCGTGGATCCGCAAGGTCGTGCAAATCTTCAGGGCAAGGTCCCGGCGTTGTGTGTCCGTGACGGCCTGCGCCAATTGCTTGAACCACGCTTCCACCTTGCGATGGTCGCGCTTGAGCACCCGAATCGCATCGAGTCCCGAGGAACGGCCATTCATGTGTTTGCGAACTCCTCGCGCAGGAACGCCTCGTAAGGCCTCTCGAAATACCGCAGGACGTGCCCCGGCACGATCGGCGCGGCCGCCCGCGCCGGCCGCGTCTGGGTCGGGAAGCAGCGCAGCGCCGCCCGCTTGGCGGCGAGATCCGGTGCCGCGAGACGTATCCGGACGAAGCTTGCGGCAGCGAAGCGGCCGGGATCGAGGCGGTGCCACCCCCAGATCAGATACCGCCAGTGTGCGCTGCCCCGCACCCGTGCGATGCGCGCGCACACCCTGCCGACCGAGTCATGGTCCGGGTGTCCATCCTGCTCGAAGGGCGCGATCAGCGTCACGGGTCCCGCCTCGGCCGCGATGGCGGCGCCGACGAGCGCGTCAATTCGCCCGTGAAGCTGCCGTTCGGTCGTACGGACACCCCCATCCGGCAGTCCGAGCCGCACGAGCAGATCGGCGTCGCCGCCGAGTGCGCGCAGCGCCGCGTCGAGTTCGCGACGGCGCAAGGCCGCGAGGCCACGCTGCTCAAGGCGCGCGGCCTCGCCGTCCGTGACCGAGACGACGATGCAGCGCTGGCGGCGGCGCAGTGCCGCCGCCAGCAGGCCGCCGGCACCGAAGACTTCGTCATCCGGGTGGGGGCCGACCAGCACGATGCAGCCCGGCGGGACGTCCTGCCAGGCCGTGCGATCGAGCAAAGCGCGCCAGCGTGCCTCATCGGTGCCGGGCCGCGTCGTGTCGAAACCCGTGTCCATGCTCAGGCGGCCGTGATTTCCACGGTCGCCGTCATGGATTGCAAGTCGCCCGGGCAGCCGATGTACGTGCCGGTCACGGGCGGGGCCTGGACCGGATCCCGGGCCACGGCCACGCGAATCAAGTTGCGACCGCCGACCAGCGCGTTGGTCGGATCGAACTCCACCCACCCGGCACCCGGCAGATACACCTGCAGCCAGGCATGGGTCTCCCCGCCGCCCACCAGCCCGCCCTTGCCGAGCAGCTTGTCGTCGTAGAGATATCCGGACACGAAGCGCGCGCCCAAACTCAGGCTGCGTACGGCCTCCATCATGAGTACCGCGAAGTCCCTGCAACTGCCGCTGCCGAGTGCCAGGGTCTCGGTCGGGGCTTGAACGCCGGGCTCGTGCCGGGGCCGATAACGCAACTCGGACTTGACCGCGCAAGTCATCGCGGTGAGCACCTGCAGCGTGTCGGCGTCCTCGCTCATTGCGATGAAGCGGTGCGCCCACTCGTCGACCCGGCGTTCCGGATCGGCGTATTGCCGCTGCTTCGTCAGGCCGAGATCCGCGCTGTCCTCGGCACTGTAGCGAAACGGGAGATGCCGCGCATAGGGTTCGAGCGTGAGCGCCTCCGCCGCGACGGGAAAATGCTCGGCGAGGAACGTCGACTCGAACACCACTTCGTCCGACGCGGAGTCGAATTGCGTGACGGCGATGGAATTGCCGAACACGTCATGCAGCCAGCGCACGTCGCGCGGTCGCGGTTCGACCGTCAATCCGGTTTCCAGCAGACGCAGATCATGGCTGTCACGCGGCCGCGACATCAATCGATGTTCGAGCAGCCTGACCGGCTGAGCATACCGATATTGGGTGCGGTGTTTGACGAAGACGACAGCCATGCGGGCTTTATCATCGCGCATCGGACCCGGGTCCGCGGTCGGTCGCGCCCGCGTCCCGGCGTAGGAATCCGCCCGAAGCGCGGTCTCCTACACGACGACGGGGAATCGGCGTTCTTGGCGGCCCGCAGAAAACGAGCGACCCTTCGGGCCGAGATGCCCGAGAGCCTAAGTCCGATGACCGATGATGGATTCGAATCCCTGTATCGTGGGAGCGCCGATCCTTGGCGGTTTGCAACGTCGAGCTATGAGCGCAGGCGCTACCGGACCACGCTCGATGCACTGCGCCAGGAACGCTACCGCGCGGCCTTCGAACCGGGGTGTTCGGTCGGTGAACTCACGGCGCTGCTCGCCGAGCGCTGCGACCGCGTGCTCGCCATCGACGTCGCGCCCACCGCGGTGGCCCGCGCCCGTGCGCGCTGCCGACATCTGCCGCAGGTCGACATTCACTGCGCAAGTATCCTCCACGGCTTCCCTGAAGGGCGTTTCGATCTCGTCGTGTTCAGTGAGATCGGCTATTACTTCGACGCGCGGCAGCTGGCGCGCGGGGCGCGAGCCATCGAGGCGCATCTCCTTCCGAACGCGCAGGTCGTCGCCGTGCACTGGCTGGGGTCCAGCCCCGATCATCGTCTGCACGGGGATGTCGTGCATCAGGTGCTGCATAGGCACCTGCCGCTGCGGTGGATCGGTGGGACACGCCATGCGGGGTTTCGCATCGACAGCTGGCTCAACGGCCCGGGATCCTGACGGACATGGATCCATGGACGGTGGCGGTCGTGATCCCGGCGCGCAACGAGGCGGCGACCATCGTCCCCTGTCTGCGTGCGGTGCTGGCGTCCTATGCCGCCTGCCCGCTGCTCTCGTCCCGTTGCATCGTGATCGCGGCCGACCGCTGCACCGATGCCACGGTCAAGCTCGCGCGGCGCGCGCTCGGCGCTGACGGCTACGTGTTGGAATGCGACGTGGGTTCGGCCGGTGCCGCGCGGCGCAGGGGCGTCGCGTTCGCCCTCGCGCGCTTGGCCCACGTCGATCGGCGGCGGCTCTGGATCGCGAACACCGATGCGGACACGATCGTGGCGCGAGATTGGCTCAGCGTGCAGCTCGGTTTTGCGCGCCAGGAGTTCGTCGCCGTGGCCGGCGTCGTGCGCGTCGACGCAATACCCGGGCACGCCGCCGACACCGTCAGGGCGCTCAATGCGAGCTACGAAATGCAGGCGGATGGCACGCATCCCCACGTTCATGGTGCCAATCTCGGCGTGCGCGCCGACGCCTACATGGACGTCGGCGGCTGGTCGGAAGCGCGTCTGTCCGAGGATCATCGTCTGTGGAACAGTCTGCGCGCGCGCGGCTGGCGCCTGCGCGCGTCGGCGCTCTCGACCGTGTTGACGAGCGGCCGGCTCGACGGACGCGCGGCCGGCGGCTTCGCC
>Ga0116229_10012807_pt1 | contig 11989 bp, 12 predicted proteins | sample S1TSphgellanicum_3_FD_87313 | JGI IMG/M metagenome (GOLD analysis project Ga0116229, IMG submission 87313) | Host-associated microbial communities from peat moss isolated from Minnesota, USA - S1T2_Fc - Sphagnum magellanicum MG | ecosystem: Host-associated > Plants > Peat moss > Unclassified... | reverse complement strand
TTGCCTGTGAATCAGATCTTGCCCAATCACTGAAAGAACAAGAATACCCAATGATGTCAATTAATGTCCATAGTCCTGGCCCTTAAAGTAGGATTTATTTCTGAAACTTCCAGCATCATATCTCAGAAAGAGCTGCTTGCAGTAGTAGCTTCCTTTTGATGGAGTGTCATGGCTCTACTCTTCTCACAGACAAATAACTTGCCCTACTTTTCTTTGATTTGGCAGGTGGGCATCATGGATGTAATGGCAGAAGTATTACCTGCTGGAGAGACGAAAGCAATATAGTCACTTCAGGCAGATGGAACAGTAGTTGCAATGGTTGGGGATGGCATTAATGACTTGCCAGCACTCACTGCTGCTGATGTAGGCATGGCTATTGGTGCAGGCACTGGTATTGCGATTGAAGCTGCTGACTATGTTCTGATGCACAATAGCTTGGAAGATGTGATTACAGCAACTGATCTTTCACGGAAATCAAATTAGCTTGAATCAAATTGAATTTGTGTTTGCAATGGGGTATAACATCTTTCCTATCCCTCTTGCTGCTGGCGTTTTGTTCCCATATTTTGCACTCCGACTTCCCTCTTGGGCAGCAGGTGGGGCAATGACTTTTTCTTCCATTTCTGTTGTATGTTCCTCATTGTGGTTGAGAAGATACATGCGGTCACAACTTACTGAGTTGCTTCAGGGTAGGGTTCAAAAGTATGAGATTTACTCAATTTTCTTCCTCACCCTTTCCTGTTATATAGGTTGTATAAATCAGTGTGGTGTACAATTACCAATTCTTATGTTATGAGATCACCTCTTAAGTCACCACTTAATAATAACCCAGCAAGTAACTTCATCCTAGAGAAAATAAATTTTGTTCTCTTCTTGAGAAGAGTCGATCTCCAAACTCTGAAAAGTGTTCATGTGATAAAATTGTTTTGGATAGAATATTGGTAAGAACTCTCAAGTTGTGAGTGGCAGCAGATTGGTGAGATTCTGACATCATGGGGTATTGTATTTGGTGGGAGAAGCGCCAAAAAAATTGGGCAGAGTCAAGCAATTCAGACAATGTCTTGTTTGCATTTCTGCATTTTTGCTTTTCCAGAGGAGTTACAGTAAGTGTCTTGTAGCTTTTGTACCTGCTTGCATTTTTCTGGTTCTGATACCAGTTGTGAACATTTACTCTTTTGAATTACATTTGTCCAGCTGCTGATGTTTTATTACCTCACAGCGTTACTAGTCAAGCATTGATCAAATGTTAGGGCAGTGGGTCATATTGTGAATCACCATAAGAAGCTATCACCATGTCATGTATTGTTTTAAAATTCTCAGGAAACTCGCTCACATATGAAATGTTCTAAAAGTTCCTGACTTTGATTACCCACAGATTTTCAACCCAATTGCAACTCTCCTTCGGTGCATGCAAGTTTCTGTAGCAAGGAACAAGGCTGCAATTCAGCAGCTTCTAATTAGGTTGCTGTGATCATAGAATACTCTGCAAAACTTTGTGATGACAGTAGACTCTTGGAAAGAGACTCTTCGTACCCTTGCTAAAGTAACATGATGTACTCTGATGTAACAAGCAAAAGACATGGTCTAATTATATGAAAAGCAGAGATATTCATAACAAAATTGAAAACAAAATTTCAGAAACCAATCTGAAGCAACCGGAAATAAATCACTGTGGAATTAAAAACTTGGCCTCCAATTTCTTCACATTCCTCTCAAAATGCAAACTCCCAAAACACTATCCACCACCAGGCAGCAGTGTAGTGCTCCTCAGGATGCACAACTTCCAGTTACAATATCATATCTTCACATAATTTCTTGGGATTGCCATTCAGAGTCCATCCCTCACATTGCACAGAAGCAATTTGTCTAATCGTCATGTACTGTAATGGAACTAACCTGGGTAGATGCAACCCACTACTACCATACAGCACCTTTGGCTGGAAGAATTTTCATTAACTCTTCAACCTAAATGCCACACAAAATCATATCCCACCAGTGCAAATTTCCAAGTACAGGGTTTTTCATTGGACCACCTCAGTCAAGAGAAGACCCACCCTAGAAAAAGAAATAAAATTCAGAAAGAATGTCTATACTATGCAATGAGCATAGGCACCACGGCTCATGCAAAAACCTCTACAACACCAGATAAAATAAAAATTTGCCAGGATAATCCAGGCAGAGCAGATACTGTCTCCAGTCTTCCCTACTATCAGGACAAGTTTCATCACCCGGTGCACCTTGTCCCAGAGTGGTATTCACTATTCTGTGCTCACAATCTCTCCCAGGAATGGTGTGCAAGTGATGTCTGTCAAGAAAACTACATCTGGGTACAACTGTCCACTTGAGCAATCAGAGCTGCTTAAAATATGGAGTGAGATAGCAAATACATGCAGAGCCCTTTTTTAGGTACTTACTTGAATACCTTCCATCTTAGTGGCAAGTTGGTCTGCCCTTTGCTGGTCTTGAGTATTTTGAGCAGACTGTAAAGATGGTAATATACGTTCAAGCACATTGACAAAGTCACCAGTCTCTGTTGGCTCATCTTGCTCATCCAGAGATGGGACTTGGATGTGCATCGATCCTTCGGAGTTGAGCCTGTTTGCCCTACTTAAGGAACAGGAATTTTCTTTGATGTGGCGGTAAACCTCAACATGGAACTGGTGCTCTGGAGAGAACACATTCGAAGTTGGATCCCCATAGTCCATAAGAGAATTTGACGACCCTTCTCTAGCACCAATTTTGGAGAACATGGGAAGCGAGTCGTAATCCATGAACTGCAACAACTCCAAGACAACCAAACCACCTAAAGAGAAGTCCAGCCAAAAACTGAATGCAACAGGTTTTAATTCTATTGTTCCCATATAAACAAGCTTAATGATTGGTGAAGAAAGACATGCCCTTTGGGACCTACAAGAGATTACCTGCAAAAGTTCTTCCCTCCCATTACCCTTGAGAACTTGCACCTTCCGCTTGGTCCTTTCTTGCAACATTGGCTTTACTGCCTGCAGGTCCAAAACCAAACTTGGATATGAGATTTTCTAACAACTACCAAGAAGTTGATGATATTTATCTGACAAATGCTTTTTTTTTCAAGCTCATACATCTGATGATCATTTCTTCTTTTCAAGTTAAAACTGCACATACCTTCCAGCAGGTAGAGAAGACAAGTGGAGCATTGACAATGAAGTAAATATCAGTCTTCTCAGGATAGTTCAAATCATCCACAGTGGCAATCACAGTTGAGGTCTTCAGCCGGCTAAAAGCAGAGAGCTTAAGGCCAGTCATGTCAAGGATCTTCAGGCAAGTGCCCACATAACGCCCTCTCTTTTTGCTGATCTCAGGCTGCAGAGACCAACCCATTGGCATTGAGAGTCACAAACATGCTGTATCATTTATGACTTCAAAATATCAATCTAAGGATTAAAAGTAACTTGGTCTACACAAGATGTCTCATTTCTACTTGGACAAAAGCGGTATGTTCATAATAGCTTTACAAATGATGAGTTTGAGAGAAAATAGACTTACCACTAAAACTGTGTCTCTGTACTCGTTAATCTGTATGTGTGAATGAACATATTTGTCAACCTGGACAGGAATTACAGCAAGCCAGTGCAGGGTAGAATTGGTTAATACAACTAAATCCAATAGATCATCTGTCTCAATTACATGGATGAGATGCTTCGCATGACTATCTACTGACATTATGAGTGGTTACTTTCAGAGGAACAAAGAAGTTAGAAGAGCAAGACAGTTGGAAACAAGGAAAAAAGTCACACTAAAGAAGCAAGCTGCAGATCCTATATTGGAGCATTTTTTTCTCAAAACTTTCTGCACACTCCACACTAACTCCACAGACACTCGGTACTTACTGCAGCCTTGTCGAAACTACTTTGTCCCACTCCAATTGCGAACACAGGTCGGCCCTAAGAGCATCACACAATAGTGACCCTGTTCAGCTTCATGAAGCATAATAAGCACAGCCACTGTAGACTAAAAAACTTGTCCAAAGAATCATTGGTGCCAGATTGTGATACTTCAGATTTTGAAAACCTCACAGCAGAGTAGTTAAAAGACACAACACTGTAACGAATCCTTCACATCTGCTGGATGCAGAACCAGACTCAGCATACCTTTTTACAATAACCACAAAAACCAACGAGTTGTGACTCTCGAATTGCATCCCATGTCTCCTTTGGTTTAATGGGTCTCTGCCCAGAGGAAATACATACATGTCAAATGCAAGATAAGGCTGCCTTAGTGACAATGAATTCCCCATTAACTCAATTTAATTGTTGCAGTGATCCACACCTACATATTCATTGATTTGCCTACTCCACAACCTCTTTGGATGCAGGTTTCATCAGCAAAATAGTGCAATGGGTGATGACTTGTAAAATGTCCAACAAAAGATACACTAATCTGACAAAAGGTATGTAGTTGTACCGCAAGGACATTGTCAATATCATTCTTCACTCTCCAATTAAGACAGTCGATTAACTGCACACCAAATATGAAAGGGAAGTTATGCTCTAGAGCCCTCAATAGCAACAGACACTTAGATCTTTGAAACTTCATGACACATTGTAATGCTGCTGAGAAAAGGGAGTGAATAAAGAGGCTTCACCATCTTGCTAGCCTTGAGAACATTGTCATCTCGTGCTTTGAGGAACCGCACTAAGGTGGCCTCTGGGTATCCACCATGCATATTCTGGAGCAGAAGCTCAAAGTCAGAATGTATGTCCACACATGTGCATGTCCTGCAATTTGAATATTGTGAAACTCTGTCTTGCTCTCATGGACCATGTACAGAAATGCTAATTCAAAGGACAGTATTTATTTACCTGGAAACTGCGCTTCAGAGGGTCATCAACTGGAATATTCAGTCACAACCAAAAGCCATGGGAACAACAGACACTTCAAGCAGTTAGCTTCACATCTCACGGTTTCAAAGACACAATACATTCACTGTTTTCCTCTGCAGGAAAATTCATGAATGCATTGCTAGTCGATAAGTTTTGAAATATAAAGACTTATATAAGAAGGGATCTAAAACAAATGGGGCCGCCAAAGCTGGCAAGAGCAAACAGCAGCAACCACATAACGAGGTTCTGTGCAGTGCCATCCCCATGGCTTGTAATATGAAGTGCGTAACCCTTTGCACCCACCCATTGGGAACTGTGAAACCTAACTCTGAGAGGCAAGGCAGAGGAATTGTACAAGGATTATATGGGAGGAGGGCTCTGCATGATCTCTGTCTAAATCAACAAGCTTCGTAACTTTCTCAGGCATTTGTTCTTGAAGGAATTGCATTTGAGACAATAGGATGCGTAACACCATCACATAATCATTGTTCATAGCAGTAGATGGACAAGAAGAAGAGAAACAAACATCTTACGATTATCAATGACTTGCTCCATCTCCTTCACAAGTGGATTTTTCTTCTGATTGCCTGCCATTGTATTGTTTTCTTTTGTCCAGAGAAACACTTTTTTTTGGTTTGTTATCTTTGTGCTGTGCACTCCTAAGATACAATCACTGAGAACTTGTCATGGCCATCCCACTGCTGCCGCCGCCGGTTGCAGAATGAACTTACAGGCTCAATTTGCAGAGGATCTCATAAGAAAGAAGATCCAGCTTTGCAGCTTCAGATGTGCCTGACATCAGACTGGAACTGGAACAACACCTTCCGATGTGAAAAATCCTGCTTACCGCACATCAAGATCGCATTTCCGGTACAAAACTGCAGTCCTATGAGTATTGCGTGAAAGCAAAACCCTGACACAGACAATGCAAGGAGGCACAAATCAGCAAAACATCCACAAGAGAAAATAACGGCACCACTCCTTCTCTCGTTGATATTCCTCAATTCAAAACCACGTTTGTTAACCTCTTACGGAAGAAAAAAAAGACCGATGTCAGGGCCATCATTCACTTCACCCCTAGAGCAGCAATTACCACTAGGCACCAAGAATCTGTCAAACCTCGGAAAATCAAACAATCTCTCGGAAACGGGAAGAGTCTTCCACCGTTCATAAATTCTAAACACGAAACCACAGCAACAAAAAAAGAGGAAGAAGAAGAAGAGAAAACAACAGAAGCAACATACCTATTTCGCAAGCAGAAGAAACCAAGAAAGAATGGATCCGCTCCTCCTTCGATCAATAGGATGAAAACAAAAAAAATAAAAATAATAAAAATCAGGTAGACGGAGAAGCAAACGGACGACCGTTTGGTGACGGATCACGAGCACATTCTTCAAAGAAAAGTCAGAACCGAGATTTATGCTCAGAACCAGTTCGAGATTTGACTTGAAAAAAAAAAAAAAAATCCACAGAAAATGGCCACAGATCGATCTACTGCGGATATCAACAAAACCGGGCTTTCCAAAAAGGAGAGACAAGAGAAGCGCAGAAGAGGCAGGAGGCTGCGAGGAGGAGGAACAAAGCACGAATGCAGCGAGCGAAAGAGAACTAGAGAGAAGGGAGTGGGAAGACAAGGGAAAGGAGAGCGATGCAAAGGGCGCCGGACGAAGGGGGGGGTGGAGGGGAGGGGAAGGGGGGTCAATAATTTTTCAATAATAAAAATAATAGTAATAATAGGTAGGTACGTGTTGAAAATGAAAGGCCGAGAAGGGAGGGAACGCGGCAATTTCGTGGTGTTCCAAAATATCAAAAAGGGACCGAATAACACTAGGTAGCTAGGTTAGATAGGTAGCTAGGTAGGTAAGAAAGTACCCTATTATTTACCTACCTATTTACTTACCTGTTACTTTACCACTTGGTTCAATGTGGTTGGAAGTTGGTTAGTGGGATTTTTTACTTTTTAATTTATTGTGGTGGGCCTCCACAAACCGCGTGAATTTTCTTTAAGTTACCATTTCGGCATAAATTAAATTATTTTTCATTTTTTCGAAACTTTTTTTTAAATTATTTATTATTTGTGTCAAAATGATAAGATCCTATTTATTATTTTCTAAAACCCATTGCCCATTTAATAATAGGTGCCACTTAGGATGCCACCTAGATTTTCATTTAACGCTAACTTAATATCAAGTGTGAATGCATACCATTATAAGAACCATCCAACATGTGTGAAAAACAACCTAGCTTTTTTTTCCTATTGAAATTTGGAGAGTGCCTTACCTAGTGTAAAAATTAATTGCTTTTTTTTTTTAAAAACACAAAGCTTAACTCCACCCATGAGTTTGTTTTTTTCCTTTTTTATACAATAAACCCCTTTTATAATCACGCCTTTGATAAACACTTTGTTTTTTTTTGACATTAATGAATTGTGATTTAAACATGTATATTCTCACATTCCATATAAACCCTTACAAGATTATGACTATAGACAAAAATAAATAAAATAATAAATTAACTCTTTTATGCTAGAATAAAAGTGCCAATTGTTTAAATTTCTTACATGGCTTATTCTGAGCTTTTATTGTGTGTTATTACATTTGAAAAAGGTTGTGAATTTTTGTCTATTTTAATGTGATGATTTAAGTTGAGTTTGAGCTCTTTAACTATTAACTTCTTACATGGCTTATTCTAATCTTTACTATGCATTATTAGACTTGAAAAAGGTTGTGATTTTTGCCCATTTTTTATGTGATGATTTACATTGAATTTGAGCTCCTTAACTATTAACTTGTGTATTTTTTGAAGTAGATTTTTTTAATTAAGATCCTTTGTTCTCTTGCCAAGTTCACTTATCTTTTGCTAGTTTACACTATAAAGTTATTTCTTTCTTTCAATTTGATTTCATTGTTGTTAGTTTGCACAACTTGAACTCAAAGCAACACTAACACGACCAAAGGGAACAATTAACAAACCCTAATATTTGCCTTACATTATTCTTATAAAAAAAAACTTTGCAAATATTTTGTGCTATTAACAAGTGTGATAATAACTTTTTTAAATGTTTTTTTATTAAAAAAAATGATTACCCAAAAATATGTGACACAAACAAGAATGTGACTACAATGGGCATGAATATAAAGGGGGTTTATTATACCTCGTGGTACTTGTAAACAACACAATGATTTTTACACCATGTATAGACCTCAAAGCCAAGCTTTATGGGATTCAAGCTCACCTCCGACTTTGCCACTCAAAGCCCTAATAAATCCTTGCCCTTCAAGTTTTACCCTACACTTTTGATCATGTGATATATGTATAGATTGAAATGTACCCGTAATACTTAACCTAGTTTGGCAACAAGGTGCTAAATAATTTATTTGGGCTTTGTGCTACCAATGATGATCAATATAAAGTCAAAATATTAATATATTTTTAAGTTATTTAAAAAAATTATTTTAAAAATAATTCATTGCCCATACATTCATTGATAATTCAAAATCATATAAATTATTGATGAAATCATTATGGCATCCATGATGTTTTTCTAATGCCCTTCATTGCCTCCAAAAAAATTTGGGCCTTTCCAACATTTCTCAATGTTTTTCTTACCGTGCTTACCAATGATCCCTAGTTCAAAAAAATATAAATATAAAATATTATTTACCTTAGTGCTTGCAATAGTCCTTATATATTTCTTGGTGCCTTCTCTAATTCAAAATGAAAATTTTCATTTTCAACTAAGTGCCCTTAGTGTTTTTAGCGCATTTTTTAATGTCCATGTTAAATTGTTTGTTGCCATTTTGTGGTTCCTTGTAAAAAAAATCTTTTTTCTTTCCCTCATTTTTCATCATCTTTAAGATTGCTTGACAATGTTTTTGTTGTTGATGAAGCTTAGGTCATCCTCATAGCAGTTTAAAATTTCAAAAAACTTTGGAAATGTTAGATGCATCATGTTTCCACTAATTCTAAAAAATATCAAAGTTGGAAGGGGAAATATATTTCATTGATTTAAAAATATTTTTTTTAAAAAAATGTCCACCCATTCCAAGGAGAGACGATAAAAAAAGGTAAAATAAAATGTCCACCCTCAAGTCATGTGTGAAGATGATATTAAAAGATTGCTAAATATCACTTCTCATTAAATATTAATGAATTTGATGTTAAAAAATGAGTTTAATAAGTCTAATTAATTTCATATTCATAAGATCGGTAAAAAAAATAAAGTAAAATATCAACTTTCATGGATATTTCATTTTCAATGTTGAAGTCAACATGTTTCTAATGTTGACTAAAAGGTGTTCACTAAAACACTAGACAAAAAATTTAAGTTGAAATTTAGTTGTTTTATATTTTTATCAAATTTAATCAATAGAACATGATTCATGTAAATTCATTCTTTTTTTAAAAAAATTTGACTTAACACATTATTAAACTAAAATTATTTTTAAAATTCAATAATTTGGTTTTAAAATTTAAATTATAATGGGATTTCATTTAGTTTTTTTTTTATTTTGATTTTCAATATAAGCAAAAACTTATTGTTATGTTACATTTAGTGTTACCACTTGTTGAAGTTATGAACATTATGAAAATTAATCGATATTTTAATCATTTCCACATATCCTAATTAAAGAAAATCCATCCATCCTTTATCCACTCAGACTAATTAACCTAAATGACTTCACTTCATAATAAATAGAAGATGGTAAATAGGATACTCACCACTAAATAGTTAATAGGTTGCCTTTCTAAATAAACTAAACTAGGATATTATTTTTATTAACTAATATTAATTTTATTAAAATTCCTCCCAAGTTTAACTCTTGATTATTCTACCCCATGAAGATAATTCATTGTATTATAATATTACCATTAAAAAACACTTTCATCCTAGAATTCTCTTAAGATTGTTTTGCCATTTGACAATAATTACCATCTGGTGACAATATTATTGTCTCCTAACATCCATGGTGTTTAGCCAACATAGGACAATTTTCTCCTATTAACAATTAGTGTTGAAAAAGTCACCAATGTATTATGGTATAATGTTTTTTCTTGAAGTTTGTGACATAAGTGGGTTGGGGATCATTTACAAAACAATTTAACCAAATTTGACTACATGTCAAAAAGGTAAATAGAAAGGTTTAAGAATTGTGTTAGATTCTGGTGACAAGTTAAAACATGTTGTGTACATATGATGATTTCAATCTTTTTTTCTCTCATAATGTGACAACTTTGAGTCAATTTTTTCCCCAAAAATAAATTTTTATCTATCACATTGGCTTTTCTTTTGACACAATTTTACTTTATAAAATCACTAAGATGCAAAAATAGAAACAATACATGACATAAAGTGTGAAGAAAGGCCATAATATTATTGATAAACTTGGGCTCCATGTTGTTACTCACTACTAGTGACAGTTAATTATTGAAAAAAATGAATTGATTTCAATTATTGTTCCATTTGGAATGAAAATATTGAATGACATTGCATGCAAATTAAAACGAACTTGAATTCAACTATATTCAAATCGAATTGAATTGAATTGAATTAAAAAAATTCAATTGAATTTTAATTCAACAAAATTCAATTCAATAATTGGATTAAGATTCAATTGAAGAGAAATGAGATGCAAATTTGTGAAAAAGGTATTGAAAATCTACTTGTGAATATGGTCCTTTTTTAAAAAAAAACTTGAAAAAGACACAATTTCATATCTCTTTACATGAGAATGGGCTCAAACAATTTCTAATTTAAAATTGTTCAAATGGTGACTATGACTTATGGAATCCAAAAATTGTCCTTCCTAAACCAGCTCCAATGAAAAATAAAATATGCACAAGTAATGGAGGGCCCTTGGAATAAGGCCGGGATGAACCCACACCATGCTAACTAAACAACCACCATGAGTTTTCAATTGTTTAATGTAAAAAAATTGGCAATTTTTTTCTTCAAAAATTAATCAAATTTACAAAAAATAATAATGGAACCATTCTTTTGTTAAAGAAGCCACAAAATTTGTGGAAATAAAATTATTGTAGAGTTGGCAAGCTAATTATTTGGAAAAGAAAAAAAATTGCATTAATTAATTGATGACTTGTTACTTGGTCAGGTCAGGTTTAGTTCTTAAGCCGGGCATCTTTTTAAAAATATTTAATTGTGTGAAAATGTCACTTGGTCATATAGTGTAGTTGCCAAGCTATTTGGGTTTGATGGGTTAACAAACAACCCACTAGGTCACAAGTTAGTTAACCAAGTCTTTTGAAAAGGTTTGATGGGTTGGTGAGCTACTCACTTCAGGAGGACTCAAGTTGAGTTGTGAAGCTTGAGCTAAGTAAGCAAGTGTTAAAAATGAGACTTATGTTGGTTGGCAAAGTGAGTGTGTTTAAAAAATCCTTGTTGGGTTAGGGTTTAGAGTTTAGGGTTCATGTTAGTTGGCAAACTATGTAAATAATTTTTTATTCAATTATAAGGTGAAGAAGGTCCTATTATTATTATTATTATTATTATTATTAAATGTTATTAGTGTCATATTAGGGTTTCAAAGGTCCAAAGTGATGGATGACCCTTTCAAACATGATCACTTTCTTAAGACAATGAATTTCAATAAACTTATCAAAAGGTGCAATCAATCATCTTCCATCATAAGTTTAGCCTTAGCAATGAGATTGACTACTTCTCTAACCTCCACCCAATGTTTTCTTTTGTGGCAAATTTTTGCACCATGTCGACCAAAAATAAATAAATTATTAGTGTTGGAATATGTTATTGCATATGGTTGGTTCTTTAACACACACAAAACTCATAAGAGAAAAAAAAAGAAAAAAAAGAGAAATTTTGGTTTTGAAGATATGTCACCACCTCTTGATGGCCCCTCCCCCCCAAAAGTTTGGCATCACTTTGTTATTCTTTGAGGAAAAAATTCAACAAATTTTCAAAAAGTTATTTCAAATGAATGCTAAATCGACCTTGGGATGGGATGGTTATCGGCTTCTTGTACTTTGTACCAACCTTTACAAATCCACCTCCCATTTTGAATTAAGAAATCTACCTACTCAAAGATGATGATACTATAATACCTTGGCAACTTACAACTAATTGTGTTTTTTTTTTTTTTTTTTTTCCA
>Ga0116229_10012806_pt1 | contig 11990 bp, 8 predicted proteins | sample S1TSphgellanicum_3_FD_87313 | JGI IMG/M metagenome (GOLD analysis project Ga0116229, IMG submission 87313) | Host-associated microbial communities from peat moss isolated from Minnesota, USA - S1T2_Fc - Sphagnum magellanicum MG | ecosystem: Host-associated > Plants > Peat moss > Unclassified... | reverse complement strand
AGGAGGAAGATGAAGATATTCAAATCTAGTTAATCCATAACATTTTGTTTGAGAATATGGATCTCCGATTGGACGGGGGGAATGGGAAGTTCTGGCATTCGTGGGGGGGGGGGGGAAGGGGAGGTCATAACCATGGTTCTCAAACAATCTAAACCATGGGTTAGCTCTTAACCTCGTCCTTGGGAGATCTTCTCTTTTGGTAACCTTTTGTCATCATTGTATAGAAGAATTAAATACAATCAAAAGTAACTTTGATAAATAAAGAAACAAACTTATTGATTTTATGAAAATTATATTTCCTAATATCTTAACATAAAGTTTTAGGAAAATTTATTTTTTCATAAAATGTTATGTTTACGATATTGGAAACACTTCATTTCCAAATGACATGGGAATAACATTAGAACTAACTACAATACAATACAATAAAATAAAATAAAATAAAATTTTGAGGTAGAACACATCACATGTATTATCCTACATCATAGATAAAATATCATATACTCATAAAAGAAAATTATATGAAACCATAAACAATTTTTAAAAAAATAATAATGATATAAAAGATAGGAATGTTATAAGATGAAAAAAAATATGAAGCACATAAAGTGGATATAAATATTAATAGATGTGCAGAAAAATAATTGACATAGTGACATTGATACACAAGTAGGAAATAAAAATTCTCTAGAGGTTCAAAATAAACAATACAATGAAATTGATAAACAAAAGGTAAATATTTTCCCATCACACATAGAAATCCAAAATCACATATTATACTTAAAACATTACAATGATTTCATAAAAAATGCTTCATTTGAATTTAATTATTGTTTTGTTTGTAATGAAAAAACTTTCATGCAAATTTTAATGATATGCAATATATCATATTTAAATATAAAAATGAAAAAAAGGAGGTGTAGTTGACAAAGTTATATAAATGCAATTGATTTTGGTTTGGTGAAACCAAAATGCAAAAAGCATGAAATTCATGTCTAAACATTAAGATGTAAATTTGACAATCCTTTAATCAATTTGAAACCCTAATTGAAATATGTAAAATCAAAAATCAAAAGATTTTCTCTTTACATCCATCTATTCAAACATGTCAATCACATACATGAAAATGGAAAGCCTTATATTGCTCCTTAAACCTCATTCATTGATTTTCCTTTCGCTCTTAATGATGTCCTTTAATTATGACATCTTATAATAGCCATAACCTGAATTTGTTTTTGTGAAAATTAACCTTGTAACTCAAAGATTTTTTTTTAATTGTTCAAATAGGTTTAATGGCAAGGATCCCCAACATGAATTAGGATTAAATGGCAACTATCCTAGGTGGGTTGTAGCATTTCACAAAAGTGTTATTACAAGTGGCAACCTAGTAAGTGCATAAATCTATATATGGTTAATTTAATTACTTTTTTTGAAATGAAAAAAATCCCTAAAAAACACATAATTTTCAATTTTTTCATTTAGAATAAAATATTTTCCAAGTTATGAAAATTCATCACATTAATTACAATTCACCTTGTAATGCATTTCACTAAAAATGAGCTTTTTCATACCTATAAATTAGGTTTTGTAAATTGCAACAACAATCCTAACATCCTTTTTCATACACCTTAGCTTGAAAATGCCCAAGGAACAAACCTAAGCTTTTACTTCTTGACACAAGTGTTCATACCATTGTGTGAGGTATTGCGCATTTTTCAATAGTGTTTCCCATTATCATTGTTTTCAATGGGTCTACAACTTGGCATGGCAACGCAAGGATGCAATTTGAAGACAATTAATGTACACCCTAAGATAATGAAAATATTATGGTCGTGAAAGGAGTAACCCTTTCCATAATGTGAATGTTTAACATATTCAAATGGGTAACACGACAAGTGGCATCAACCCCCTATTTACATCAATTTACATAAATCTATTTGATCATGATACGTTCCCACTAAACTTTGTCAACAAAACAAACTTGTTTAGCAATAGCCCATTACAAATTGTCCTATTTTTTTTCCATTTGTGTTTAGGCAATTGCAAAATGCAAAGAGGTTCTTGCAAGTGCACTCCCAATGCAAGGACTTTTAGTTACATAATTGTGACAACCATCTACAAACTTTGATGCTACACATGTTAATTATGGCATAGGTCTGAATTATTGAACTTTAGTCATAAGTGGAGGTGACCAAGATACATTTTGTATAGGGAAATGTAAGAAAAGGTCCTAAGTAGACACCAACAATGCTATGGAGTTGTGAAAAACATGAAATACAAGTCTAGACTCACCAACTTCCATTTATTTGATGTTCATATACACAAGGCCTTTAATTCTTCAAATGATTTTCCATTGATAATGTTGCATATAACAATTCAACTCACTATAAATTAAACTCTAAAACTATAAGGACATTTTTTTTTTCATAATCACTTTATTTTGTAATTGAAAATCATGTAGGGTATTTACTTGCAATTGTCAAAATTGATAGCAAGAAACATCGTCAAATCAAGTGCAAACACATTTCTAGCCCTAACACAAAAAAAAATTTCAATTTCTCGATGTTTGGCTATATGATACTTGACCTTATGCACATGGAAAATTATTATGTGGAGAGTGTTCATGTTGTTCATCTCTTCTTTGTCCTCAAAAGCCATTTTCAAGTCTATAACATTTCTTTCATCAATTCCAACTTTGCAAGAAAAATAGTATATAGAAATGAAACTTTAGAATTGGTTGTTATTTGAGAACAAGATTCTCACATGAACTGTTCCAAATGGAATTATGAAGCACCCAAATGCAAATCCTTTTCAATGATAATCAACAATTGAAAGGGTAAGAGGATTCATGAAATGTAATGTTCTAAAACCTAGATGAAATTATAATGAAAATTATATTTCCCAAAATAATCCATCATGTGACTTCAATAAATGGCAATATCAAAATCACAAAAAAATACCAAATTCAATAAAATGTTCATTTTGGGAACCTTCAATAATTCATGGAAACAAATTGTAAATGAGACAATCGAATGGTTGGGCTTATGTTTCATAAATAAAAAATGTAAAAAAATGAAAGGAATAAAATAATGTATAGTGAAATTTGTAATATTTTATTTTTCAAAAAAACCTTTCAAACAATAAATTTGATAAAATTCAAATTGAAAAAATCAAACTTCACGCATTATTAAAAAAACAAAGTTAACTAGTTTTTCAAAATGTATCAAGTAAAAATGTGGATTTCCAATATAACATTTTATAGGATTCAACATTGAATTAATATGCCTATAATGTATAAGAGTTTTTAAAACTAAATTTCAATAACAATTTGAATTTTGTATGTGGCTATTTTTTTCATTTTCCCTTTTCATTTCTTTTCCCCATTTAAAAAAAACATTGTGACATTAAAACCCATTGAATCATTATTAAAATGGGTGATAGGTTAAACTAACTAATTGTACTACCCCCTAAATCTCCCCCAAAAGACACCTCCTTCTTTCCCCCAAAAAAGAAAAAGGTTCAAAATAAAAGAACAAAGGAAAAATGTTCACAAACTTGCATAGAATTCATTTTTATTTTACACCTTGGTTGGATATTTATTTTGATTTTTAAACCTGAACCCTAAATTGGGCACTTGTTGAAATGGTAAAATTTTGTAAATTTAAAAACTAAATCCCATTCTATGAAATGAAAACATTTTTGTGTTAAAATATTATAACCATTATGAAATCTTATCAACTGAAACTTCCAACCCCAATTTAATAAACCTTCATCAGAATCATGTTATAAGTGGTTTGAATTATTTTCAAAAAAAATTGCTACAAATTTTCAAACATTAATATGAAGATGAAACCACAAACCCTAAACTTGAAAACTAAATCTCTAAAAAATTAAACCATAAATTAAGAGAGCCAACCCAAAAACCTAAATCTTAAATCTTAAAAATTGAAATTACCCATGCACCATGGACTTTTTGGCACTTCTATGAACACTTTCTATGACTTGTTCAAATGGTGTGTTTAAGTTAATGAACACATGTAACCATCATGTTTATAATACAACAAATTATAAATCAAATATTGATGTTTCCAAAAATAATGTTAATATCGCTTTTTTCAAAACCCAAAATCAATAAAAATTCATTTTAATAATAACACCTGATAATGTTGAATTTTTACATATTAAGAGGACTAATAAATGGTTAAACAATGCAAATCCATGGATATTGATGACTTACAAATGTAACCACAATCTCAAGTTTATAGTAGCTTTTAGTAAAGATAGCAAATCCTTAATTTATTACATCACATAATACATCATAATAACATCCATCTACAATATAAAAATATTTTTTCTTTTGTAAATTGCAATCCAAAAATCAAAATAATTAATGAAATCACATATTTGCATCATTCAATTAACAAAAATTGTTATTTGCTCATAAAATGGTTCAATACAATTGAAATTCAACAAGAAATATCAACCACTAAAAAAATTAATTATTTGTTGAGCTTAAATCATTTAATTAGTTATGATTTCACTTGCATCATTTGGTATATTTTATCAAAATGGGTTCAATAACAAGAAATCAATAAAACCAACCAAAACATAAATGATAATTTCACAAATGACACATTTGAAACATTTGAAACATTTGAAACATTTACATTTAATAAAAATATAAAAAATTGATGTGATAATATCCATAAGAATGACACCAAAAGGAATGATGTGTTCATTGCATTGATTAAAATCAACATGTCATCTTGAAGCAAGTTGTAAATACATGGAACTGTCGATCTATGGACCTAGGGACATTATTTTCATTTTTTTCCCAAATGACCTTAAAAAAAAAAGGGTGAAACGGATTAAGAATTTTGTTTTATAATTTATTTAAATGTAAATAGGGCATTTAAAATTGGATTATGAAAATGAATCTAAAATATATTTAAAATATTATAGATTTTAATACAATAAAAATATTATATTATTTTAGAGTATACAAAAAAAACCCCTTTATTTCACATGTTATATAAAATATACAAAGAATAACTTACTCTTGTAGCGATAATACAAATAATTTTGAAAAAAAAAATGATGTGTTGAGACATTTAGACAAAGTTTGTAAGAGCACATTGGGAAAACAAAAGCATCACTAATATCAAGCTTGAGTACAAACCATAAACAACATCCAAGATGTGTAAAAGTACAAAACCTTGGTCCGAAGACAATTCTGCAACAAATAATAACTTAATTTAAAGGTTAGATAGCTACCGTAGCTAATTCAACCTCATTGGACTTGTTCCCTTAATAATTCCAAACATTATTTATGCAAACATAATGGATGATGAAAATAACATAGAAATCCTCCCAAAAGGGTTGGTTGACAATCTTGTGGACCCATCTTCCCCAATTGCACCTTCATCATATCCAACATGGCATTTCCTCCAATATGAGATGGGGTGCCAAATGCCAACTTGCACACTCAGTAATATGATATTATCACCTTGTGTCATCATTTGATAGTCTTTGCTATGCAACCACCAAGAACTCAAGAATATAAACTCCTTTAACATTCATGTGCAAAATGTATCTTTGTCAACAATTTGGAAACACAATCAAGAGGTTAAGTTATGAGGCTTTTTAGACCATAAACCTCAACATGCTTCCAATTCCTCCATGATCCTAAACCCCAAAAATTGTTCAACGTTGGATTAAGAGTGGAAAAACAAACATGACATTGCAAGTTGGTGTTTACTTCTTGTCGTTATACTTGTTTTGCTATTTCTATTTTGGTAAACATCTACACAAATTTCAAACTCAAAAAGGATGACAACACAATAACAAATGTTGATATATCAATCTCATTATGTTCAACAACACTTGATCAACATCAAGAGTAATGAATTGTTGCACCTTTTCCCACTCATGTCTTTGTGCATTTTTGGTTTTTTTTTTTTAAAAAAAAATTTCATAGTATTTGTCAAAACCTTGGATCATTGTTTCAAAAAAAATTGTATGCATGACATTGTATAACTTCAACAAAGTGTGTTGCGTATAAACATGGTTCATAAGAGTTATTGTAAATCACTTGGATCCTTGTGACTAGAATCAATTGGGAGCTTTTGAGTCTCTTGAGAAATTGATATTCTCTATTAGTATGTAGTCATATGAAGCTTGAAAAGGCTTAGATTTCAACTAGGTTTTGACTTGTTTTGATATCTTCCCATACTTTTTCGAAATCTTCATACTTTTTATGAATGTATTTTTTGAATCCATGAGGTCATATCTTGTTGAAGTCATCATCTATTGTTTGTAGCCAACCAACAAACAAACATCAGAAATTGGAACTTTCAAACTTTGTCTAGTGATCAAACTCTTGATAATTGGTATGTTGCAAAGGCAAACTACAGAAGATGAAGAGAGAAGTTGCATGGAAAATCTTATCTTAAGTGGTATGAAAGGGAAAAGAGGTTTGTCTTTTGTTTTTTATGGACCATTTTGAACCTAATTCATTTAGTTTCACCATCCTCATTTACCCACAACCAACTCTGTAGAACACTATTGCATTTTTTCCTATGCATATTTTGGTCCTTCAATAGGTTGAAAAAATGTTGCTCATTGACATCAAAGTGATGTTGCAACAACAATAATTTACACAATTTGATAGGTACTCTCCAACTTCTCATAATAACATCCATTGGGTGGAAGGTACCCACTGACTTGTCCCTCTTCATTATCCTTATCATTGCAACATTGTCCTTCTACAATGTCACCATTACGATGATGCCTTATGTAAGAGAAGGGTCTATAAGTAGACCCTTCCAAATTTTCGTCCTCCCTTTAACCTATCAACCTTGAGGGAATCTCAAATCCGAAAGGATCTACTAATAAACTTTTCTCCTATACACAAAGTCCAAGATTGTGATGGGCACTACTATTGTATTAATATCATTACCTTGTCCCTATGCATGTTATTCATCATCTATTAAACATTTGCTTGTACCCAATTCAGCATTAGTCAACATTTGTCATAGCAAAAGGCCTATGAGAAAGATGACGTTTGTTGTAGCAAAAGGCTTGGGAGTGAAAAGATGATTGGTTAATGTTGATAGCCAAAACAAGAGAATCATTTCCTATCTCCATTTTATTAGAAGGAAGTCCAAAGAAGTATGTTTGACTCTCTCTTTCTCTCTCTCTCTCTCTCCAAGAAATATGAGAATGTTAGTTGTCATGAGGAGTACTAAATTTTGTACTCTTTCTTTAGAGTATGAGAAGTTAGTTTTCATGTGTGGATTTAGCTCCAACTTTGTGAGTTGCTATTTGCAACCACCAGCAATCACTCAAGCTTTTGTTGGGGCTGATTTTTCTTTGCTCTCTTGGTGACAAGCAGCAAATGGTGATGACAATGGTTTAGAGCAGCTCCACCCATGGCCCTTCAAGAGTATTTCTCACAATCCAAGATTAGTTATCTACTTTTTCCAAACCTCACCCATAAAACTGAAATTGGGACCAGAAAAGGTGGGAGACTACTAATAGCAACCCACCTGGGACAATCAAACCATCTGGCCAATCAACAGCAGGTGTTAGGATTTGCTATGCCTTTCAGCCAGCTTCAACATCCCATGCAAAAATGTTGGGCATGCAAAAATAGCGGGCCAAAACTATTTTGCTGAGCCAAATCAGCATTGCTTGAAGTTCCTTCATCAAAAATTTATTGTCCAGTGCACTGGTAGAGTTGCTCTTGCTGTGTTATGGTAGTGCAATTGCAGAGGAGGTTGCACCAGCTTTGAACATGCATCATTACCGCCACCCACCCACCCACTACCTTCGAATTCATGGTTTCATCCCCAGTAGGTAGGTATGTGATCTGCTAAGTACATTTTGTGTCTATATGCATCAATGGAAACTTTGTAGTTCATTATGAGAAACTGGTGGCAATGACCTTGACAACCTGATGACAAAATAAGGACTTGAGGACCTTGGATTGCAGTGCAGAAGGCTAGGATGAGATTGTTGTTGCTGCACAGACAACTAGTACTTTGTGGTCTTTGCAGCAGCTCATATAGGTGTACATGCTTTCCACTGCAAACTTTCTATCTGCAATTCTCCACAAGGCTGGAATTCTGATGCAACACTTTGCACAAGAAGTATATTCAAGCTTCTGAACCTTTGTAAGAATTATCCAGATCCAGCACCAAGAGTATATAGCACACACATCTTACTGCAACTTGCAAAACTTCCTGTGTTGTCTGTCCAAAATGAAACACCCCAGTACTGCTTCAGCCCCTTGGTGAGTATCATACATAATGCCTGGTGTGAAGAAAAACACAACACATAAACATCAAGAATTGAGTAAGGGAGTTGGACAAGATGAGGCAAATTGGCTGCAAAGGAGTTTTTTATCACCTTCCTTTACATCTTTCCCATCACTGCTCTTAACACTTGTATCATAGTGCCCGTCTTGGAGCACATCAACTTCTAGTTGTGAATGGAAGGATTTTGACAAGAAGCTCTGGTGGAGCAAAGAAAATTCTAGTTATGAATTTGGGAATTTAACAATAAGAAGAAGCTCTGGAGCACATATAAAATTTGAGTTGTGAATGAAGGAATTTTGACAAGAAGCTGAATTGACAATCATATGCAAAGGATCTTTGTGCATGTGGTTGTACCTTGTAACAACAGTGCAGGAAAATCTGTTTACAAAGCATACCTGATAAAACTGGAGAAGGAAGAAGAGATCTGAAAATGATTTTCTAACACTCTTTCCAACTTGCTTGGTCCTTGCTTCAGGATCCTCAACTTGCAGAGAGTCATCACCTCAAGAAGATGGACATCGAGCCTCTTGAATGATTAGCATAAAGATCTTTGTGTGTGTGTATGTGTGTATGTGTGTTGTAGTTTGTCAATTCTTACCCAAGACTTGACCCAAGGACTAGTCCAGTATCGGCTTGATTGTTGCAAGCTTTTGCCTCTGCCTGGCATCTGCTGATTGCATTTCATCTTCAAGGTGAGCTTCAAAGTGAGCACACACATATAAGGACCTGTGGCTGTGCACTGTAGCTTAAGAATCTGTAGCTTTGCCTGTTTTGAAGCAGATCAGTGAGGAGGAGGCATCATAAGTCTTTTCTTTTCAGAGCCTCGAAGATAGATTCCAACCTGTAACCTTGTCATGGACCTTCAAGAGTTGGGCATGATGGCTATCTCTGTTGCTTTTGCTTGCTTGAAAGCTTGAATGATTTTTTATTGCGGTGTTATAATCTGTTGTTGTGATGGAGTTGCTTGACCAGAAGGTGCAGAGTTATTAGAGCTTTTCTCACTCCCTGCTAACCACTGCATAGTTCTTCTTGCAAAAGATTGGATAGACCCATTTCCGCTGCTGCTGCTCTCTCTTGTGAGAGCCGCCACTGCTCCTCCACCCTGTTGTGTCTGCTCCAAAGGATTAAAGGCAGCAGCAGTTTGTGGTGGCACCACTGCTTGATGAACATCTTCTTCTACTTGCATTGGAACTGGAAGTTGTGGTCTTCTGTCGGATGCAGATCTGCTCAAGGAAAATGACCCAAGCCCTCGCAAACTGGAGAAGCTCCATCGATCTGAACCCACTGCTCGAACCTCATGAGGTGCACCACCACCCACATTGGCATTCATCAAGCTAGACTTCCCATGATTCCTTACATCAGCAGCTTGCATGATCCCAATGGGGAGGAGCTTCACGGACCTGCTGGACTGATGATGAGTCTGTGCTGGAGAATTCTGCTGGTCCAAAAATGCAATATCTATGGTAATCCACTCATCTTCATCTCGTGCTGATGTCAACTCACTAAGCATATGTTTCTCCTCCTCAACTCTTCTTCCTTGGCCCGACATGTTCTCACTGTTCTCAGCTTTGGTCTGAAGTTCAACAAGGGAGGAGGCAGCTGAGGAAGCGGCAGCAGTTCCCATATCTGCTGCTACTACTTTGGCAGAGCCATTTGCTCCAAGTCGCTGAGATCCGTATGGAAACAGACTTTCAACATCGTAGAGATGATCCTTGAGATGATCTTTGCCTGTGAGATTTGGGAATTTGAGACTGGAGGCTCGTCGAGGACCTTTGTCTACTAAAATCGGAGCAAGCGATGGATATCTGGCTGAAGAAGAAGATGAAGACGCCGCTGCCACCAGCAGCTCCTCCCGCACTTCTACCCCAAGAGCTGCTTGTCGGAACGATTCCGAGTTACGAGAGAGTGCAAGCCTTGCACTGTGCCTCTCGCTCCCCACTCTGCCAACTTGCGACGACGATCCCATTCCACTCCCGCCGCCGGCGCCGCCGCTTCCTAAGGAATTGCACACCACACCACAAGCTCAACACCCAGTTCAAGAGTTTCTGACAAGAGCAAGTTCTCGACAGACAGACGCAAGGGCGGATGCGGATGATGGGGAAGTGGGGGATGAAGAGGAGAAGAGCTTTGAAGTCTACCTTGTGTAGTATCCTCGTCGTCTGCAGTCTGCTGCGATGGAATTCCATCAAAGCTAAGAGTGAAGCTTGCAGGGATGCGACGGCCCCCCTCACGCGCAGACCCAAAAGCTTCTTCTGCAGCTTCCAACATTCTTCTGGAGATCTCCCCAATTGCTGCGGCAGGTCCTCTTCCTCCTCCTCCAGCTCCTCCTCCTTCAACGAGCTCTTTGAAAAGAGGGCGAAGATTGGAGCGACAAAGGGGACAAGTAGAGTGCGACTGCAACCAAACATCGATGCAATCCAAATGGAAAGCGTGATTACAACCAGGGAGCAAGCGCAAGTGTTCGTCTTGATCAAACTCGTTCAAGCAAACCGCACAATCCAGAGACTCCTTGGAGCCTCCTCTTCTTCCTTCCTTCAAGCTCTCCTTGACAACGGAGTAGCTCACCACAGGCATCGCCTCCACCAGCGCTTTGTCGATCCCTTGTCCTCTAGGCATATCTAACGACAACTGATCCTCTGAAGCAAAAGCGGCAGCGGCGGCAGCTGCCGCTACTCGTCGCTGTGCTACTCTCGAGCTAGTGATGTTGTTGCCATGATGCACCTCCAATCCTCGAGCACATCTTCTCATGTAGACTGAAAAGAAAGCCACGAAGATGAAAGCACCCACTAGCACCACGACGATGATGGCCATACTGGGGCTGAATTTCGGACCAGGCGTGCTTGCTCCCGGCGGCGGCGGCGCCTCCTCGTAGCTGTTGTACGTCGTCGGGACTTGGCTGGCATTCCCCAGCACCACCTCTCCAGGATCAAACCCTTGAGCGGAGGATGGTGCTGCAACAACAACAACAACACCACGCCCCATGATCACGAGCAGCAGCAGCAGCTTCAGCCAGCCAGTTCACTACTGTTTCCAGCACTCAGAGAGAATCCCACCACCCTTGCGACAAGCTTTCTTCTCCAAACCATCTACAACTTCTTGCGAAACAGGTAACATACGGAAATTTTCCCTTTTCTCGATCGAGCCTTCTGATCGACCCTTTTCTCAACCTTTCTCAAACCCTTTGTTCTCCCCCTCCCCCGCCTGCTTGCTTGCTTGCTTGTTTGCTTGCTTGCAGCAGCAACTGACAACAAAACAATGTCTTCTACAACCTTCAAATCCCTCCCAGTTGCTACTTGCAACTACTTTACCCACAATCACATAATATTATTCCCTTTTCTGAATTCTTCACCTCATCACAAAACCTCCAAGACCAAGAAGAACAACAACGACAACAAAAACAAGATGATGATGATGATGATATTGAGGATGGTGCTGATGATGATGTTGATTGTGGTGGTAGTGGTGGGGATGGTGATGATGATGATGATGCTCCTCCTCCAGCTTGAGCTACTGTTGCTACTGCTGCTGCTGGTGTTGCTGATCTCCAATAAGCAGCTGATGATGTATCAAACCCAATCTCCCACTCCTTCAACACCATTTCGTGTTGAGCAAACAAAGTTTGAATCTCTAAAAGCACCAGATGTGCATCATCATCTTTTGCTGCTTCTTTCT
>Ga0116229_10012805_pt1 | contig 11990 bp, 4 predicted proteins | sample S1TSphgellanicum_3_FD_87313 | JGI IMG/M metagenome (GOLD analysis project Ga0116229, IMG submission 87313) | Host-associated microbial communities from peat moss isolated from Minnesota, USA - S1T2_Fc - Sphagnum magellanicum MG | ecosystem: Host-associated > Plants > Peat moss > Unclassified... | reverse complement strand
TGAATGATTTTTTCACGGAAAATTAAATAAAATCGTAGCTGAGAATTCTGGAGGAATTGGAATGTGCCTTTGGTGTCATTGGAAAGATCTTGATGAGCAAGATTTAATGGAATTTATTTGGTAAGATTTGGATTCAGAATTTGTGGGAGATATTGATTTCTAAGTGATTTATGCCACTGAAAATTCAAATAAATTCCAAAAAACCAAGTTTTGGAAGGAAAAATTAGTTGAGGATGTGGTAACACTTGGGCCAATGGCGGAGGTCACACTAGTAGTATAAGTGAAGCATAATGCCTAAGCATTCTACAATGAGTCTTCAATTTTATTTGTGCAAAGGTTTTTTTATCATTGTGAGATATGTTGATTACATACCAAATTTGCCTTGTATATATCAAATAGAAAAAATATATTAAAAAACTTGTATGCCATGATTTAGCAAACGTAGTTGTGTGAAATTTTTTTTCATAGGTGTTTATTATTTAGACACAAATGTCATACATCTAAAACATGTATGAAACACATATAAATAAGACACAAAATTTTCATGTACAAAATTTATGAAAAAATATATTTTGCACCAATATTATATTATTGAATTGTGACTTAGGAAGTTTGTGAGGAATGCAATATAAAAATAAATCAATGCAAAAACCAAACCCACACTATAGGAAATCACATTATGACAATAATGTCTTCTAGGTTTAACCCTTTAAAACTTGATAAAGCCAAAATGTCTTTTATTGGATAGGGAGTAAGGGGGCAAGTTGCATGGGACTTTGTCAAGGCTTTGAGATGGTCTACTCACTAGGAATTTTCACATGGATTTGGGTGAGGTTTTGATCACACAAATGCTTTGCTTTGAACTTCTAACTACTTGCATTCAAAATTGCATTGTACACCCACCATGAAGGATGTCAAAATCAAAGGTTGATAGGAGAGCTTCTTTTTTTCCGGTGATCGAAGTGGCTTATTATGAAAAAAAAAAATTGAACTTTGGTATGAACACCCCAACTAATTAATAAGTTGAAACCAAAATCATCCTAAAATTGAAACTATAAGGTCCTATAAAAATTAACCCTAACAACCCGAGAACAATTGGTGAAGAAAATTTGACTCAGACCTAGAACCAACAAATTTTATTTATTGAAAATATTGATTAGTTCTAGCCAAATTTTATTTATTTATTTATTAAAAAAAAAGGTTCAAATAAAAATCAAGATTTAACCAACCCTAGGTGCTACTTGTCTTCAAAGATCCAATCATTTACATTCCAAAAATTGTAAGGCTTCATTATTATTTGAAAAACTTGTCTTGTGATTAATTTTTAATGAGCACTAATGCGATCATTGTGAGTGCCACAATTTGAAGATGCACATGAAAAGTTAACATGTCAAAAGTCATATTTGCATCAATGAAACTTTAGATCCAACCTTGAGCACAACCTTTCACTCACCTTTTCAACCTTGAGCACAACCTTTCACTCACCTTTTCAATCTTGTATGAGCTCAATCTAGTTTTGTTATTCTCATCATCCCTTGCTTCATGTTGGTTAAATTTTTATAAACGATTTTTAAATGTATAAACTTTGAACCCAATTGTTTGGATTTAGATATCATGGATGAGTAAATTAAACCCAATGTCATTTCTATGCAAAAACATTATGTTCACCTTTAAAGTATAGTATAGTGCAATATTTTTTGAAATCATAAGTATTTAAAATTCTTAAAATTTTATTCTATTGAATATTTGTTTATTGAGGATTGTTAAGGATTTCATCATTGTGTTGAATTGACTCTTATTATCCCGTTGCCACCTTCCCAATTAATATAATTTAATTAGTTTATTCTCAAAATAAAAATATAACTAATGTAGAATATCCATTAATCATAGGTATTTGAAAAACATAATACTTCAAAATGCACCATTTTCCATAGAACTCTTGCTCTAATTTCACCCAAAATATGTTGTGTGGGTATTTAATTTGTTATTAACCCTTGTTTCCATTCTATTTGAAATTTTAAAATAAAAAACCATGGGTTTTACATTTTTGAAAGAAAAAAATCAGCATCGTCAATTCTTTTTATTTTGATCAAATAGTTTTACCAAGACTATCTATGTAACAAACTACATAATTAAGACTTCTAACCTTTTATTTATAAAGAACTTAATCAAAATTTAGAAAAAGATTATTGATATAAAAATGAATTTTAAAAAATTCAAAAAATTGGAGGTTTTCACAAAAGAACTAGCAAAACTACAATTTTCTAGATACCTACACACCTTGGTAACCTATTGTCTAAAGGATAGGTCATGTAGGGTAGATTAGGTAGGATAATATGTACATACTATGTAAGTAGATGCATATATAGATGTTCAATACATAGTTATTGGGTTGTTCGTAGGTAGGTAGTAGAAACAAAAAGATACATGGGTTTTGGTTCAATTCAATTTCACAATCAATTAAATTAAAACCCATATTTTCTTTTCATTTGATGTTTGTACCAAACATTTTGATTTACCATGTACATTTGAGAAGAGGCAAAATGCTTCCTCATTGAAATTATATTCAGTATTGAATTTGATAATGTAAAGCACTTGGAAAAATCTTCTATTGTGTTTGGAGGGTACTTTATATCCATGGGGCCTTCAAACAATTGAATGGATCTCCATCAATAAACTCCAACTATTGCATCTTGCTGACAAAATATACATTTAAGGAAATTGCTAGTCCAAATGTTGGTAGCAATTTGTAAGAAAATGTGAACAATCAAACAAGCACATTCAGAATGTCTAAATAATAACAAGGTTTTCAAAATTTATTGCATTTTTTAGGGTTACAACTCATTGCCTACATTCATCATACCTAGCCATAAGCAAATGTAATTTGCAAGTGTCCATTAGTCTAGTCCTAACATGATATCATTGACATCCATCATGCTACCATCTACTAACCATGTCCAACAATACAATTCTATTTTTGTTTTCACAATATATTGCTTCATTGGTAAACAATTTAAACAAAATGGACAAGTAATGTGCTAGAGCCTAGAACCTTGTGTTTAAGTAGTTAGGCTTATTACACATTGATTATTCGTTCACTCAATATAACTAAGAAATAAAATTCAAATCACGAAATTTAGCAATCCCATTGTCCTACAAAAACCCTATTTTGTTAAACATTGAAATAATGGTTCCTTTATAGCATTTCCACTGATCCTTTTAAATTCTCACAAACCTACCCAAGCTTGAGCAAAGCCTATTATATATTCAACTATTAGTTCACCCAAGTTAATTAAAGAAAAAAAAATTCAGACCACCAAATCTAGTAATTTGATTGGTCATAACATGTTTTCTACACATCTACACATAAGCCTATTCAACACTCTCTCTATATATTAGTACATTAATACTATAACTTTTTTATATATACAAATAGGGCTAATCAACCTAAAATTTCCCCAAGGATGGGGAAATGTTGATAGGTTTGCCACAAATATTCAAAACAACACAATGAAATAATGAAGTAAGAAACCAATAATGTTTGTGGAATGAAAGGAATTAATTATATGGCAAACAAAATTATTGTGATTATTTTGAAATTGTGAAGATATTGTGGACAACAAATCGTGATTATTTTGAATTTTCATATTCATGTTTTAGTCTTGGATATTTCATATTAAAAATGATTTTCTTGGAATGGTAGTAATTTGGAATCACAAAATACATATTGTGAGCCTTGGCGTCAAAGTTTTTGTGTGTTCAAAATTTCATCAAAATATGAAAAATGAAAAAAAAGATGGAATATTTTATTGCAATACTCCCATTGGAGGGGACCAAATCCTCAAATTTTTTAAAAAATAAATTGAAACCAATTTGTCACATTTGAACTTTTGAAATTATTTCACATTGAGCATTTTAAAATATATATATGTAGACAAGTTCCAAAAACATGTCACAATTTAATGTTAAATCCCTCTTGGGATGTAGCCAACAACGCAAAATTTGATTTTTTTTAAAAAATCACTTCTTGGCATCTACAAAAAATTAAAATCTCATGCCAAAAGGCCTAGAAGACCATAAATGCAAAAGAAATGTATTATAAAATTTGGGCACCATCATGTCATCGATTTGGATGATGAGATGGATTTGTTTGAACCAATGAGCCATGCATTCATCCATTAGGGTAGAAGGCTTGTAGCCTTACTCAAAGGGGTATGAACTCTACAAAATTTCAAAGAACAAATTATTATTATTATTTTGTTGTTGTCTTGTTTTTATAATTCAATGAACTTGACATGTTTTTTAATGTTTTGCAATAAAAAATAATAGTGTATAAAACCTACCATGAATTTTTTTTCAAAATCTAAGAATGATGGAAGAGTTTTAAAAATGGAAAAGAAATGTAAAATTATCTTTGCATTCATGGGATCCAAAAACTTAAACCATTTCAAAAAGTAGTGTTTTCCTTTTCAATTTTGTGATGTAGCCAAATTGATGTTCATCAACAAGAGGATTTAGCCAAATTTGGTTATAGACTATATATGAAAGCAAAAAAATAAAAGGTAATCCTTTTATATTTTGGCTACCTGTTGGAACCTATTCTAGAAATTTGGCAATTATTATTTTTCCTTTGATAGATGCTGAATTAGGGCCATAATTCCACAAAAATCCTTTTGAGTGTATTAATGTCATATTTTTTAGGTATGAAAAATGCTAGTTAAAATTATCCCCCAAAAAAACATATTTTAATTTTCTCTAGTCATTAATTAATTTTTAGTAATCATTAATCGAACTGAAATTTTTTTAAAATTTTCTTAGGTCTCATACATTTTTTAAAAAAAACTTCAAGAAACAATTGGCAAAAATTCTCTCCATTGCTAGACATCATATTCTTTGTGACAACAAAAATGTGGTGAATTGTTTTTTAATTAGTCAAATGTAGTTCACTGGGAAAACTTTTTTTCCCAAAAACTTCCCAAACTTTTGGTAAAAAAATGAAAAATTGTGTGCCAAAAACTAAAATGATTGGTGCTAGAGATTAACAATTCTAATGACTAGTAAGAGAAGAATAGCTTCAATGCATGTCTATCAATTAATTAAATACTTTTGAAGATTTCATGTCAAAAAAAAATCCAAACCATTTTCTATTTTCCTGCACAAAAATTTGAAATTTGAAAAACAAATTGTTGAAATTCAATGGACTTGAATTCAAATCAATTAAATATAAATTTAATTCAAGTTGCATTGCAATGTTGTTCACATTTCAATTTCATAGGAAGGCATTAATGTCTTTCACTTCAAGAACATTAAATTGTTTTTTCTTATTCCATAAGGATTTTTATTTATTTTTGTTTTTCCTATGCTTTTAATCTTAATGCAAATAAGGAAGATTTATTACATGTTACACATTGCATCACATCATTATTACCCTTTGGTCAAAATTCATTTATATCAAAATTATTTCAATGCGTCCTGTCATTGATATATGAACATGTATTGTTTAATTAAACTTTGTGTGAATATGTTGACATTGTTCAAAAGATTGTTAATAGAGGACCAAATGTCAATGCAAAAAATGAAAATGGAAAAATGCCTTTTGCATTTAGCTTGTGAAAACAACCATGACAAAATCATATCCATATTATGCATAGTACCCAATTTCCTCTTTATTTATCTTCTTGTTTCATATATCATAAATTTTACAAATTTGTGTGATTTTTTTCAATTATGTAAATATTACGTGGCAATTATATGCAAAAATAGAAAAAAGGGAGCAAATATGAACACATATTATGAACTTGGTCAATCCAATGAAAATGTGATTCAAACACAAAATAAGAATGAAACTAACTATAGAATTAAAAATATTAAAATTGTGTTTTCATCATGTAAATTGTGATTTTTATGGAACATTTGTTGTCATGCTTCTTTTATGTTTCACCATGCACATCCCCCCCCCGCTTCATTGTGGTTTGCACTCATTTAAGGTGTTGCACAACAAATGATGTTCATTTCATCATGTGTTTGAATAATTTGATTAAGTTTTACATATCACATCATTAATATATAACACAAGCCATTTTATATCAACCTATTTATACTTTTGAAGCATGTTTTAAATGACACGGATATTTATCCTTCAAAAAAAAGAAAGAAAAACCTAAATGCTTAAACCCTACATATTTGCCAAACTATTTTTAAAAAATGAAACAAAAAATAAATAAAAATTAAAACTACAATAACACAAAAAAAATGATCAAATAATGGTTGAACAAGTATGTTTGTGAATAATATTAGTTTTGGAATTCACATTTGACATTTTGTTGTGTCATAAAATCAATTGTCAACAAAATTGAATAAGAATTTATGAATGTTTACAAAACATTATACATGCAAAATGCCATTTGATCATTGTTACAAAATTGCATACATAATATGAATAAATAAACTAAAATAACTTTGTACATGTCTTGTGATGAAATCAATGGCTATTAACAATCCATTTGGATAATGGCAAGTTTGACAATCCAATTTTTCCTATCATAAATATATAAAAAGACCTTTGCATGAAAATATTTCCTAAACTAAAATGATCCTTCTATATATTCATGATCGATTGGGTTTGTGACCCTTTCATTAGTATTTTGGGAAATTCATTAATTAAAAATTCAATTTGGACCATCATTAATTATATGGGCAGATGGTCAACATCATCCTTACAAATGTCAGTACTTGATGATAAATCTTAATAAAAATTTACAATATAAAAATCAATAAATTTTTATTATATGAATAAAAAATATCTTGATGAATTAAAAATATCTTAGATTGTAAAAGAAGATAAAATATGAAAATGCTATTATAAAACAAGCATGAGTTGACGAGATCATGAAATGGTTTGTATGTATTTTAAAACTCATTTTGTGATGATTGTCCCTTATGCAAATATGACCTACTAGGAGAAAAAAATCCATCTTTTTTATTTCATAATTTATTATAAATGGAAGTCATTTTTATATTGAGAATTTATTTATTACCATAGTACTTTAACAATTTTCACATTAATTATATTATTTGTAAAAATGTTGTAACTTATTTATTGTTTTTTCAAAAAAACATTACGAGGAAAAGTATATAATCTTTTGGAATATTCAAAGATATTTTAATATTCTTGACATGAAAAATTCAACTTTCACTAATTATTTTCCAAACGCATGTTAAAGTTGCCTTTGTATTAAATTAATCAAAATTATTAAACAATCTTGAAAATATTATGGATCTATTAAATCATCCCATGAATATGTTGTAGGGTTTACACAATTCTCACAATGTGTCATTAGTTGAATGAAATGCATGGGGGGATGAATGATTTGTTACTTTAGAAGCTTTATAACAAAAAATAATGAAAACAAAAAAGTGATTAAAAAAAAATAAAGAAAAATAAGTGATTTAATTTGTGTGAAAATTTACAACCAATGCTTACAAATTGTGTGCAAATTAAAATGAACAAGAATTTAAAAAACATAAAAGTTCTATTGATGAATTGAACTTGATATTTTTATGTAGTTGAAACATGTTCAAAGTTTAACTCTTGATTTCAAGTTTTGCATATTAATTGTAAATCACATGTCTTTCAACTTACTATCACCATGTATCACAACAAGGTCTTAAAAGCTTTGAAATTCTTTCATCCATATTGTTATTTAAGCATGATTCACATCCAAATGCATTTATGTTTGACTTTTTCATCAACAATTACATTTTAAAGCTTAATGGCTTATTAAATAATAAATTATTTATGTTTTGAAAGATGAATATTAAATTATAATTAAATTATTTGACTTACACATCATGATTGCAAATTGTTTTAAATGTCCTAAATTTCAATATTTTTTGTCATATGCAAAGAACAACATGTATTCATGTATTTTAAACCATTAAAGCACCATTTATATTGAAAACAAAAATTAAAAGTAAATGAGTATGAAATTTCATTTGAATTAAAAAATTTAACTAAATTATTGAATTTTTTAATAACTAATTTATTGGGTATTTTCAATTTAATAATGGGTTTGATAAATAAAAAAATAGTAAATTTACATTAATCATATTTCATTAATTAAATCAATGATAAAAAATTAGAAAATGAACTTAAATGTTTTTGTAATATTTTAATGGAAACCCTTTAATCAAATTAGAAACAAATTCATAAAAACATTTTTATCAAAGTTGACAAGTTGACAATTTTTATCAATGTTATGAAATTGGTCATATTTAATAAACTCATTCTCAACATCAAATTCATTAATATTTATTGAAAAGTCACATCTAATAATCATTTAATATCACCTCCACACATGCTTTGGGGTAAACAGTTTATTTTGCCCCTTTAACCCAACCTTTCCTTTGAATGGGTAAACATTTTTTCATTTTAAACATATTAAACATTAGTTTTTCTTTTCAAATCAATGGAAGATATTTCTCCCTTCAACTTTTATCTCTTTTGAAATTAATAGAACCTTCACTCATCTAACAATTCCAAAGATTTTTTTAGCGTTTTAAAACATTATGATTATTGCTAGACCAGGGTTTTGAAAGAACATCCCAAAAAGGGATGTTAATTGAACAAACACTCATAAATCCAAACATCTTCAATAAAAATTCAAATCACATTAAACATGAACTTAACCCAATGGTTAACTTTAGGTATTCTTCTTTCTAACAATCACCCCAAGTACAAACCCTAATTGTAAAAACTTAAAAGTTCTTTTCCCATGGAGTTTTGTCCAACCAACAAACAACCTCAAAATGATAAGAAACTTTAGTACCTGTAAGAACTTTGAAAAACTCAATAATCCAAACCACATTTTTTTTTCCATCCTTCTATTTCTTTTTCAAATCACAAAAAATAAAATTGAACTCCAAAGAACTATATACTTGTACATTTTGAAACTTTACTCCTCCTTTTATTATCCTTAAAACATCACATAAATTTTTTTTAACAAAAGAGGTCAAAATTCTTAATCTTTAGGTCCTTTCTTTTTTCTTCCCACATTGACATTCTTGTTGGTGTAAATTGTTTAGTATTGGCACCTAGGCACTAAACAATGGCCAACAATGCCACACATTTCTTAACATGAGTTACACACTGAGTGATATATAGGCTACCCATAAATGATAAACATCTTTAACATCTTGATAAGATGTTTTGATTTTGGAATGACCTAAGCTCGGTCAACAATAAAAAGCACACGTTGACAATACCAAAGATGATGAAAGATAGAAAATAACAAAACGACATGAATGTTGATAAGGAATGACAAAATGGCAACAAATAATAGCAAGGGTGTTGAAAAGGCATGTTGTAAACATCAATTGATTATCATTGGTAGAATGAGGAAGCATAAAGCCCAAATAGATATTTGAAAACAATTAATCTTCAACTCTTTGATGTAAAATCATCTATATATATATATATATATATATATATATAATTTATTTTTTTTTAAATTTCCAATTTTGTGATCTTGTTCAAGTGGCAATCATTCATAAGAATATTTAGACAAATTTGGTGATATTAAAAATAAAAAAATCTTAAATACCTTTTCATGTTGTTGGAAATTGTGGTGATTTTCGAAGTTTTAATGTTTAATTTAATTTAATTTAAATATATATTTTTCATAGAAACAAGGAAATTGTGACAAATAATCCTTCTTCAAAATATTTTTCAAAAAATGGCAAAAAGTTTCACAAAAAAAAGTCACTCTTGGTTGGTGGAGTAGTTTAAAAATCTTATTAGTTTGAACATAACATCATCAATGAATATGCAAATATTTGAACTTAAGAATTTGGCAAAGTTCAAAATTGTTTTGCGAATTCATTTCACTTGAACATGGATTCACTTTTCTTCACAAAAGTATAAACTCTTTTTAACATTTTCGACCACACCTATCGATTGTGAAATACATATATAGGATCTTAAGTCTCTATGTAGACTTCATTGACATTCTAACTAGAAAATGGGTCCCAAATCCGATTCGGAATCTACTTTGAGTGTATGTGAACTTCATTGGTGAAGAACAAGTCTTCTTCTTCTTTGCACATTCTTGGGTGGAATCAAGCCTTGATCAAACTATTGAACTTATCCTTTAAAGGATGCCCAGGGTGCCCTTTGTTGAATCTTACATTGACCTTTGATACTATCCAAAACAATTGTTGAGAGCCATGCCTTTAGGGTTTAGGGTTTCACTTGGGTTGGGAATACCCTAACCCCTAAAAGTATCTCCCCTGAACTTATGGCAAGAAATGAGTGATCTTCATGCAAACATCTATAAAAAGAACTAAGTACCTTAGTTTAGGGGTAGAGTTAGCACACATCATGTTTGCTGAATAATTAATTAATTTTATTTTAATATTCCACTTCAAAAAGTAAAACATTGCTGAATATTTTCAAAAGATTTTTTATTTTTTTTTCCCATTCATGAAAAGTTTTTCTTTGAGAAAATATTTAATTAAAAATATATATTTAAGCATTTCCAAATATATATAATTTGTGCCAAAGCTGCCAAGGTACCATGACAAGTTACAACTAGTTTAAAAGATTAGAAGCTCTAGAACAAAGTTACAAGCAAGAGGAGGCCAAGTAATATAATACTTCATATGATTTTATAAAGTCGATCTATTCTCATTAATTTATTAGGTATTTCATTTTATTTCCTTTTGGTGCAATTTGTTTGTTTTAATTGAAATTTTAATGTTATGTTAAGTAATACAAAGTGTTTGCATTTTAGTTTTTGGGATGTAGAGTCTAAAGTGTAATTATGATTAAAAAAATAAAATAAAATAATGGAAATATCATGGCATGGCCTGGCCTTCATGTATTTTACACCTACATTTGTATACCTAAGAGCATCTCCAACGGTGCTCAGTAAAATTTTACTGCGACATAATGATTGGTCCAGGTGGTTTGCTATTAATAGTTCCCACGTGTATGCAGTTCCAGTTTTTATTGGTGGGGCTGCCATAAAAAAAAACAGCTAACTTAGACATTTAATTTTATTATCCAGAGTGACATTACTGAGCAGAGTTTTATTGGTGGGGTTGCCATAAAAAACCGCTAACTTAGACATTTAATTTTATTATCCAGAGTGACATACTGAGCAGCGGTGGAGATGCTCTAAAACTGTTAAACATTTGGTAGTTAGTGCCATTTTCAACATGATTACGTAAACCCAACTCGGGCTTCACTTGTGAAAGTCAAGCCCACTTGGCCCACTTGTCTCATGACACATTGATGTAAAAAAGTTAGTTCATGTACACTTTCTGTTTAGGAAAAGCCTACTAGGCCCACTTTCAAAATGAATATACGAAAAATTGGGCCCACTTGTGAAGCCCACTTGGGCCACTTGTCACATGACAAAAAGTTGATGGAAAAAAGTTCGTCCTTTTCACACTTTATGTTCACACCAACTTTGGCCGGTTATTGAGTTTATTTGACCCTGGTTATCAATAACATACCAGCTAGTTCTTTATTTTATTTTTCAAAATAACCGGTTAAATTGATAAATTGTCTGGTATTATTGTATTTTCAAGGTGTAATAGCCTTACCTGGATGACCCAATTATCATCCAAGTAGGTTATCAATCTTTAAAAATCAATAAAACAAATTAAAACTAGAAATAATAATAATAATAATTTTAAAAACCCTATAACTGACGTATAACCCACTGGTTAACCGGTGGTTCTCATCCGGTGGTTATTTGACAACCTACCCTTGTGCATAACCAAGGGTTACTGATCAAATTGTTTTTGATATCATGGCTTGCACCCATATTTATTTGATATTGATAACCTGTGTGGGTCCCAAAAAAATTAACCACCAAAAAAAAAAAAAAAAAAAAAAAAAAAAAAAACAAAACAACGAACCCCACAAACACCACAAAAACACACACACCAACCAGACCAAAGCACCCCACACCCCCCCCCTCCCC
>Ga0116229_10012802_pt1 | contig 11991 bp, 8 predicted proteins | sample S1TSphgellanicum_3_FD_87313 | JGI IMG/M metagenome (GOLD analysis project Ga0116229, IMG submission 87313) | Host-associated microbial communities from peat moss isolated from Minnesota, USA - S1T2_Fc - Sphagnum magellanicum MG | ecosystem: Host-associated > Plants > Peat moss > Unclassified... | reverse complement strand
CCGACGATCCTGATCAAAGCCAACTATTCGGGCGCGTCCACGACGGTCATGCGCGACTCGATCGTCAAGCCGATCGAAGACGAGATCGCGGGTACGGCGGATTTGCAAACGTTGAACTCCACCGTGCAAGCCGGCTCTGCCTCGATCTCGGCAATCTTCACCCTGACTTCGAACGTCAACACCGATCTGGTCAACGTTACAAAGGCGCTGCAACAGGCCAACCAGCAATTGCCGAGCGACCTGATCGCGCCGACCGTGCTCGTCAACGACCCCTCGCAGGCAACCGTCGTCACCCTCTCGCTGACGTCATCGAAGATGACGGCCTCAGAGCTCTCGCTGATCGTTCAGGGCCGCATCGTCCCGGCGTTCCAGCAAGTGCCGGACGTCTCGCTGGTCACCCCCGGCGGCACGGTCACGCCGGCTTTCGAAGTCATCACCGATCCCTACAAGCTCGCCTCGTACAATCTCACCCTCACCGACGTCATCAATACGGTCTCGACGCAAAATGTGCGCGCGCCGGGCGGGATCGTGTATCAGCCCGACCGCGAGACCCAAGTCGACATCCGCGGCGACATCGTGACACCGGAGGGTCTCGCAGGCCTTGCGCTCGCAGCGCCGAGCGCGACGGCCGCGCAGACGATCCCATCGACCGCCGGCAGCGTCGACCCCTGGACCTCGGCGAACACCGTGCTGCGCGTCGGCGATGTCGCGAAGGTCACCGCCGGATACGAGCCGCGCCGCACCGCCGCTTCCGTCAACGGCATCAACGGCGTCTTCCTCCAAATTCAGAAGACCTCCGAATCATCCGAGGTCGATGCCTCGAATAACGTGCTCGCCGCGCTGCCGAAGATCAAGCGCCAGTTCCCGGACATCAACTTCAACGTTATCAACGTTCAGTCGAAGTACACGGAACAGCAACTCGACAGCGTGATCCGGACGCTGATCGAAGGCGTCGTGCTGACCGGCCTCGTGATGCTGTTCTTCCTGCACTCGTGGCGCAACGCGATCGTCGTGCTCATCGCGATCCCGGCGTCGCTGGGCGTCGCGCTCTTCTTCATGAAGATGCTCGGGCTGACGCTCGATACGATCTCGCTCCTCGGCATGACGCTGGTCGTCGGGATTCTGGTCGACGACTCGACGGTCGTGCTCGAGAACATCGAGCGCCATTCGGAGATGGGGCAACCGCCGGACGAAGCCGCGGTTCAGGGCCGTTCGGAAATCGGTCTGGCCGCGATCGTGATCACGCTCGTCGACGTCGTCGTATTCTTGCCGATCGCGTTCATCCAGAGCCAAGTCGGCCGCAACCTCGCGGAGTTCGGGATCGTCGTCGTGATCTCGACGCTCACCTCGCTGTTCGTCTCGTTCACGATCACGCCGTCGCTCGCCGCCGCGTGGGCCCTCCGTTCGCATTGGAAGCCGTGGGGGATCATCATCGCGTTCACGCGCGGGTTCGATCGCGTGCGCGATTGGTACGTGCACAACGTGCTCGAGGCGGCGCTGCGGCACCGTGTTGCGGTCGTCGCGGCCTGCTTCATCTCGTTCGTGCTCGCAATGGCGCTCATCCCGCTCGGCTTCGTGGGCGAAGAGTTCATCCCGCCGGTCGACCGCGGCGAAATCTACATCCAAATCGTCTATCCGGTCGGTACGCCGCTTTCGCACGTCACGAATTCCGTCCTCAAGATGGAGCGTGCGGTGACGAGTTTCTCCGACGTCGATGCCGACACGGCCGTCGCGGGCGCGTATGCGGCGCCGTTCGGCGGATTCGTTTCGCAGGGCAACGTCGGACAGGTGCACATCTGGCTCAAAGCCGACCGTGCGCATTCCACGGACTACTGGGTCTTGAAGTATCGCCAAATCGCGGCGCAGACGACCCCCGGCGCGACGACCTACGTGATCCCGGCGACCGGAACGCAGGGCGGGAACGCCCAGCCGATCGACGAGCTCGTGACCGATATTTCGGGCGGCGACCCGACGCCCTACGCGGATAAGGTCTATGAAGCGCTGCGAACGGTCCCCGGCGCGGCCAACGTGAACAGTTCCGCCTCTGCGCTCGCGCCCCAAGTCGAATTGCAATTCGATCACGCCAAAGCCCGCGCGCTCAACGTGAGCATCGGCACGGCGGCGACCGCGGCCCGCGCCGCGTTCGGCGGCGATATCGCGACGCAGTTCGAGACCAACGACGGCGTCGAGCAAGTCCAGGTCATCTACCCCTTGAGCGATCAGACGAGCTTGAGCGAGTTCGGCAAGATCCCGATCCGCTCGACGACCGGGCAAATCGTCCATCTCGGCGATTTCGCCTACCTCAAATGGGCGCCGGCGCTGCCGCTGATCACCCGCACCGATCGCAATTCGGTCGTCCACGTCGACGCCAACGTCGCGCCGGACGCCCAACTCTCCAACGTGCAGTCCGCCTTCAACGCGAAAGTCAAAGCGCTGCACCTGCCGCAGAACATCATCGTGCGCCCGGCGCCGCTGGGGCAGCAGGATCTCATGGGCCAGACCCTGGTCGGCCTCGGCTCCTCGCTGATCCTCTCCGTCGTCCTCGTGTTCTTGCTGATGGTGGCGCTCTACAATAGCTACCGCGCGCCGCTGATCATCATGTTCGCCGTCCCGGTGGCCGCGGTCGGCGCGCTCGGCGCCCTCTGGCTCACGCACGAGACGCTGAACCTCTACTCGCTGATCGGCACGATCTTGCTGGTCGGGATCGTGACGAAGAACGGCATCCTGCTCGTCGACTACGCCAACACGCTGCGCGAGCGCGGGAAGAACAAGCTCGAGGCGATCAAGGAAAGCGCCTTTACCCGCTTCCGGCCGATCATGATGACCTCGATCTCGGTCATCGCGGGCAACATCCCGCTGGCCCTGGCGCTCGAGCCGGGCTCGCAGGTCCGCGCCTCACTCGGTGTCGTGGTCATCGGCGGCATCAGTTCGTCACTCATCCTCACCCTGGTGCTCGTGCCGATCATGTTCATGTGGCTTGCGCCCGAGCATTTTCACGCCGCTCACGGCGGGCATCCGGAGGACGGCGGGCCCGCGGTGCATCACGACGGCATCCCGACGACAACCCCGGCGACGGTCTCCGGTCCCGCGCACTAGCCCGCTTCGTTTCCGCTCCCGGGCGAGCGTCTGCTAAGGCCGCGCAAAGTTTCGCCCCGGCGCGGGTGAAGAACTAATTTGGGGCGGCTTGGCTGCCGAAACCAAGGAAGCTAGGAGGATCGCAGGATCGATCGCTCCTCGGACATTCTCGAAAGGATTCGACACGTGAAACGAGCGGCAGCCGCACTCGGGGCTCTCTTCATTGCAGGGGCGGTCACGGTCGCGCCGGCGTCCGCGCTCGCGACCTCCGAGGGTGCCGCGAAGTTCGTCTACTCGGTCCCGATCTCGTTCACCGTGCAGCTTCAAAATGACTACGCGCCGGGGAATCCGAACCTCACGACGCAAGGCGCCGGGACCATTCTGACCAGCGGGTCCGGCACGTGCACGGGGACGTCGAGCGACACGATCGGCACGTACACCCTCTCGTTCAAAACCGTCACGCCGTCGAGTGCGGGCCCGACGGCCTGTCTCTATCAGCAGGGGATTGGGTTCTCGGTCGACAGCAACGATACGAACGGGTACACCGTCTACGAGAGTCTGGACGTTACCACGGCGCCGACGTACTACGGCATCTGCGTCGGGATCGATAATGGCGGTACCCCCAGCCCGAACGCTCCGAACACCGCAGGCGTGCTTGCCGCCGTCGGGACGTTTACCGCGAATGTGCTCACGGGATGTGCTACCGGCGGTACGCTCCTCCCGCCCGCGCCGGCCGCGGTCACCAATGCGGACACCGCCGGCGCCGCCGCGCTGCTGACGGCCCCGCCCACCGGCGCCTACGTCGCGAGTGGTCAGGGGGCGCTCACGGCGCTTTGGACCTACAACACCATCTATACCGGCGGAACGGTGACCGACACGGGATTCTTCGGTGAGGACGTGCAGCTGAACGTGAGCACGAACGCCCCGTCCGGCACCAATCAATCGCACGCGATCATCCTCTATTTCGTCTCCAGCTAGGAACGGCTCGCAGGCCGGACGGCCCGGATGCCCTTCGGCCGCACCGTGGCTGCTTGGTTTGAGCACGGGACAAGGTCTGCTAAGGGAGCGCAAAGTTTCCGGGCCGACCTGTCGAATACCTAATTCGGGACGGCTCGGATGCCGAAACCAAGGAAGCGGGGTGGATCGCTAGATCGGTCGCTCCTGACCCATTTTCGAAAGGATTCGATAGGTGAGACGAGCCGCAGCCGGACTCGGGGCTCTCTTTCTCTCCGGTGCCATGGCCGCCCCGGCCTTTGCGTCGACCGTCTATGAAGGCGCCGCGAAGTTTGGTTATACGCTTTCGCCTTCGCTGACGGCGCATATTGCGACGAACTACGCACCCAACGTTGCATCGTTTTCGACCGGGTCCGGCACCATCCTGACCAGCAGCGGCGGCGGCTCATGCACCTCGCCGGCCTCGGATGCCTATAACAGCTACACGCTGACGTTCGGCAACATTACGCCCCCCACGATTGCCGGAGCCGCGGTCGGCTGTCTCTACCAGAACGCGATCGGCATGTCGATCAATAGCAACGACTCGAACGGCTACACGATCTACGAGACGCTCGATACGACGACGACGCCGGCAGACTACGGGGTCTGCGTCTATCACGACGTGTCGAACAACGTGCCGTCGACGACCACGATGCCGTCGGGCCAGATGACCGCCCCGAGTGCCGCGGACTTCAACTTCCCGGCCCTTACGATCGCCGGCTGCTTAGGCTACGGAATCCAGCTCGGAAATGCGTCCGGGACGGTCACCAATGCGGGGAACGGCGGGGACGTTGGAGGCTCGGGCGCCTCCGCGACCGTCGCGCCGACCACGAACTCCATCTATGCGGTTCCCAGCGGCACGGTCTATACCGGGACGGTCTTCTTCGGTGAGGATGTCCAGTTGAACGTCCCGATCGGTGCTCCGGGGGTCACCGGAGCTACCCACGCGATCATCGTGTACTTCGTTCCCGGCTAGCGGGATGCGGCCGATGGCCGATTCCGCCAAGCAAGTTAAGCCCATGTTCCGGATGCGTAACGGGCGCGCTAAGATTCGCGCCAGAACGCACCAACCGCTAATCCACCTCGGCAAGCGTGCCGAACCCAAGTAAGCGGGGTGGATTCAGGAACCCCTCTCCCTCCCGTATCACCCCACTCGAAAGGATTCGAAACGTGAAACGAGCTATCGCCGGCCTCGGCGCTCTCATCCTAGCCGGTGCAACGCTCGCACCGACCGTCGCGGCCACCACCACCTATGAAGGCGCCGTGAAGTTTACCTACACGATCCCGGCGTCATTCACGGCCGTCATCAACGTAAACTACAAGAGCGGCCAGTCGTCATTCGTCACGAATGGCACCGCCAATATCTATGCGGGCAGCAACACCGGAAGCGGGACCTGTTCGGCCGGCACCGCCGACGCGCTGACCAGCTTTACGCTGACCTACGGGACCATCACCCCGGGTACCGGCGTGACGGCCTGCGACTACTCCCAGGCGATCGGCATGTCGGTCAACACGAACGACGCCAACGGCTACAAGATCTATGAGTCGCTGGACTTGGCCGCGGCACCCAATTACTACGGTCTGTGCGTGATCCCGGACGGCAGCACGACCTCCGCCTCGGCGACGACGCCGGCCGGCGCGAGCGCCGCGATCGGGACCGTCGGAACGTTCACGGGCAACGTCATGACCGCGTGCGCGGCCGGGACGATGCTCCTGCCCACCTCGGGCACCATCGCCAACGCCGGCGTCGGCGGTCAGGTCGCCCTCAACCAGACCGGCGTCGGCGCTTCGTCGACCGTCGTGCCGACCACGCCGATCTTCACGGTCGCCGCGGGCGCCCCGGCCAGCGGGACCAACTACTTCGGCGAAGACGTTCAGTTGAACATCCCGTCGACCGCGCCGTCGACGCCGCTCGGCGTCACCGACGCGATCATCGTCTACTTCGTCTCTCAATAAGCCGATCCACGAACACGGGGGGATCGGGATCGGAGACGACCCCGAATCCCCCTGCATGTCCCAGTCGAAAGGATTCGAACCGTGAAACGAGCAGCAACAGGGCTCGGCGCTCTCCTCATCGCCGGAGCCATGATGGCCCCGGCCGGCGCAAGCACAACGTACGAGGGCGCCGTCAAATTCGGTTGGACGATCACGAACTCGTTCACGGCCCATATTGCCTCGAACTTCACGAGCGGTCAGACCTCGTTCTCCACCGGATCCGGCACGATTCAACAGGGTACCGGCGCCGGCGTCGGGACATGCAACACCACCGCCGTGGGCGACACGGTCACGAGCTATTCGCTCAGCTACGGTAATATCTCGGCGGGCGCGTCGGCGACGACGGGCTGCAATTACAAGAACGCGATCGGCATCTCGGTGCTGACGAACGACTCGAACGGCTTCGTCGTCTACGAGACGCTCGACACGCAGACGACGCCGACCACGTACGGCCTGTGCATCTTCCCCGATAGCACGTCGCTCTCGACGACCACCCCGACGTCCGTCAACAGCACGGCGCCTGTTGCCGGCACCTTCGGTACCACGCTCACGGCATGCGCCGGATCGGGCGTCGTGCTCGGCAACGCGCCGGGCGCGGTCACCAATGCGGCGACCGGCGGCGACGTCGCGCTCACTCCCCCCGGCCCAACAACCGGTGCGTACACGACCTCGACCCCGACCGCGACGGCCGTCTTCGGCGTGGCGGCGATCGTCCCGGCGAGTACCACCACGACGTACTTCCTCGGTGAGGATGTTCAACTGAACATCCCCTATACCGCGGCTTCCGGTACGTTTACCCACGCCATCATTCTCTACTTTCTCCCGCAATAACGGACAAGTCATGACGATGCGCGCATGGATGCGCGGAATGGTTGGATCCGGTGCGGCGGCAATCGTCCTCGCGCTGGCTTCACACCCACAACCCGCTTCCGCCGATCTGAGCCTCGACGTAACGCCCGCTCAGTACGAATTCCAAGCCAATGCCGGAACACAAACGACGTTTCCGATCATGGTGCGGAACGTCGGGGGCGGTTCGGTGCACGTCGTGGCGACGCTCGTCGATATGGATACCTCAAGCGGCGGCGCGCGGTTCTTGGCCCCCGGCACGAAGAAGTTTTCGGCCAGCCGTTGGAGCTTGATCAACCCGCGGGAATTCGACATCCCGCAAAACGGCGTGCAGCAGGTGCGGTATACCGTGTCGATGCCCGGCACCGCGCACGGTGAATACACGTCCTTCGTGTTTTTCACGACGCGCCCGCCGCGCAAGCCCGGCGGTTTCGGCATCGCGGAGAGCGTCGCGTCGAAGCTCTATGCCGTGGCCGGCGATGCGGTCCCCGGCGGTGCCGTCGACAACGTGTCGACCGAGCCCGAGGCCGGCGGCCGCGCGTATTCGGTGAAGTTTTTGAACACGGGCTCGATGCACGTGTACGTCGGCGGCGTCATCAATGTCACGAAAGATGGCGCGCCGGTGGAGAAAATCACGCTCCCTTCGCGCCGGCTCGTGCCGCGCGGTGAATCGGCGATCGTCACGGCTGAAGGCAAGAAACTGCCCGCCGGAACGTACACCGCTATTGCAATCGTCGACTACGGTGGCACCTCGCGCGTTGCGGGCAAGACCACCTTCGTGGTGCAGTAACCGCCATGCGTAAACGGTCGTTCGCCGCCGCCGCCGCAAGCCTCGCGCTCATGCTCGAGTGCTTCTTCGCCGCGCCCGCGTTTGCCGCGACGACCACGGTGACGGCCTCCACGCAGCCGATCGTCGCCTGGAGCGAAACCACCACCGGCTCGCTCACGCTCGTTCCGAACTACACCGCGAACGCGGTAACGAATCCAACCGGCATCGCGACGATCGTGGCTGGAAGCGCAAACGGCTACAGCGGCAACGGCGGCGGCGAGTCGTGCAACTCCACGATCTCGCAGAGCGGTACTTTCATCAACTTCGGGATCGTCTATTTGCCGATCAGCCCGAACATTACGGCCTGCGATTACCAGAATGCCATGTTGGCCATCGTGACCACCAACGATTCGAACGGCTGGAAAGTCCAGCAGCAATTGCAGATCGCGCCGTCGAGTAATTTCATCCTTTGCGCCGTTTTTCCGCAGGCGGCCGTCACCCAAACGCTCCCGCTCACAACGAGTAACGTTACCGGCGGGTTGAACACGACCCAGCCGGGGCTCAATATCGACGAATCGACTTGCGCCGGCAGCGGCCAAGAAACACTCGGCAACAATAACTACTCCCCGGGTCTGAACACCCTCATCCCCACGACCAGCTCGACCGGAACGCAAACGTACTATCAGGGAGAAGACGTCCTGCTGCTCGTCACCGCCAGTACCGTTGCGGTGACCAGCTATAGTGTCACGATGAACGTGACGCTGACGTTGAACTGAGATGACTGGCTTGCGCTCGCGTCTCGCTACACTCGCGGCCCTGGTCGCAACGCTCGGAGCGGGAATTGCTCCGCCCGGTACGGGCGGTATTGGTTTACGCGTGACGCCGGGCCGCATCGACATGCAGATCTCCCCCGGCGTGACCTCGAGCGTTCCGGTCACGGTCGAGAACACGTCGATCTATCCGCTGCACATCGTCGTCACGAGCGGCGAGTTCACGATCGACGATACGGGCACGTACGACTACAATCCGCCGGGCGGCCAGGGCAATTCACTTGCGAGTTGGCTCGCCATCCGGCCACGCGAGTTCGATATCCCGCCGCAGTCCTTTCAGCAGGTCCAGCTCTCCGTCATCGTTCCGGGGCGTTCGCTCAGCGGTGAATATGCGGGCGTCGTCTTTTTCCAGACGCGTCCGGGGCGCGATGACCTGCACCGCGGGGTCGGCATCGCGCTCGCGGAGCGCTATGCGGACAAAGTCTATGCGACCGTCACGGGAACGGGAACGCGCGAGGGGCGCGTCGAGCACGTCGCCGCGGCTTCCGACGGCAATAAGGAACGCTACCGCGTCACGTTCCTCAACACCGGAAATGTCCACGAATATCTCAATGGCCGCATCGAGGTTCTGCGCAACGGCGCGGTCGTGCAAAACCTTACGCTTCCGAAAAACACGCTCGTCGAGCGCGGGGGTGAGCGAAACATCGAAGTGACGGGCGATCGGCTCGCCGCGGCGGCGTATGACGTCGTCGCGATCATCGACTACGGGGCGGGGTCCAAGACTGGCGGCAGAGTTCACCTTGAGACGCACAACTGATGTCGGAGAATCGTAATGGTCAAGCGCACTAGAACCTTCGCAACGTTGGCGACGCTCGTCCTCGCATTGACGAGCGGCGTCGCATACGCGGGAGCGTTCGCTACCGTGACGCAACGTGCGCTGCCCGTCACCCACCCCGCGCCGACGCCGGCGCCGAGCCCGAGCGCGACCCCGGCCGTGGTGTTCGGCGTGAACCATCGCCCGCTGCCGCCGCTGCCGCCGATGCCCAAAGGCTCGGCACACTATCGCAAGATCAAGAGCGCGACCGGCGCGTGTATCGTCATCGAGGTGGGCGGCAATACGTGGAATCCGTCCTGTAACGACGGCGGGACCGACTACAATACGAATCCGACCGCGGGCACCGCAATCTCGTGGAACGCTGCCCTGCTTCCGACCGCCGCGGCCGGACACACGGATTATTATGCGACCGCGACCAACGGCAACGCGACGACCGCGAACCTGACGCAGGTCGGTGCCGTGGGCTACACGGGTGCGACCGGGACCCAGCATACGATTACGGCGTCCAGCAACGGTATCTACGTCTTCGCCACGCTCAACAATACGACCAACACGTGGGATGCGCTCGCGTATATCCTCGTCGGTCCGGCCCCCGACATCGAAACCTACACCGACGGCACGCTTTCGACCAAGACGCAGACCTATACGACGAACACCTCCGGCGGCGGCGTCACCGTGTACGTCGCGGCGACCGTGCTCGACACGACCGATACCTATATGGTCGGCATCGAGGATCAGCTGACCGGTGCGTGCGTGTTCACCGCGCCGTCGTCGTCGCAGACGACGATTACCGGACCACCCTACAGTTTGTGCAATCTCACGTCGACTGCCGCGACCGGGGCGATTCCGAACAATAACGGCCTCATCAACGCAAACTGGGCGGTCCAGCTCGGAACGGGGACGGTTCCCCCTGAGGGCGGCACGTACATGGCCACCATCTTCGATCAGACGACGGGCCAACGCGTCGCCTCGCGGCTCTTCACGGTCATCGACGGCCGCGCGTCGGCGAGCACCGCGCGCGTCAACTTGGAGTTCACCTCGGGTCCGGGCACGACGACCGGTCCGACGACGCGCGTCGCCTGGAACGGCACGTCGACGACCGTGAACGACAGCAACGAAACCTACATGGACATCGACTTCGGTGCCACCAACCTGCCGTCGTCGAGCCAGAACTATCTGTTCGTGATCACCGATCCGACCGGCACCGTCGAATGCGAAAAAACCGTCAACAACCCGGGATCGACGACGGAGCCCCCTACCAGCAACGTGTGTGCCTTGCCGACCCAGGCATCGATTCCGTTCGAGTTGGCGTACCCGGGCAGCACCTGGACGGCGACGATCTACGATGTGACGACGAGTAAGCTCGTCGCCGAGACCTCGTTCCAAATCCTGGGTTATTCGACGCGCTGGGAATGGACCGTGCCGAACGACTCGACGACGCTCAATATCGCGACCGGAACGGTGCAGGCCACGTCGCTGCAGCTCACCAACACGGCCGATCTCACGTTCGGCGCCAATAATGGCGATCCGGGCTACTCGTATCAGGCCGTCAGCGAATCGAGCAGCTCGACCGCCGGCATCACCGACATGACGCTCCAGGGACCGAGCCAAAGCACGGCCTGCGATGTGGATGTGAGTCCCTACTCGTGCTCCGCGATCTACTCTGATTCGGCGGGTAATTCGTGGCAGGTCAACCTCAGTTGCGTGTATATCACCGGCGGCACGCCGCCGAATTGCAGCGGCACCGGCTCGGGTATGATTCGACTCTACGCGTTGGGCGTCTCGAGGTCGGGGACGACGACCGGGCTTGCTCCGGGCGGTTCGCTCGATATCACGGGCCTCGTCATTACGGCAACCGGCTGCACCGCGGCGGTGTGTGAGTTCAACACGAACGAAGTTCCCGTCGACGCCGTCAACACCGGTGAACCGTCGGCCTACGGTGGCGTTTCGAACGAAGTGTTCATCACCAACGGCAGCGGGACGGTCTCGGCGACGGCGAGCGCCGGACTCGCCGGCTACTATGACTCGACGAACACCTGGCATGCGATTCAGGATGCCTACACGCCGCGCTGCGCGACCACGAATGCGGATTGCGGGTCCGCCGGTGTCGCGCAATCGATCCTCGCGAATAACCAGCCCTTCGTCGGCGCGGCGAGTAAGGTCGTGCTCGCCTACACGATCAACAACACCACGCCGTCGGCATCGGGCTATAAGATCACCATTCTCGATCTATCGCCGCCCGCCGGGTTCTCGCTGGCCAGCGCGGCCATCGATTCGCACTCGCCGAACGGCTTTTCGCTTACCACGAGTGGCTACTGCGATGGTGAGGCGCGCGTGACCGCCTGTATCACACCGACGACGGCGGTAAACGCGCAAAGTTCGCAGACGTACTACATCTCGTTCACGCCGCCCTCAACGTCGTTCTCGTATACCGACGTGATCGGGACGATCATCCAGGATTCCAACGGCTACTCCGCCGTGGCGATCCCGATCAACCCGGCGACGTCGAGCGTCCCGACGTTCATCGGGTCGCCGACCACCGTCGACTCGACCGCGATCGGCGCCTACTCGCTCAACGGCGGCCTGATGACCGCCGGCGTCACGCCGACGTCCGTCGGGACGAGTACGCTCAACCAGCTGACCTTCAACCTCCGGAACACGACGGCGGGCGCCGATCCGTTCCCGGATGAAATCGACATGGTCGCCGT
>Ga0116229_10012801_pt1 | contig 11992 bp, 10 predicted proteins | sample S1TSphgellanicum_3_FD_87313 | JGI IMG/M metagenome (GOLD analysis project Ga0116229, IMG submission 87313) | Host-associated microbial communities from peat moss isolated from Minnesota, USA - S1T2_Fc - Sphagnum magellanicum MG | ecosystem: Host-associated > Plants > Peat moss > Unclassified... | reverse complement strand
AGTACATTGCTAAAAAGGGAGAAAAACAATCAATGATCGACATACATTAATCAAGACCATATCGAAGAAATTGGAAACAACCTTTTCACAAGAATTCAAATTAATTAAATGACAAGACATATTGTTGAAGTCAAGGGTGAGGAAGGATTCATGTTTCATCTAGTTGATGTGGCATAAAACATTGACAATCAATGTGTGGAGAACAAAAGTGGGTTTTGAAATTGATGCAAATTGCATCTCATGCAAGTTGAATACATCATAAACAATCTTACACCAATTTTGGGAATGTGAAAGCACATGTGAAGCATGGACTTGGGTGCTAATCTTTTAACATAAGTTGTAGTACCCTTCCCATGTTGTGAGACAAGGGATTGCAAATGGAACATTTTCTATTTAACGAGATTGCCTAAAAGCATTTGTAGATGCAATGTTGATTGAATTTTATTGTGTGAGGTCGCTATTTGGTTCATATTGATTGAAATGAACAATTTAGCCTTCAAAAATTATAGGTGGACAAATAGTAAACTTTTGACATGCATATGGGATGGTTTATTAGATTATGGAAAATTAAAATGGGATAATACTTTGAAAGAGATTAAAAATAGGCCTTTTAATGAGTAGAAACTATTTGGGAACTTTGACATGACTCGGTGCCTTCATCATGTTCTTTTTGCGAAGGCTTGGAAGAATATATGGTCATATTGTAACAAAAAAAAAAAGGTTGGCAGAAACCTCTTGGTTGAATCATAAACAAGTAATGACAAATGGAACTCAAGTTAAACTACACAACATGATTGTATGTATTCTAAAATCATTGTATAAATAGATACTCTAAAAGTAAATCTATGATGCTAAAAGCCTAGGTGAATGAATTTTTTTTGAATTCACTTTTGTTGAACCTCAATAGATCCTATCATGGCATTACTTCATTCCAACATGCTTTCAACAACCCAAAAGCTTGCACAAGAAAAGAACTTCAACTTAAACCTTTGCTTGACAAATATGATTTCCAATTTCAATCCAATGCCTAGATCAAGAACAATTGCAACTCTCATTTTAAAGCACCCAAAGGTACTCACTCCCATCCCACCATAATATTTATTTCCTAGAAGTAAACATTTCAAACACAGTTATTCTTGAAATAATGTCATTTCAAGATTGCCAAAGAACCCCTTTAGTTTTGCATCATCTTCACCAATAACCCATCCTAATAACTAGAACCTTAACTTTCCAATGCAACTAAAATTTAGAAATTAGAATATACACCACAAACATTATTTTCATGAGTGTATAAAAAATGCAAACAACATTCTAAAAACAATAACAAAACCTTTAAAAACCAAAATTAACTTGATTCAAGTACTTAGCTTTTCTCCAGACATTAGAAGATGGTCAACCTGTGCTCCTTATAGTTGAAGCTCCACCCATTTCATGTCACCACAAAATCTCCCAATCCAATCAGTGTCATAGCTCTTTAATCCACCATGAAATCAAAGACAATAAGATTGCAAGCTCACCATTAAAACCATAGACCAAGTGCTCGCATTTCACTTTCCTCCATGAATGCAAACTTTTGAAAACATAATACAATAAAAAAAAACAAAAGCAATTTGAAGCGAAATATGATAAACTTGATGATGAATGATCATTGTGACCCATCAAGTGTCGGATTAGGCCGCAAACCTTTTCTATTTTTCTCTTTAGGTTTTCCTTTTACGTCACAATACCACATGCCTATGAAATGTAACTTCTTTAATAGTGTGTTGGGTCTTTTTGCAAAAAGGGCGTCAAACAAACAAAAGGCTAGGAAAAACCATTGCAAAAAGGGCATCAAACAAACACAAGGCTACGGAAAACCATTGCAAAAAGGGTGTCAAACAAACACAAGGCTAGGGAAAACCATTGCAAAAAGGGCATCAAACAAACAAAAGGCTAGGGAAAACCATTGCAAAAAGGGCATCAAACAAACAAAAGGCTAGGGAAAACCATTGCAAAAAGACTTGTGTTTGTTTGACGCCCTTTTTGCAATGGATTTCGTCCATTTGTTTCCAAAAAGCAGAAAAAAAGGTGGGAAAATATTAATAGCAAACCAACTAGACCACAATGAATCTAGACAATCCCGAGCAATTATTGAAACCTATAGTTCCTATCCCTAGCCACATCATTATGTGCACAAAATGAAGGCCCAAAGCCATTTTCCTGCGCCAAGCCAAACCGACAAAAAAATAATTTAGTATTCTTCATTCAAAAACCTGTTGTGGAGTGGGCCAGTTGGGATGCTGTTATAACAATAGGAATGAGTTAAGAGACACGAATTTTATGTGGACACTGGCATTGCTGACTTAACAGATCCACACTACTACAATAATCAATCACCTCATTGTTATTGTGTAATGGCTCTCTGCCCTTTATTCCATTGAATTTGATATTCAGAAAAAAGTGGCTTTAAAAGTAAAGCTTACTAACCAGCTGCCACTGATACATTGGTTCCAAGTTCAAGGCAAGATTTTTACCACCAAAATCCTACACTAATCATCCCTCTGGCCACCACCCAACAAACAATAAAACCTGGAGCTTGCCAGGGTTTCATCATAAAAGGCCCTCCTCCTCCTCCTCCTCCTGTTCATAGACTCCATCCACCCAGCGTTTTTGTAAAGCAAGGTTAAATGTTTTTTTCTTTTGTGTATATATATATATGCCAAATTTGGCTAAAATGATCGTATGGTGACCTCAAAATTCCTTTTACATCACAAACTTGATAATACTACTATAACTACTTATAGTAGTAGTAATAATAATAATAATAATACTGGTTCCACATCTTGTGTTGCAATCCTATGTTTGCAAGGAGTGAATCTGATTGACCAGTGGGTGCAATCCAGACTCATTTATACTGACCACAATCAAAGCAGTGACAGTCTGATGAAACCTGGTGACTCATGGGTGAGGTAATAAGGCAATCAGAGAATATCATGGGTCAGAATCCAACTCCACAGGGGTCAGGTACAAAGGTTTATAAGAAGAACATTGAGAAGAATGCTCTACTTACTCACTCACTGTGTATTGTACAAAACCAATAAAATAAATAGGAACTAACTTACTTTCTTTATGACTGTCAAGCTTTTAAACCATACACATTCTCTCCAAACTGCAAAATGCAATCAATAATACTGGACAGTGTGGACAGTGTGTTTTTTTTTAAAAATTTATTTATTATTATTATTTTTTAAAAAATTATTTTTAATTTTTAATTTTTTAATAATGAATTTTCGTTTATAGGCAAAGTTGCTATCATCCACAGGAATTTTTTAAAATAGTGGCGATCAACCCCCAGGAAGATATAGCCAAATCTGATTATAAACTAGAAATAAAGTACAAATCTTTAATCATCCTTTTGTATTTTTGGCTACATAATGAAAACTGAGGATACGAAATTGGCAATTTTTACCCTCTTTTTGTCACTTCTAGGGACTGAAAAACCTCCAAAATCACAACTTTTTAAATTTTTAATTGAATTTCTCCTTTCGGCAAAATTTCACCAATAAAAATTAAAACACTAGTTAAGGGCAGTGACATTTTTTGTGATTTGTTTTCTTTTTCTAGCCAAAGTAGCAATCACACATAGTAATATGTAGAAGAAGTGGCAATCATCCCCAGGAAGATATAGCCAAATCTGGGTAGGTATAAACCAGAAATAAGAGTACAAATCTTTAATCATCCTTTAATAATATTTTTGGCTACATAATGAAAACCAAGGATATGAATTTGACGATTATTTTTATTAATAATAACAAAAAAAATCTCACTTCTAGTGACTGAAAACCTGAAAAATTGACTTCTATACAACCAACCGTATACTAGTGGTTGGACCCCACATGGGGTCTTTCGAATGGTACGACGACATTAGTTTGCACATTCAAAGGTTTGGAGTTAAATTCTCCTGTTATCTGGGAGCATTATTTGTGAATTTTTTTTGAATAAAAGCTTTGCATTTGAGGAATTTACTTTGACATGGAAGCTTAGTTTGCAAGTACAGTAGTACTCTCTAAATTGGAACGAGTTAAGATCTCCTTTTCTGTTGCCAGATTTATTCCCTCTCCTCCAGAAATGAAGCTTTCACTCTTCTGGCTTCTTTCTCTTTTTTCTTTTCTTAAAACTCGGGTATGGAGGAGGGTGGGAAGGAAGGATTCTGATGTTTTCTTTTCTTTTCCTTTTTTTTTTGGTGGAAAGGAAAAGTAAAATGAAGGAGGATTGTCAAATGGGTTGTTCCAAAACTTTAGTTCAACGAAAAGATGCGAGTGCGGAAGAAGCTTTTGGGCTTGTTCAACTATTCTTTCACAGAAAGATGGCAGCACGGAGAGAAAGCTTTTTCTTTTTTCTGAAGGATTAGGGAAAGCAGGTCTGTAATATGTTTACCAGCCTGGGGCCCTGGACTCTGCATGTCGAAAGACTAATAAATTCCCACTCCTTGATCAAGCATGGTGCCTGCCCACAAGAAGTCTGTAGATTCTTGCCTTCTTTTCTTTGGAAGTTATATTTTGCTTTGGGAATAGACAAATAGAAACGTAAACTGGGATCATCCATGTATTAAGGAAGGTTGTTCGTTTGTTTTGTTTGTCATGTTAAGATGTCTCAAACCATGATGAGTCTTGCTGCGCTCGTTTTAATTGGAAAGCCTTCTTGAATCCTCACCCAAATGGCAAGTGAGTGCAGCAAGACTCATCATCCCAAATGGCAAGTGAGCAACAGAGGAAGAACAAGAACTAAGTGTCCTGACAAAAGCAAGACTTAGCATTAAATAACACAATCTCCCAAGGTGTAGGGATCTTACAACCTCAACCCCCCGAAAGGGGAGCCCTTTCTAAAAACCTGTTGAAATTAGCACAAACCTATAAAAGGCAGTTGTGAAGGGGCCTTCCCAGTCTAAAAATAGCCCCTAAGGGCAGTGCTCAAAACTAAGCAAAATTCTGCCCCCACAACATTTATGAGTGTTAGTTTTGTATATATAGGCCTGCATATGGTACATACTCTGGTCTATGCACTGGCCATGGCAGGCTTGTATGACCTGAAGTAATACCAGCCTTGTACCAGTGATAGCCTGACAAAGGAAGGACTCCAGAGAATTTATCAGCTTTTTACCGATTCCAACCTCAGGTTTATATGGCCGCCCAAAAATCAGTCTGCAACCCAATACTAGGACCAGACTGGTATGTTCAAAAGCTGATACCCAACCAACTCTAGTTTTCGCTTGTGTTGTGCTAATACATGTGCATGGCATTAGTATATACATTATTATCAATCCAGATCTTGGAAACCTCACCCATCTAGGAGGTGCATGGAGCAATACCCTTTTCACATACATGTATTGGTTCCATAGTTCGTTTTTATCTGATGTTGCTGATGTGGTGGTTATTGACCTAATATAGGAAATAATGACTTTTATTGTCATTAGTTGACCATTGCAGCTGCAAAATGTAACGTCATTGTTAAGATTCACAAGTATAGAGGGTTTTTTGAAAGATATCACTTTATTTCAATGGTTATGGAGGTGCATGACGCACTTGAACATAATATGAATTGTTTCATTAAAGGATTGTGTTCATTTTTTTCACGATAGATGATGGGGAGGTCATTTATTTTTATCTTTTTGCATTCAATTTTTCAAACAACGTGTTAAAATGCTTTTCAATGTGCTTTAACTTTTGCTACAAAAAGAAAGATTGCATTGATGGGTGATGTTTGTTCTAAATCTCCCATTATTATTAGATCTCACGATTTGCATTCAAGTGACATTAGAGAAGTCATGGGTGAGATAGCTTCTTACCACTAGGGGGACTAGCTCTCTCCCTTTTTTTGATTCTTAGAGGCTGTTCATCTTTTGGCCTTCTTTGACCTTCCCTTTTTGTCTCCCCTGTGATGGTTCCAGCCATTAATCTTTTATTGGATCCCTTTATTTATAATAAATTTTTAAAAGAAAAGAGCTTCACAGCCATATGGACTGTTCTTTTTAACCGTCATCTTCTCAATAACTGACAAACACTAGTTAGAACATAGCTAGTCACTGCGGTCAGCAATGGGACAGGCATGCAACCCAGAAAAGGTTTTGGGTCCACACACCATCCACCCTGCATGGTCAGCGGTGGCTGCTGGTTCACTCTGATTACCCTGGACCCTGCAATGGTGGTCAGATTGCAAAAGTGCTCTATGGTTCCGGGATTCATTGGCATGACACTTGAAGTTTGAAGATGGTTGTGGTCATCAGTGACACCATCACCTTTGGATTGCCTGCTAACTTGCTTTAACAGCCCACATACATGTCTTTTGCTCGTGAATCCAACCGACAACAACAACCAGTTGCAAGCTAATGAGAGGTTGCCATGAGTCCACCCAGCCATTTAGGCTCTTGGGCTTGATCCATGAGATATTTGTAATAAAGGGATACTGAGTCATTTTTGCTAGTCAACAATCTAACTTAGAGCAACTCTACCAGTGCTCTGTGTGTTACCCTGCACATTTCAATTGGATGAATAAAAGTCAAAACATGCTGGTTTGGCTCAGCAAAATGGTTCTTTTGCACAGGTTTGCTGAGGCTGGTAAAACACACACTAAAGCCCTAACACCTTACCATAGACGAGTGTAATAAATGTGATCTCACTTCTTCTCCCTGTTTCTTATTGGCCAATCATAATGACGGCTCTACGTTCTTTGCTAAGTAATCCCCTACCTCTTTGCAGTCCCAGTTTTAGTTTTAGGGTTGCTGTTGGAAGAAAGAGAATAACTAAACTTGGATGTGAGAAATATTTCTGCAGGGTCATGAACTGAGTGCACCGCTTGACATGCTGTTGGTCATCCCTATGTAAAAATGTGCAAGCAAATTTAATGTAGTAGAAAGTTGGTTTACAGATGCAAAACTGAAATTGGTTTCAGAAATATTCTTTTTTCTAGTGGGATGCAAGGGATTTTTTGACTGAGTGCAAAATGCATCCATAGCAGGGAGAGTTGCTGAGAGCAGAATGCTCTTTACATTAGAATATCATAGGAAGACGGATGTTCTATGAGACAACTAACTTGTTCCAAACTTTCCTGGTGATAAGCTTCTCCACCCACAACCCCCATTTGGGCCTCTATGGGTGTTTATTATATCCAGCAACCAATGTTAATTATTCCCCCATGCCAACCCATCAAAATGAAATAAGGATAGTTAAAGTAAGAGATTATTTAAATGTAACCACCTGGGCCAACCCTTAATGCCCACCAATGAGAAACAATCATTTCCTGTTACTGGGCCTCTTCAAGAGGGCACTGTATTTGTCACATACGAATGGGCCCAAAGTGAGTTTCACACAATTGGGCTTTTATATTTCATTCAAAATATAATGTATGAGACATTTTATTATTGTGGGTTGAGACACTCAAGGTGACAATAGATAGGTACATATGACTGTTATTTGGCACTTCTTTGCCAAATATTTATTCATTTTAGAAAACAAGGCTAGGCAGTTTGGAATTTAATTTTCCAGAACTTCAAGAGTTGAGGAATGAATATGCAAAATACATCTTGTGTTGTGCATTTTGTAATAGTAACCCAATGGTTTTCAATTTTCAAACAATTTCAACAAATGTCAATAAAATTTTCTTTTCTTTTCGGTTAGACCTTTTGCAAATTATTTTTTTGTGCCAAACATCAGTCATAGGTACAGCATATAATATAAATACATGCACTTTTCAGATGATATAAGCTGCTGAGGAGCTGGCTACTGTTATAGGGGATGTTTTTTTCCACTGGCAAAAGGATATTCTTCCATTACATCTGTCCAGGGAATCCAGTACTTAAGAGCAACACTACTATGATGTGACCAACACTACTTTCTCTGTTTTCATTTTCCAATCCTTCACAAAATTGAAGGTTGCTAAATTGCTTATGAGGTCTGTTGGCTCTGAGCATGGGGGAGACATTAGCTAGCCATTGACATAGAATCTGCATAAAATTTTGGTTGGAACTACACACTCAATGTGGGATCCACATATGTAAGTAGTGTGTGTGCATCTGATGGATGGGCATGCTTCATGGAATTGTATACATCTAGATGAGAAGTTATAGATCAAGTAAGGGAAGTTTTTGGTTTGAAGTTTGAACCTGCCCTTCCACATAATAAGAAAAGCACCTTTGAAACAATTGTCCATCATGAGGAAAGGTTTAAATTAAAAAAATTTCTATCACGAAAAAGTTGAGAGAATGGATTTAGTGGGAAAAGGAGAAAATCTCAATTTCATTTTTCATCACTTGTTCAACTTTGTCAAATTTCTGAAAATTTGCTTCTATTTCATCCATTCTTCAACCTTTTTCAAGCTTTTTGGGCTTCCCCATTCCACAACTTGTGGTTTGGCCTAATGTATTTGTGACCAACCTACAAAATCGATGCAAATACACTTTTTGCCACATTCCCATGGGGAACACATTGCTATCCACAATGTTATTCGAAATGTTTTTGCTTTCATTGCTAGAAAGGTTGGGTTTCATTTTTGGGTAGACACATGTTTTCTTGTCGCTCTTCTTCCAATCTTCACATTGGCAAGTCAATATCATACTCATCTTAAATGCAGTCTGCACTTTTGTTAATGTCATCATTTCTAATCTCACTTGAATGGATTTAATTTAACAAGCTATCATTTCCGAGGGACTTGACAACAATTATGGCATAGGCAAAGAAAAAGCTATAGAACAATTGGCACTTTGAAATTTTGATTTTTTCATATTGCCATAGAAATATTTGGATGTTTACACCAGCAAACTAACAATTGTTGTGCTTTCATTGATTTGCTACTATCGTTTTGATTAGCTAAAGGTTCCAGAGGACCTCCTTTGTTGGTTTTGTGTTCATTTTATAGGTAGAAGGTATTGGTGATCTTGTACAAAATTGAGGACACCTCCCTATTTAAGCAAGCCATTGTAGCTAGGGAGACCTCTTTAAGGGTTTCCCACCCATCTCCTCATTGGATATTCTCCATGCAACTAGTGATGGTTTTAAGTCCTAGGTTGATATTTTGACCCCCTTTGGTGTTTCCCTCTTGCTATCTTTTGGTATCCTATTGGTGTGTCTGTGCTTTTGGTTTGTGCTTTTGGTCTTCTTAAATTTTGCATTTATCACTCTTGCAAAAACAAAATGTGTAAGCTACCCATTTCTATTGGCCATACTAGTAAATTGGAATAATGATGTTTCAGCAACACCTATTCCGGGTTAATGGATTTAGGGTATGAAATCACATACATTATTCCCTTGACACAGAGACATTAGGACATTCTTCTGTGCACATGGTGATTCCTATATACATGTTCCTATTAGGTATAAGCTAAGAACTTTGGAACTTGGAAGGTCAGGTGGTGGGGGATGATGGGTAGGACCTCCTGGTAACCTATTGTTCTCAGTGAGATAGAATACACTTTTCCAAAAGACTAACTAAAGAAGCAGCTCCCTATTTCTCATGATTGGAGCAAGGTTCATGTGGTGTGTGCCCATATTCAGTTCATGCAAACTTTGAACAAACTTTTATGGTGGTTGCATAGATTTGGCAAGTGCAAAACTGAATAGGTTTGGAACCATATAATCCAGTCTTTTCTGGTTTTGGGTTCTTGCAGTTTCCATAAGATTGGGGAAGAAGATCACACATGGTACCCCCCTGGTGTTCTTGTCAGATTCAATATAAATTAATTCAAAAATGAAATGTTTAAATTTTTGAGAAATTCCAATGGCAAAGTTTGTTGAAATTGTGAAGATTTCCAAATTAAATTGTCTATTAATATTTGTGAAAATTCATTACATTATTCTACACTTGTTCTAACTAATCCTTTCTTCTCTTCATAGCTGTACCCTAAAATTCTATCACAATTTAAATTTTATGGTATACTAGGCAAAGGGGCTGGGTAGGGTTTTCTAATTGGTTTTATGGGGGTCGGAACCGATCGGAAGGATGGTTTGCATTCTCACCCATGGCTGACATCCCTAGTAGAACTGGCAAAATAAAAGTGACGAAAATTTATGAAGGGTCATGTGTTAAAACCCCCCCTCCCCCCAAAAAGAAATTATTTTGCTCCTGTGGCCTATAAATAATTCAGTTGCACACTTCAGTGTCCATTCTGACCATCAACTACAGTATATCTGAACTAGAGGTAACTTTTAGTTAACTAGACAGGTTAAGAGTTAGGACCCGTGTTGGCCAGTTACGGTTCTTAGTCTAGTTTCCAGCTACGTGGACCAATGAATATTCATTTTTAAAAAAAAAAGAAATTTAAAGTTTTTTTTTTTTTTTTTTTCTTGACTCAGGGTAGACATATTGTTCACTTGAGAAAAAAATTTAGGGTTTTCAATATTAACAACAACGTTTCTTTGAATAATAATTTGGGGGCGAGGCGGGGCATTTGGCATGTAGTTCTTATTTTTGGAATTGTGTCTCAAGTAAGCAATTTTTAAAAATTTCTCTTTAAGTTAAAATTATTTTGGGGGGCAATTAAGCATGTAATTAATATATGTGGTCATATTTTATTGTTGGTAGAGTGCTAATACGGTAAACCCCCTTTATAATCATGCCCTTGGTGACCACCTTTTTTTTGTGACATTAACAAATTGTGATTTAAATATGTATAGTCACATTATAAGATTGTGTTTATAGGGAAAAAAAATCTTACAAAATAACTCTTTTATGCTAAAATAAATGTGCCAATTTGTTTAAATTTTTTACATGGGTTATTATAAGCTTTATTATGCATTATTAGACTTGAAGAAGGTTGTGATTTTTGTTTGTTTTAATATAATCAATTTATATTGAGTTTGAGCTCTTTAATTATTAGTTTGTGTATCTTGTCATCTAGATTTTTTTAATTAAAAATTTTCGATTTTCTTGGCGACTTTGCATTTTTTTTGCTTGTTTGAACTAGAAAGTTTTTTTTTTTTTTTCCAACTGGATTCATTGTTGTTAGTTTGCAGAATTTGAACACAAAACAACACTAACATTGCCAAAAAAGAATTACAATTTGCAAAACCTTTATATATATTTTTTAAAAATTCTATTATAGTCACATTTACAAAGAAAAGCTTTGCAAATATTTTGTTTACTAACAAGTGTGATAGTGACTCTAAAAAACAATGTTTTTAAAACGATGTTCTAATAACAAAAATGTGACTAAAATGGCCGTGATTATAAGGGGGCCTAGGATGAGGAAATAGCCAAGTCCAGCCCCACATTGTGAGAATTTCCCACACCCATAGGCTTCACCTATTGTAAAGCATGGAACAAAATTTATCATGAACCAACCTACATAGATCATGGGACGAATGAATGGGAGGGAGGGGTCTTAATGCCTACTCCTCAATAATGGGATGGTTCTACACTCTAAAAGTAGACATAATTTTCCTCCCACCCTCGAGGAGTAGGCATAATATCCCTCCCAATTTCTAAGAGGGGAAATTCATGGATATAATAAAGGTGCCGTCCACCATAGACTACGATTTTTAAAATTTTTCTGTGAGTGCTTTACGAATCTTTTAAAAAAATCCTGGAACCAGAACCAGGGATTCTTGCAACATTTTTCTAAAATAAAAAGTTGGAACTGGTGGAGCCTGGGGGACCAGAGGCTCTCTTTGAAAAAGTAAGGACTAAAGAACAAGCCAACACTGGTTAGGACAAACTGCAAAAAGGTTTTCCAATTCTCTCATTGGATTTACTCACATGAAGGGGTGGCCTGCAAGTCTGGGACGTTTTTGGCTGGACATCATTCTTGAGTAAAATCGGGACCAACTTGGTGAGGATCAGGCAGGCAAGGTATTCATGATTGGGCCTCACATTGCATGATGCATCCAGTCGCTTTTGCTCCTTTGTTTCTTTTCTGGAGAGAGAGAGAGAGAGCGAGAGAGAGAGAGCGAGAGGGGGGGGGGGGGGGGGAGCACTCCTTTTTTTTTTTAATAAACTACAACACTTTTTTCGGTCCTCTTTTCTT
>Ga0116229_10012800_pt1 | contig 11992 bp, 6 predicted proteins | sample S1TSphgellanicum_3_FD_87313 | JGI IMG/M metagenome (GOLD analysis project Ga0116229, IMG submission 87313) | Host-associated microbial communities from peat moss isolated from Minnesota, USA - S1T2_Fc - Sphagnum magellanicum MG | ecosystem: Host-associated > Plants > Peat moss > Unclassified... | reverse complement strand
CAGCGCCGAAAGCACGGTGGAAAGCATTCCCGCCACCACCGCAATCAACATGGAAACCCGCGCACCCCAGATAAATTGCGCAAAAATATCCTGGCCGTAAGACGTGGTGCCGAGCCAGTTCGCGGCACTTGGCCCCTGCCCCGGCGCAAACATTTCGGCATTCGGGTCTCCCGGTGCGATCCATTGCGGCACAGCCGCCATCACCAGGCAAACCGCCAGCAAACACGCGCCGGCCGCCGCCTTGCGGTTGCCCAGCACGGCCTGCCCAACCGCGCGCAGCCTCAACTGCCGCGAGTCCGCGGGTCGAGCAGCAATGTCACCACATCCACCAGCAAAATCGCCACCAGCACGGCAACCGTAATGAACAGGAACAGCGCCTGCATCAGCGGATAATCCTCATTCAGAACGGCCTGCAGCATCATGTACCCCACGCCGGGATAAGAAAACACATACTCAACCAAAATCGCCCCGCTCACCACAAAGCCCAAAGACATGCCGAACCCGCTCAAATTCGGCAAAATCGCGTTCCGCCCTGCATAATCCAGCATAATGCGCAGCGGCGAGAGCCCTTTCGCCCGCGCCATCCGCACATAATCTTCCGCCAACGTCATGATCATGTTGTTGCGCATGGTGAGAATCCAGCCGCCGATCGAGGTGATGACGATGGTAGCCCCCGGCAGCACCGCATGCACCAGCACATCGCCGATAAAAGACCAGGAAAAGGTCACATCCGTGCCGCCCGTGTAGCCAAACCCCAACGGCAGCCAGCTCAGCGTGATCGAGAAAACCAGAATACAGACCATGGCAATCCAGAAATACGGAAAAGCCGAGAGAAGAATAAAAACCGGCGGCAAGATCGAATCAAACCATCCGCCCCGGTTCCACGCCGCCACCATCCCAATCAGCGTGCCCAAGACAAAAGCGATAACCGTCGTCACTCCCACCAGTCCCAAAGTCCAAGGCAGCGCCTGCAACACCACCTGCGAAACGCTCTCCGGAAAAAATGTCAGAGAGCGGCCAAAATCCCCCCGAAAACTATTGCCGAGATAGGAAAAATATTGCGCCACCAGGCTCTGCCCGGTATCCGCGCCGAAAGCTACCTCCATCGCGTGCAGGGCCTGGCCGCTCAACCGGCCATGAAACCGCGCCAGCATCGCAATCGCCGGGTCGCCCGGCATCAGCCGCGGCAGAAAAAAGTTTATCGTCATCGCCGTCCATAAGGTGATGACGAAAAACCCAAGCCGGCGCAGCAAAAATCTCAAAGGCTCATTTCGGGTAGAGTTTCAACATCGCAAATCCCCAATCGGGAAAAGAATAGCCGCCCATTGGCTGCGCATACGGGTTCGCCGCCGTCGGCCAGCCGCCGATTTGCGCGGTGTTGTATTCATCCCAATCCACCTGTTCGGTCACCGGAATCAGCGGTACATCCTGCAACAGTACATTTTCCAGCTTGCTCATGATCTCATGCTGCGTCGCCGGGCTGGTGGAGAGCGCGTAGCTGTCAATCAACGCATCCGTCGCCTTGTTTGAATACCGCTCCCAGTTCGTCGCTGCCGGCTGCCCAATCGGCGCCGAGGCCGGGCTGTACAGCCATTGCCGGAATTCATAATACGGCGTCGGCCCGCCCGCCTCATACCCGTAACCCAGTTGGAACTGCCCGTTGAACAGTTTGGCATTGTAATCATTGCCGGAAAGATTATCGACAGTGAGCTTGATCCCTACCGCGCTCAACTCCTGCGCCACAACCTGCAATGCCGCCACCCAATCCGTATAGGCGCTCTGGTTGATGATCGTGAATTCCAGCGGCTTGCCATCAGGCGTTATAAAAATCCCATCCGCCCCGCGCTTGTAACCCGCCGCCTCCAATATCGAAATCGCCTTCGCCGGATCATATTTATATCCGGCCGCCGCCAGCTCCGCCTTGTTCAACCACGGCGTAAACGTCGGCGTCACAATCCCCGCCTGGTTGCCCGGCGGCTCATACCCATACTCGCCAATCTGCGCCACGCGCGCATCATTAATCGCATACACCAGCGCCTTGCGCACCGCCACATCTTTCAGAATAGGATCGGTCTGGTTAATGAAAATCGCCACATTCACAACTGGCGGAAACCACGTATGGTTATCCTTGTTCTTTGCCAGATACTCCGCCTGCACATTCGGAATAAACTGCCCGCCCCATTGCGCGCCGCCGGAGGCCAGCAATTCATTCGCCGGCGGATTGGACGTAAACGCCGGATATTCTATGTTTTCCACCTTCGGCAAACCCGGCTGCCAGTAATTGGGGTTTTTGGAATATGAAATATCCTGCGGCGTACATTTGGAAATCAAATAAGGCCCGGTCCCAACCGGCTTCGCATCCTGATACGTCGTGGGGTCCCCGGCTTTTGACCATACGTGTTCAGAAACAATTCCCACCTGGTCCGCGATATAATAAAAATAAGGTACGGCCGGCGTTTTAAAAGTGAATACTACCTTGTCATCGCCATCCGCCGCCACGCTATCCAGCACCGCCCACACCGTGTTCAAATCCAGCGCTGGATATTTCTTCAACAAATTGAACGTATACGCCACATCCGCGGCCGTGAACGGCACGCCATCCGACCACTTGATCCCCTTATGCAGCGTAAACGTGACAACTTTATTGCCATCGCTATATTCGTAGGAATCCGCAAGCCACGGCGTCACCTTCCCACTCTGCAACGTATTCACAAACATCAACGGCTCATAAACCAGCCCGACCGACTGGAAATCCGAATTCCCATTGAACGGGCTGAATCCGCAGGTCCATAAAAACTGCGCGTTGGAAATCGTCAGCGTCACCGCCTCCGCTTTCGCCGCCGGCATTGCCAGGCCCGCGACCGCGGTCAGCGGCAAAAGCCATTTTTTCAACCCGTTCCGTACCATCATCAAAACCTCCTTCGTACTCAGGTCATATAAACGCCGCCGGTCACATTAATCGCCTGCCCGGTCATGAACCGCGCGGAATCCGAGAGCAAAAACGCCACAACCCGCGCCACATCCTCCGGCTCTTCCAGCCGCCCCAGCGGTGTCAGAGACACATATTCCGCCAGCACTGCTTCCGGCGTCATCCCGCGCAATTCCGCCTCCCACTCAACCTCGCGCGCCTGCATGGATGTGCGCACGAACCCAGGGCACACCGCATTCACCCGAATGCCCTGCGGCGCCAATTCCCGCGCCAGCGCCTGCGTCCATCCCACCACCGCAAACTTGCTCGCCGAGTAATGCGCCAGCAACGGCGCCCCAACTTTCGCCGCCAGCGACGCGGTGTTGCAAATCGCCCCGCCGCCGGTTGCCAAAAAATGCCGCGCGGCAATCTGGTTGGTCAAAAAAACCCCGCGCGTATTCACGGCGAAATTGAAATCCCATTCCTCATCGGTAATCTCCACCGCGCGCCGCATGGTGGAAACCCCGGCATTGGCCACCAGCAAATCCACCTTGCCAAACGCCGCCACGGCCTCGGCAAAGCCGGCGTCCACGCTGGCGCGGTCCCGCACATCCATGCGCACCGCCACGCCACCAAGCCGCCCAGCCGCATCCGCCGCGCTATCCGCATTCAAATCCGCCACGGCAACCCGCACGCCCAGCGCCGCCAGCCATTCGGCAATCGCCAGGCCAATGCCGGCGGCACCGCCCGTCACAACCGCCGCTTTGCCGGCAAGGTCAGCCCCTGGCGCCATAAATCCCCTCGTAAATAACTCCTCCGCAATAGTTACCGCCACCTTTAACAAAGTCAATCAAAATCGCGCATAAAAATGTTCGTTTTTGTTGCAGTCAACGCACCCACCGACTATGTTCCTGGTATGAATGAGCCAAAACCAAACATCCCCGCCACCCCGGCCGGCGCCCGCCGCCAGGCCCTGCACCGCCTCATCGGCGAGCGCGGCTTCGTCGGTGTTGCCAACATCGCCCGCGAAATCGGCATTTCGGACATGACAATCCGCCGCGATCTTGAAGCGCTGGAGCGTGACGGCCTCATTCAACGTTCGCACGGCGGCGCCGTCCTCGCCGCCCCCACCAATGTCATCCCCGCGGAGCCTTCCTATGCCGCGCGCCGCACGTTGAACCGCGCCGCCAAGCAATCCATCGCCGCCGCCGCCGCCGCGCTCGTCACCTCCGGCCAGGCCATCGGCCTGGATGTCGGCTCAACCGTCGCCTGCCTCGCCACCGAACTCGCCCGCCGTGAAAATATCGAAATCATCACCAACAGCCTGCAAACCATCCTCGCCATGCCCGCACCCATCGTGCCGGAAGTCTTTCTCCTCGGCGGCCGCCTCCGCCCGCGGGAAGGCTCGCTCTGCGGCGGCATCACCCGCCAGCAGCTCGCCGGCCATTTCATGGACAATGTTTTCATCGGCGTCGCCGGCATGGATGCCAACGGCATCTATGACTACGCGCCCGAAGAAGCCGAGGTGAAATCCATTTTCATGCAGCAATCCAGCGCCGTCACCGTGCTGTGTGATTCCACCAAATTCGGCCGCCGCTCCTTCGTTCGCGTCTGCGGGTTTGACGCCATCACCAGCATCATCACCGATGCCGAGCCGCCGGCGGAAATCCGCGCCGCCGCGGAACAAAACGCCACCAAAATCGTCGTCGCGTCACCGGCGCGCGCCGTGCAAAAGGGAGCCTGAACCATGTTCGATTTTTTTGACGGCAAGAAAAAGATCGTCATCGGCATGGTACATCTCGGCGCCCTGCCCGGCACGCCGCTTTACAACGAGGCCGGCGGCATTCCCGCCCTCATCGAAGCCGCGGCGGCGGACCTTGCCGCTTTGCAGGACGGCGGGGTCGACGCCATCATGTTCGGCAATGAAAACGACCGCCCCTACAGCCTGAAAGCCCCCGCCGCCTCCGTCGCCGCCATGGCCGCCATCATCTCCCGCCTGGTTCCCGCCATCCGCATCCCCTTCGGTGTGAATTATCTGTGGGACCCGGTCGCCAGCATCTGCATCGCCGCCGCGACCGGCGCCAAATTCGTCCGCGAGATTTTTACCGGCGTCTACGCATCGGATATGGGTTTGTGGGTACCGGATTGCGACGGCGCGCTAAAAACCCGCCGCAACCTCAGCGTCCCCAATTTGAAACTCCTGTTCAACATCAACGCGGAATTCGCCGCCCCGCTGGATACGCGCCCGTTACCGCTGCGCGCCCGCAGCGCCGTCTTCTCCTCGCTCGCGGATGCCATCCTCGTCTCCGGCCCCATCACCGGCCAGCCCGCCGCGCAATCGGACCTCAACGATGTCTGCGCCGCCGTCACCACCGTCCCGGTCCTCGCCAACACCGGCGTCAACCTCACCAACATCGCCGATGTCCTCAGCGTCGCGGATGGCTGCGTCGTCGGCACCCATTTCAAGATCGACGGGCATACCTGGAACGCGGTGGACCCGGCGCGCGTGAAAATTTTCATGGACAAGGTCGGCTCGCTGCGCTGAGACTCCGCCATGGCCTGCGTCATCGGCATTGATATCGGCACCACCTCCACCATCGGCATCCTCATCGACCTGCCGGGCCGCATCGTCGCCATCGCCTCCCGCCCTGTCGATCTCATCTCCCGCCACCCTGGCTGGGCGGAGGAAGATCCTGGCCAATGGTGGCAAAATACATGTGAAATTATTCGTGAACTTTTGGCCGCGGAACCCAACATCACCCTCGCCGGCATCGGTGTCGCCGGCATGGTTCCCGCGCTCGTTCTGCTTGATTCAAACGGCGCGCCGCTTCGCCTCAGCATCCAGCAAAGTGACGGCCGCTGCGCCCCGCAGGTTGAACAACTCGCCGCCGAGCTGGACGCCGCCACCTTCCTGGCCCGCACCGGCAACGGTATCAACCAGCAGCTCATCGCCGCCAAACTCCGCTGGCTGGCCCTGCATGAACCCGAAATTTTCCGCAAAATCGCCACCGTCTTCGGCAGCTACGACTTCATAAACTACAAACTCACCGGCGCGCGGCGCATCGAACATAACTGGGCCCTCGAAGCCGGCTTCGAGGGCCCAGTTATGTTCGATGCGCCGCGCGCCGGTGAGTTTGTAGTTTATGAAGTCGTAGCTGCCGAAGACGGTGGCGATTTTGCGGAAAATTTCGGGTTCATGCAGGGCCAGCCAGCGGAGTTTGGCGGCGATGAGCTGCTGGTTGATACCGTTGCCGGTGCGGGCCAGGAAGGTGGCGGCGTCCAGCTCGGCGGCGAGTTGTTCAACCTGCGGGGCGCAGCGGCCGTCACTTTGCTGGATGCTGAGGCGAAGCGGCGCGCCGTTTGAATCAAGCAGAACGAGCGCGGGAACCATGCCGGCGACACCGATGCCGGCGAGGGTGATGTTGGGTTCCGCGGCCAAAAGTTCACGAATAATTTCACATGTATTTTGCCACCATTGGCCAGGATCTTCCTCCGCCCAGCCAGGGTGGCGGGAGATGAGATCGACAGGGCGGGAGGCGATGGCGACGATGCGGCCCGGCAGGTCGATGAGGATGCCGATGGTGGAGGTGGTGCCGATATCAATGCCGATGACGCAGGCCATGGCGGAGTCTCAGCGCAGCGAGCCGACCTTGTCCATGAAAATTTTCACGCGCGCCGGGTCCACCGCGTTCCAGGTATGCCCGTCGATCTTGAAATGGGTGCCGACGACGCAGCCATCCGCGACGCTGAGGACATCGGCGATGTTGGTGAGGTTGACGCCGGTGTTGGCGAGGACCGGGACGGTGGTGACGGCGGCGCAGACATCGTTGAGGTCCGATTGCGCGGCGGGCTGGCCGGTGATGGGGCCGGAGACGAGGATGGCATCCGCGAGCGAGGAGAAGACGGCGCTGCGGGCGCGCAGCGGTAACGGGCGCGTATCCAGCGGGGCGGCGAATTCCGCGTTGATGTTGAACAGGAGTTTCAAATTGGGGACGCTGAGGTTGCGGCGGGTTTTTAGCGCGCCGTCGCAATCCGGTACCCACAAACCCATATCCGATGCGTAGACGCCGGTAAAAATCTCGCGGACGAATTTGGCGCCGGTCGCGGCGGCGATGCAGATGCTGGCGACCGGGTCCCACAGATAATTCACACCGAAGGGGATGCGGATGGCGGGAACCAGGCGGGAGATGATGGCGGCCATGGCGGCGACGGAGGCGGCGGGGGCTTTCAGGCTGTAGGGGCGGTCGTTTTCATTGCCGAACATGATGGCGTCGACCCCGCCGTCCTGCAAAGCGGCAAGGTCCGCCGCCGCGGCTTCGATGAGGGCGGGAATGCCGCCGGCCTCGTTGTAAAGCGGCGTGCCGGGCAGGGCGCCGAGATGTACCATGCCGATGACGATCTTTTTCTTGCCGTCAAAAAAATCGAACATGGTTCAGGCTCCCTTTTGCACGGCGCGCGCCGGTGACGCGACGACGATTTTGGTGGCGTTTTGTTCCGCGGCGGCGCGGATTTCCGCCGGCGGCTCGGCATCGGTGATGATGCTGGTGATGGCGTCAAACCCGCAGACGCGAACGAAGGAGCGGCGGCCGAATTTGGTGGAATCACACAGCACGGTGACGGCGCTGGATTGCTGCATGAAAATGGATTTCACCTCGGCTTCTTCGGGCGCGTAGTCATAGATGCCGTTGGCATCCATGCCGGCGACGCCGATGAAAACATTGTCCATGAAATGGCCGGCGAGCTGCTGGCGGGTGATGCCGCCGCAGAGCGAGCCTTCCCGCGGGCGGAGGCGGCCGCCGAGGAGAAAGACTTCCGGCACGATGGGTGCGGGCATGGCGAGGATGGTTTGCAGGCTGTTGGTGATGATTTCGATATTTTCACGGCGGGCGAGTTCGGTGGCGAGGCAGGCGACGGTTGAGCCGACATCCAGGCCGATGGCCTGGCCGGAGGTGACGAGCGCGGCGGCGGCGGCGGCGATGGATTGCTTGGCGGCGCGGTTCAACGTGCGGCGCGCGGCATAGGAAGGCTCCGCGGGGATGACATTGGTGGGGGCGGCGAGGACGGCGCCGCCGTGCGAACGTTGAATGAGGCCGTCACGCTCCAGCGCTTCAAGATCGCGGCGGATTGTCATGTCCGAAATGCCGATTTCGCGGGCGATGTTGGCAACACCGACGAAGCCGCGCTCGCCGATGAGGCGGTGCAGGGCCTGGCGGCGGGCGCCGGCCGGGGTGGCGGGGATGTTTGGTTTTGGCTCATTCATACCAGGAACATAGTCGGTGGGTGCGTTGACTGCAACAAAAACGAACATTTTTATGCGCGATTTTGATTGACTTTGTTAAAGGTGGCGGTAACTATTGCGGAGGAGTTATTTACGAGGGGATTTATGGCGCCAGGGGCTGACCTTGCCGGCAAAGCGGCGGTTGTGACGGGCGGTGCCGCCGGCATTGGCCTGGCGATTGCCGAATGGCTGGCGGCGCTGGGCGTGCGGGTTGCCGTGGCGGATTTGAATGCGGATAGCGCGGCGGATGCGGCTGGGCGGCTTGGTGGCGTGGCGGTGCGCATGGATGTGCGGGACCGCGCCAGCGTGGACGCCGGCTTTGCCGAGGCCGTGGCGGCGTTTGGCAAGGTGGATTTGCTGGTGGCCAATGCCGGGGTTTCCACCATGCGGCGCGCGGTGGAGATTACCGATGAGGAATGGGATTTCAATTTCGCCGTGAATACGCGCGGGGTTTTTTTGACCAACCAGATTGCCGCGCGGCATTTTTTGGCAACCGGCGGCGGGGCGATTTGCAACACCGCGTCGCTGGCGGCGAAAGTTGGGGCGCCGTTGCTGGCGCATTACTCGGCGAGCAAGTTTGCGGTGGTGGGATGGACGCAGGCGCTGGCGCGGGAATTGGCGCCGCAGGGCATTCGGGTGAATGCGGTGTGCCCTGGGTTCGTGCGCACATCCATGCAGGCGCGCGAGGTTGAGTGGGAGGCGGAATTGCGCGGGATGACGCCGGAAGCAGTGCTGGCGGAATATGTGTCTCTGACACCGCTGGGGCGGCTGGAAGAGCCGGAGGATGTGGCGCGGGTTGTGGCGTTTTTGCTCTCGGATTCCGCGCGGTTCATGACCGGGCAGGCGATTAATGTGACCGGCGGCGTTTATATGACCTGAGTACGAAGGAGGTTTTGATGATGGTACGGAACGGGTTGAAAAAATGGCTTTTGCCGCTGACCGCGGTCGCGGGCCTGGCAATGCCGGCGGCGAAAGCGGAGGCGGTGACGCTGACGATTTCCAACGCGCAGTTTTTATGGACCTGCGGATTCAGCCCGTTCAATGGGAATTCGGATTTCCAGTCGGTCGGGCTGGTTTATGAGCCGTTGATGTTTGTGAATACGTTGCAGAGTGGGAAGGTGACGCCGTGGCTTGCGGATTCCTACGAATATAGCGATGGCAATAAAGTTGTCACGTTTACGCTGCATAAGGGGATCAAGTGGTCGGATGGCGTGCCGTTCACGGCCGCGGATGTGGCGTATACGTTCAATTTGTTGAAGAAATATCCAGCGCTGGATTTGAACACGGTGTGGGCGGTGCTGGATAGCGTGGCGGCGGATGGCGATGACAAGGTAGTATTCACTTTTAAAACGCCGGCCGTACCTTATTTTTATTATATCGCGGACCAGGTGGGAATTGTTTCTGAACACGTATGGTCAAAAGCCGGGGACCCCACGACGTATCAGGATGCGAAGCCGGTTGGGACCGGGCCTTATTTGATTTCCAAATGTACGCCGCAGGATATTTCATATTCCAAAAACCCCAATTACTGGCAGCCGGGTTTGCCGAAGGTGGAAAACATAGAATATCCGGCGTTTACGTCCAATCCGCCGGCGAATGAATTGCTGGCCTCCGGCGGCGCGCAATGGGGCGGGCAGTTTATTCCGAATGTGCAGGCGGAGTATCTGGCAAAGAACAAGGATAACCATACGTGGTTTCCGCCAGTTGTGAATGTGGCGATTTTCATTAACCAGACCGATCCTATTCTGAAAGATGTGGCGGTGCGCAAGGCGCTGGTGTATGCGATTAATGATGCGCGCGTGGCGCAGATTGGCGAGTATGGGTATGAGCCGCCGGGCAACCAGGCGGGGATTGTGACGCCGACGTTTACGCCGTGGTTGAACAAGGCGGAGCTGGCGGCGGCCGGATATAAATATGATCCGGCGAAGGCGATTTCGATATTGGAGGCGGCGGGTTACAAGCGCGGGGCGGATGGGATTTTTATAACGCCTGATGGCAAGCCGCTGGAATTCACGATCATCAACCAGAGCGCCTATACGGATTGGGTGGCGGCATTGCAGGTTGTGGCGCAGGAGTTGAGCGCGGTAGGGATCAAGCTCACTGTCGATAATCTTTCCGGCAATGATTACAATGCCAAACTGTTCAACGGGCAGTTCCAACTGGGTTACGGGTATGAGGCGGGCGGGCCGACGCCGTATTATGAATTCCGGCAATGGCTGTACAGCCCGGCCTCGGCGCCGATTGGGCAGCCGGCAGCGACGAACTGGGAGCGGTATTCAAACAAGGCGACGGATGCGTTGATTGACAGCTACGCGCTCTCCACCAGCCCGGCGACGCAGCATGAGATCATGAGCAAGCTGGAAAATGTACTGTTGCAGGATGTACCGCTGATTCCGGTGACCGAACAGGTGGATTGGGATGAATACAACACCGCGCAAATCGGCGGCTGGCCGACGGCGGCGAACCCGTATGCGCAGCCAATGGGCGGCTATTCTTTTCCCGATTGGGGATTTGCGATGTTGAAACTCTACCCGAAATGAGCCTTTGAGATTTTTGCTGCGCCGGCTTGGGTTTTTCGTCATCACCTTATGGACGGCGATGACGATAAACTTTTTTCTGCCGCGGCTGATGCCGGGCGACCCGGCGATTGCGATGCTGGCGCGGTTTCATGGCCGGTTGAGCGGCCAGGCCCTGCACGCGATGGAGGTAGCTTTCGGCGCGGATACCGGGCAGAGCCTGGTGGCGCAATATTTTTCCTATCTCGGCAATAGTTTTCGGGGGGATTTTGGCCGCTCTCTGACATTTTTTCCGGAGAGCGTTTCGCAGGTGGTGTTGCAGGCGCTGCCTTGGACTTTGGGACTGGTGGGAGTGACGACGGTTATCGCTTTTGTCTTGGGCACGCTGATTGGGATGGTGGCGGCGTGGAACCGGGGCGGATGGTTTGATTCGATCTTGCCGCCGGTTTTTATTCTTCTCTCGGCTTTTCCGTATTTCTGGATTGCCATGGTCTGTATTCTGGTTTTCTCGATCACGCTGAGCTGGCTGCCGTTGGGGTTTGGCTACACGGGCGGCACGGATGTGACCTTTTCCTGGTCTTTTATCGGCGATGTGCTGGTGCATGCGGTGCTGCCGGGGGCTACCATCGTCATCACCTCGATCGGCGGCTGGATTCTCACCATGCGCAACAACATGATCATGACGTTGGCGGAAGATTATGTGCGGATGGCGCGGGCGAAAGGGCTCTCGCCGCTGCGCATTATGCTGGATTATGCAGGGCGGAACGCGATTTTGCCGAATTTGAGCGGGTTCGGCATGTCTTTGGGCTTTGTGGTGAGCGGGGCGATTTTGGTTGAGTATGTGTTTTCTTATCCCGGCGTGGGGTACATGATGCTGCAGGCCGTTCTGAATGAGGATTATCCGCTGATGCAGGCGCTGTTCCTGTTCATTACGGTTGCCGTGCTGGTGGCGATTTTGCTGGTGGATGTGGTGACATTGCTGCTCGACCCGCGGACTCGCGGCAGTTGAGGCTGCGCGCGGTTGGGCAGGCCGTGCTGGGCAACCGCAAGGCGGCGGCCGGCGCGTGTTTGCTGGCGGTTTGCCTGGTGATGGCGGCTGTGCCGCAATGGATCGCACCGGGAGACCCGAATGCCGAAATGTTTGCGCCGGGGCAGGGGCCAAGTGCCGCGAACTGGCTCGGCACCACGTCTTACGGCCAGGATATTTTTGCGCAATTTATCTGGGGTGCGCGGGTTTCCATGTTGATTGCGGTGGTGGCGGGAATGCTTTCCACCGTGCTTTCGGCGCTG
>Ga0116229_10012799_pt1 | contig 11992 bp, 9 predicted proteins | sample S1TSphgellanicum_3_FD_87313 | JGI IMG/M metagenome (GOLD analysis project Ga0116229, IMG submission 87313) | Host-associated microbial communities from peat moss isolated from Minnesota, USA - S1T2_Fc - Sphagnum magellanicum MG | ecosystem: Host-associated > Plants > Peat moss > Unclassified... | reverse complement strand
GCCAGGCGCAACATCTGCTCGCCCACCATCTGCAACGCCGCATCAGGCAGGACGCCGGACAGCAGATCCAGTTGTCGTTCGGCCATCTGCACGTTGGAGAACAGGCCATAGAGCGAAACGAAGGCGCCCATGGCTGGGAAGATCGACAGCAGACCGAAAAAGGCCACGCCGCCGGCCACCTGAGGGATATTGTCGGCGCCGAACTCCCGGATCGTCCGCCATAAGATGTCCTGCCATCCGCGAAGGGGGATGTGGAAAGGGTCGCGCGCCGCGCGGCCGTGGCCGGGCTCCAACGCGTCGGCCGCCAGGATCTGGTCCTCCGCCGTGATCGGCTCGGCGCTCCGTCCCCGCTCCAGCCGGGCGGAAAGGGGGCGCAAAAGCGCCTTGGGCGACAGCTTGCCCAGATCGATCAGCGGTCGCTCCCGGGGCCAGGCCACAATCACAGCGGCCGTCAGGAACCAGCCGAGCGCCTCGATCCGGCCATACGTGGGTTTGGAGCGCGCTTTCGAGGCTGTGCGCTTGGGTTTTGCGGGCGTACTCGCGATGGGGCGTCGCCCTTTTACCGAAGAGAGGACCGACCCCTTCGCCTTCGCAACAGCCTTCGACAGTCGCATCAGCGGTCGCATCATCCTCGCCCCATCCTGTCAGCCGAAAACTCTGAATAGCGCGCTCTGTTCCGGCGACGAACGCTCTTCCCTTTAAGGCCCAGCTATCCTATCTAATCCGCAACAGTGACAGTTTCAGATGGGGCCTTACAGAGATGATCGAGCTTCGACCCTTTAAGTCCCTCGGCGGCGCGGACCACGGCTGGCTGAAGGCGCGCCATCACTTCTCCTTCGCCAACTATCACGATCCCGCCCGCATGGGCTGGGGCGCGCTCCGCGTGTGGAACGACGACGAGATCGCCTCCAACACCGGCTTTCCGCCCCATCCCCATGCCGACATGGAAATCATAACCTATGTCCGCGAAGGCGCCATCACCCACCAGGACCACATGGGCAACAAGGGCCGAACCGAAGCGGGCGACGTCCAGGTGATGTCGGCCGGATCGGGCGTGCGCCATGCCGAGTACAACTTGGAAACCGACACGACCCGCATCTTCCAGTTGTGGATTCTGCCCAACCGCCGGGGCGGCCCGCCGGCCTGGGCCGCCAAGCCCTTTCCCAAAGACGCCCGCGCGGGCAAGTTCGTGGCGCTCGCGTCCGGTTTTCCAGATGACGGCGACGCGCTGCCGATCCGCACCGACGCCCGGGTGCTGGGCGCCACCCTGAAGGCCGGCGAAACCACCACCTATGAAACCGGCGCCAGCCGCCACACCTACATGGTCGCCGCCAAGGGCGCGGTCGAGGTGAACGGTCTGACGCTGAACGCCCGAGACGGGGCCGCGGCGACGGGCGAGCCGGTGCTTACCGTGCGCGCTCTGGAAGACGCCGAAATCGTGCTGGTGGACGCGGCCTAGGCTCTCCCTCCTCAAAGAAGTCGTCATTGGCGCCTAAGGCCATTGCGCCGCGCCCCTGTTCGGCTGACCTGGAGGTCTACGATGGTTGACCGAACTGTGCTTGGGCTATGCCTGCCAACAGGCTTGGCGTTCATGTTGGCGTTCGTTTCTCCAGTGAAGGCGCAGACCGAGGCTGAAACGCCCACTGCGAGTTCTGAGTGGGCGGCGCCTGAGGTCATTGTCCGCGCGCCAGCGCCTCGGCTCTGGAAACTCACCCGAGGCGCCTCTACGGTTTATGTTCTGGGCTCGGTTGATCCGCTGCCCAAGGATTTGACTTGGAACAGGGCGCAGGTCACCCGAATACTGTCCGGCGCCAATCGGCTTCTAACCCCGCCTATCGGCACAGTCGGGGCCATGGGTGCGATCGAGGCTATGACAGCCTCGCATTTGCCGGGCGGCCGGACGCTGGACCGGGAATTGCCGCCTGATCTCACCGCAAGACTCCAGGCGGTCTTGGTGCGCCTCAATCGCAAGCCGGACAGTCTACAGACCTATAAACCGGGTTGGGCCGCCCTCGATCTGGAGCGCGCGTATAGGCGTTCGGCCCAGGTCACCGACGATGAACCTATGGAGACTCTGAAGCGTCTCGCTCGCGAGAAGAAGGCGCCGATCATTGAAATGGGGCGCTACGACATCACGCCCGTCTTGAAGCAACTGGAAAACCTGCCTGATGAGGAGGGTATGGCGGCGCTTAGGCTTGCCGTGGACTCCGTGGAGCATCAGTTGGACAACAGCGCCGCCATCGGTCGGGCTTGGGCCGACGGCAATCTCCATGACCTTCGGCGGGCGCAAGGGCCGGATGCGAGCCTGGTCGCTCTGATCAAAATAACGCCCAGCGGCAAAGCGTGGGCTGCGCGTGCAGAAGACGATGAATTGAAGGCTATTGACGCAGCTCTAGAGTTACCGGGCGTCTCCGTGACGGCTTTCAGCGTCAATCAATTCGCGCGAACCGGGGGGCTGATCGACAAGCTCCGAGCCCAAGGGGTGCAGGTTACGGAGCCGGCCGAATAAGGCCCCACATTTCTTAAACCCCCAAGGCCGCATCCGTCGCCCGCACGAGCGCGCTGATGGTGCCGGGTTCGGTGGAGGCGTGGCCGGCGTCCCATATGATGTCGAGGTTGGCCTGCGGCCAGGCGCGCTTCAGGCGCCAGGCGGCGTCGAGCGGCGTCACGACGTCGAACCGGCCCTGGACGATCCAGCCGGGGATATTTTGCAGGCGGGGGGCCTGATCCAGCAGCCATCCATCGTAGTCGAAAAAGCCGCCATGGGTGAAATAGTGGCATTCGATGCGGGCGAAGGCGGTGGCGAAGGTCTCCTCGTTGAACTTGGAGGGGCGCGCTTCTGGGCCGCGGATGGAGAGGGTGTCGCCCTCCCACCGGCTCCAGGCCGCCGCCGCCTCGATCTGGACGGCGGGGTCGGGATCGGTCAGGCGGCGGTGGTAGGCGGCGACCAGATCGTGGCGCTCAGCGTCGGGGATCGGGGCCAGGAACCGCTCCCAGGCGTCGGGGAACAGCATGGAGGCGCCGCTCTGGTAGAACCATTCGACCTCGCGCCGCGTCAAAAGGAAGATGCCCCGCAGGATCAGGGCCTCGACCCGCTCCGGGTGGGTCACTGCATAGGTCAGCGCCAGGGTCGAGCCCCAAGAGCCGCCGAACACGGTCCATTTCTCAACGCCCAGCCGCACGCGCAGGCGTTCTATATCGGCGACGAGGTCCCAGGTGGTGTTCTGATCCAGCATGGAATGAGGGCGCGACCGGCCGCAGCCGCGCTGGTCGAACAGAGCCATGCGCCAGCGGGTCGGATCGAAGAACCGGCGCATGGTCGGGTTGATGGCGCCGCCGGGGCCGCCGTGCAGCACCACGCAAGGCTTGCCGTCGCGCGCGCCGCATTCCTCGAAATAGATGTCGTGAGGCGATCCCGTAGCTAGAAAGCCGGAATTGAACGGTTCGGTTTCGGGATAGAGCGCCCGGCGTGACGGGGCGGTGGGGCCATGCATGGGGCGCCGTTATACCTTGGAACGCAAGGGTTCAAGCTGAGCCCGTTTGCCGTGCGCATTAAGCTTGTTCATAAGGTATTGGACAATACCGCTTTGAAGGACGCAAGGCCATGTCGATGATCGCCGCGCCGCCGCCGTTCGACCCAAAGGCCGCCACGGACGCCTTTTTGGCGGTCCTGCCGCCCGCCGTGCACCTCAAAGCCATTCACTATACCCAAGGCGGCCATTGGCTGCTGCTGTGGGGCTGGCTCGTCACCGTCGTCGCGTGCTGGCTCATCGCCAAAAGCCGCATGTTGAACCGGACGCAGGCCGCCCTGACGCGAAAGCGAGCGCGTCCGATCCTGGCCAGCCTCGTCCTGGCCTGGATATTCTTAGGTCTCGACGACCTTTTGGAGCTGCCTTGGAACGCCTACGCCAACTGGTGGCGGGAGAAGCGCTATGGCCTGACCAGCCAGCCTTTCAGCGGCTGGCTGAGCGAACAGCTGATCGGCGCGGCTATCAGCGCGGTCCTGATCGGCCTGTTTCTGGTGGCGCTCTACGCTTTGATCCGACGGGCGCCGCGCACCTGGTGGGCTTGGGCGGGCGGGCTTGTGGCCATATTCACCGTCTTCATGCTGGTGATCGGGCCCGTCGTGATCGAGCCGATCTTCAACACCTTCACGCCTGCGCCGCCGGGCGTGACCCGCGACGCCGTCGTGGCCTTGGCCAAGACCGCCGGCGTGCCGTCCGACAAGATCTACATCTACAACGGCTCCAAACAGTCCAATCGCTACACCGCCAATGTGTCTGGCCTGTTTGGCTCGGCGCGGGTGGCCATGAGCGATGTGATGTTCAAGAAAAACGCCGACATTCCCGAAGTCCGCGGCGTGGTCGGCCACGAGATGGGCCACTACAAGCGCGGCCACGTGTTTTTGGGCGCGATCGCTTCGGTCATCCTGGCGCTGGTGGGGCTGGCGATCATCGATCTGGCCTTTCCGATCGCCAATCGTTGGCTGGGCGCGGGCGCCGCCAGCGTCGCCGATCCTGCGGGCCTGCCGGTCCTGATCGCGCTCGTCGCCACCCTGTCGCTCCTTGCTACGCCGCTGACGAGCACCCTGTCGCGGCTTCAGGAAGCCGACGCCGATGCGTTTTCTCTGCGCGTCGCCCATGAGCCTGACGGGCTCTCCAAGGCCTTGGTCAAAACCCTCGAATACCGGGCGGACTCTCCGTCCTGGCTGGAGGAGACGATCTTCTACGATCATCCCAGCGTTCGCCGCCGTGTGCAGCGGGCCATGGATTGGAAGGCGCAGCACATGGACTTGGCCAAGGCCCAGGCCGAGGCGGACGCCGCCATGGAAGGCGCCAACGCAACGTCGCCGAGTTCGCCGGGCGGGCGTTAGAGCCTCGGGGCGCCGCCGCTTAACCGGATTGCAAGCCGCCGGCTGCGATAACGGCCGCGTTCAATCGGTCGTCGGCAGGGAGAGGCGTTCGTATGGCCTGGTCGGAGTCCCTGCGGGTGGCCCACGCGGGCGCCCTTGCGCCAGACGTCGTCTCGCCGGCGGCTGACCAAGCCTCTCCGCCTTGGGGCGTGATCTTTCTTATGGCCGTGGCTTGGGCGGCCCTGGTCCGCGCGCCCTTCTTTGACCTGGCGAGCGGAGACGACGTCTTTTTCGCCCAGATCGCGGATCAATGGCTGCACGGCCGGCTGCCCTATGTGGGCGCCTTCGATGTGAAGCCGCCTGGCGTCTTCATCGCCCTTCTGGCGCCGGTCTTCCTGGGCGGAAACAATCCCTGGGTGCTGCACGCCGTCTCGATCTTGGGCGATGCGGCGGCCGTGCTGGGTCTCTACCGGTTGGCGATCCTGATGGGAGACCGCCGGATGGGTCTTTGGGCCTGCGCCCTCTACCCCGTCTTTTCGGCCTGGACGTTCAACAATGTCGCCTACGCCCTCCTGGAGCCGTTGCAGATTTGGGCTGTGGCGGCCGCCCTGACCGCGCAGGGGCGACGGGTTGGCTGGATCGCGCTGGCGGGCTTGTCGTCGGGTTGCGCGTGCATGATCAAGCAACCGTGCGCGTTCGAGACCCTCGCCTTATTGGGCTGGCTCCTGCGGGAGGGCTTGCGAGCGGGGCGCGCGATCCGCGGAGCGGTCTGCTTTGGGGGTTCCGCCATGATCCCAGGTCTGGCTGTTTGCGCCTATTTCGCTGGGAACCATGCGCTCCCGGCGCTGGTCCATCAGACCATCGTCCTGGCGCTCGCGCGGGCGGGCGATGGTCCGGAAGGCCTCGGGCTGGCCGACACCCTGATGCGTCTGGTCCACATGCAGCGCTACCTCTTGGCCCCGCTGGCGCTCGCCGCCCTTGCGGCTCTGCGGCGCCGCGAGATTGCAGCGCGTCTGCCGCAAGCGCGGCTTGATCTCCTGGGGCTTTGGTTCGCCGCCGCCCTGGTCGGCGTCTTCCTCCAGCGGGCCAGCTATCCGGGCTATCTGGCTTGCGAACTGCCGCCGCTCTTGCTGCTGAGCGGGGCGGCTCTGGCGACGCTGTTGGAGCCCCGCCCCGTTCGCGTCCGCTGGGCGCTGTTCGCCGGCGCCCTGATCGCGGCCGGGGTCGCCAGCTATGCGGCGGCAAGCCCGGCTTCAGCCTATCGGGACGACATGCCGGCGCTAGGCGTCGCGGCGCGCGCGATCCAGGCCCGCCATCCTGGCGCCGACGACCACCTGCTGGTGCTCAACCGGGGGCTTTGGCTCTACGGCCTGACCCGCCTCACGCCGCCGACGGCCTATTTTCACCCCATGCACCTCACCTGTGATTTTCCAGGCGTGGGGTTCGCCCAATTGACCGACACCTTGAAAGCGCGTCCCCGGTTCCTGGTGGTGGCGGTCCGCTCGGTCAGCTTCGTCTGCGATACGCCGGTGCGGTGGGCGGCGATCAACGCGGCGATCTCGGCGCGATATCACCCGATCTCCCACATCGCCGGCCGGATCGACGCTTTCGACATCTACGAACGCGACGCCCCCTGAAGGCGACGGCCTGCAGTTTCGTCGGCCCTGCAGCCGCGCTTGACGCCTAGGCTAGGCGGTCTAAGTTGGTCCCTTCTCCGGGGAGCCGCGCTTTAAACGGCTGAGAGGCGGGTGGCCCCGCGACCCGACGAACCTGATCCGGGTCATGCCGGCGAAGGGAGAGATGCGGGCCGCTCTAGACGCGCCCTCTCCATCCCAACGTCGGCCCGGCCACCCTGAGCTAGAGGCTGCACGCCCCATGAACGCCCCCACGCCCCGCATTATCCCCGCCGGCCAGGTCGCGACCGGCGAGATTCCCGGCTCTCACAAGGTCTATGCGCCGGGCGTGCTGTACCCGGATATCCGGGTGCCGTTCCGCGAGGTGCGGGTTCACGAGTCCGCCGGCGAACCGCCGGTCACCATCTACGATCCATCGGGCCCCTTCACTGACCCGCAGGCCACGGTGGATATAGAGCGCGGCCTGGATCGGCCCCGCGACGCCTGGGTGAAGGCGCGGGGCGATGTGGAGGCGGTCCCCGGCCGCGCGGTGAAGCCTGAGGATAACGGCAAGGTTTCCGAGAAGTACCTGGTCCCTGAATTCCCCAATCGCCCGGCTGTGCTGCGCGCCAAGCCCGGCCAGACCGTCACCCAGATGGCCTATGCGCGCCGGGGGATCATCACGCCGGAGATGGAGTTCGTCGCGATCCGCGAGAACCTGCGCCGCGATATGATCGCCGATATGATCGTGGACGATGGCGAGAGCTTCGGGGCCGAGCTGCCCCGCGAGGTGACGGCCGAGTTCATCCGCGACGAGATCGCCCGGGGTCGCGCGGTGCTGCCCGCCAACATCAACCACGGCGAGCTGGAGCCGATGGCCATCGGCCGCAACCTCCTGGTCAAGATCAACGCCAATATCGGCAACTCCGCCGTCACCTCCACGGTGGCGGAAGAGGTCGAGAAGATGGTGTTCGCCATCCGCTGGGGCGCCGATACGGTCATGGACCTCTCGACCGGGCGCAACATCCACAACATCCGCGAATGGATCGTGCGCAATAGCCCGACGCCCATTGGCACGGTGCCGATCTATCAGGCGCTGGAGAAGGTGGACGGCGTCGCCGAAGACCTGACCTGGGAGGTGTTCCGCGACACCCTGATCGAGCAGGCCGAGCAGGGGGTGGACTATTTCACCATCCACGCCGGCGTGCGCCTGCCGTATATCCCGCTGACCGCCAAGCGCGTCACCGGCATCGTGTCGCGCGGCGGCTCGATCATGGCCAAGTGGTGCCTGGCCCACCACAAGGAGAACTTCCTCTACGAGCGGTTCGAAGACATCTGCGAGATCATGGCCGCCTATGACGTCTCGTTCAGCCTGGGCGATGGCCTGCGCCCCGGTTCCATCGCCGACGCCAACGACGCCGCCCAGTTCGCCGAGCTTGAGACGCTGGGCGAACTGACCAAGATCGCTTGGAAACACGATATACAGGTGATGATCGAGGGGCCCGGCCATGTGCCTATGCACAAGATCAAGGCCAATATGGAAAAGCAGCTGCGCGTCTGTCACGAGGCGCCCTTCTATACGCTCGGGCCGCTGACCACCGACATCGCGCCGGGCTATGACCACATCACCAGCGCGATCGGCGCCGCCATGATCGGCTGGTTCGGCACGGCCATGCTCTGCTACGTCACGCCCAAGGAGCACCTGGGCTTGCCGGATAAGCAGGACGTGAAGGACGGCGTGATCGCCTACAAGATCGCCGCCCACGCCGCCGACCTGGCCAAAGGCCACCCCGCCGCCCGCGCCTGGGACGACGCCCTATCGCGCGCCCGGTTCGAGTTCCGCTGGGAAGACCAGTTCAACCTCGGTCTCGACCCCGAAACCGCCCGCAAGTTCCACGACGCCACCCTGCCCAAGGAAGCCCACAAGACCGCCCACTTCTGCTCCATGTGCGGACCGAAGTTCTGCTCCATGCGCATTTCGCAAGAGATCCGGGATACCGCGCGCGGCCAGAACGACGTCGCGGTCGAGGCGGGGATGGCCGAGATGAGCGAGAAGTTCAGGGAGCTGGGGGGCGAGATTTATCAGCCGCTGTAGGGGGGGCGGCGGCGGCGGTCCCAGGTCACGGCTCGGCCCTTCCTTCCGTCTTGCCCGGACTTGTTCCGGGCATCCATGGCGCGCCGCTTGAACTGTTGAATGGCTGTCCGACCTCGCGCCATTCTTCTTGTCCAATGTAGCAATATTTGGTGCAAATGGGGCGGAGGATTTATGGCGCATAACACATCCATTTCGCTGGGGGAGCACTTCCAGAAGTTCATGGCCCATCTTGTCGAGGAGGGGCGGTATGGCTCTGTGAGTGAGGTGGTGCGGGCCGGTATGCGTCTGCTTGAGGAGCACGAAGCCAAGGTGAAAGCGCTTCGTGAAGTGATTGAGGATGGCCTGAATTCCGGCCCGCCGCGCGCATTTGATCCCGATGCTTTCCTCCAACGGATGGAAGCGAAGCATGGCGCGGAAGACTAGGGGCTAACTGCTTTTCCCACGCGCCGAGCACGATCTCGAAAGCATCTTCGACTACACGGTTGAACATTGGTTGCGGCGGCAGGCCAAGGCGTATCTGGGAGAGCTAACCGTGGCGTTCCAGGCCCTCGCCGCGGGCACGCGTGTCGGTCGTGACGCCGGGCTGGGCCATCGGGTGATGAAGCTTCCGGTCGGCTCCGATGTGGTGTTCTACCGGGTCGGTGCGGGGACCCGGAAGCACTAATCTGTGCCGCCGATCCCACGGCAAAGGTCATCAGACATGCGCGCTATATCTCTGCATTGAAGCTTCAAACGACAACATCGGCGCCACGATGGTTCCATCCGCACGGTGGTCGCCGCCGAGCGGATCGAGGGGCTGGATGACGTAATCCTTTTCGCCCTTGTCCAAGCCATCGACGATGACGTCGAAGGTCATAGCCGTCGGCGTCGCTGGCGTGAACCAGTGGACGTTATCCTTGGCCGAGGTCATCGCGGCGGCGGACCCGACCTCGCCAATGTGATCAGCGGTCGGTCGGATGACCAAGGCGTCTGCGCGGCTCTCGACGCGGTCGAAGGTGCGGATGCGGACCTTGCCCTCGATGACCATGTGCGCTGACGCCATGTGCTCATGCGCGTGCGGCGTGATGACGTTTTCCGGCCCGAACGAGAAGGTCGCTGCGGCATAGTTCAGCCGGCGCGCCTGGCCTTCGGCGTCAAGGAAATGCACGCTGCGCTTCACGGGGTCGCGCATGAACGGCTCGCCAGCGGGAGTCTGCGAGCGACGGGCCTCCGCCAAGAGCTGGGCGACATCAACCTCGCTCGCGAGGCGATTCACCTCATCGTGCCAGGCCAGCGCCGAGACCGTGCCCGACCGTAACGCTCTCGCCAATTCATCTTGGCGACCGATCCAGCGCTTGGAGGATAGCCTGCTATCGCTCACGGTCTCGGCGGCGCGCGCCTCGCGAACAAGCGCGTAGAGAGGGCTTGCCAGTAGGACCGACGAAATCAGGCGGCGCCTATCAAGTACTGCTCCAGGTGCTCGCGCTGGCTCTTGAGGGGTCATGGGTCTGCTCACTGCGTGTGTGCGCCTTTGCCAAGAAAGTCTGAACCTAACAACCCTGGACAGAACGGACGAATGAAGTCTTCAATAGCTTAAGGCCGACACCGCAATCCTAACCGAAGCTTACCTTAGCTAGCCGGTGCCTAAGCCACGCCGCCGCCATGTCGAGCACGGGCGGCGCCTGACGCAAGGCGCCGCCTGAGGTCAGGAAGCCATGCACCTGGTCGGCCAGATGCAGGCTTGAGACGGACACGCCGTCGGCTTCCAGGCGGGTGGCGTAGGCGCGGCCTTCGTCGCATAGCGGATCCTGTCCGCAGGTCACGACCAGAGTCTGCGGCGCGCCTTTGAGGCTCGGCGCCCGAAGCGGCGAGGCGCGCCAATCGCTCGCGTGATCAGGGTGCGCCAGATAGAGCTTGCGGAACCAGCGCATACTGGCGGCGGTCAGCAGGTGATCGCCGCCGACGCCGACGTAAGAGGGCGCCTCTGCGGCAAGGTCGGTGATCGGATAGAACAGCACTTGGGCGGCCAGCGACGGCCACCCCTTTTCATGGGCCAGAAGGGCGGCGACGGTCGCAAGGGTGGCGCCGGCGCTGTCGCCCGCCACAGCCAGGCGGTTCGGATTGACGCCGAAGGTATCGGGCGAGGTCGCCACCGCCTCAAGAGCCGCGACCATGTCGGTCACAGCGCCGGGGAAGGGCGTTTCGGGGCTCAGCCGATACTCCACCGCGATGATGGCGGCGCGCACCCCCTTGGCCAGGCGTCGGCAAATGGTGTCGTGGGTGTCCAGATCGCCCAGAACCCAGCCGCCGCCATGGGCGAAGACGACGCCTGGCAGGCGCTCATTGGGCGGGGCGTCGGCGGGCCAATAGAGGCGAAGGCGTGGGCCGGCGTACCCGCGCGGCTGCGCGATGGGGCGAACGATGGCGTGAACGGGTTCAAGGCCGGTATGTCGACAGGCCTCGGCGTAGGTGCGCCGCGCCAGGACCACGTCCATGTCATGATAGGGTTTGCGACCCGCCGCTGCGATGCGGGCGATCAGCGCTTTTGCGTCCGGATCAAGCCCGGCGGCCCCGACCCTATCCATCCAGGTCCCGATCTAAACGCGCGGCCCATGGACCGGCGTGGTCCACCTGCAACCGACGCCTGCTCATAACGGCCCAATCCTGCATTCGTCTCTAAGATCAGAGGTTAATCACTTTTTGACGACGCCGGCCTGAGCTTTGCAATAGGGCCGCCTGCGACTTTTTAGGACGACGGGATCAACCAGATTTAGAGGGCGGCGCTATACAGCCTATGGGCGTCGGCCTGGGTGATCGGGACCGGATTATTGATCAACAACCTCTGCTGTTTCATCGCTTCGGACGCCAAGAGATTCAGGTGCTCTGTCCCAACGCCGACCGCGGTCAGCCGGTCGGGCAGGCCGCAATCGGCGATCACCTGACGCAAGGCTTCGACCAGGCCCCTCGCACGGCCTTGGCGACCCTGGGCGGAGAGGCCGGGATCGATCATCACCGCCAGCTCGGCGTAGAGGTCCAAGGCGCCCGCCATGTTGTGATCCAGCACATGCGGCAGCATCAGGGCGTTGGACAGGCCGTGGGGCACGTGGAAGTGGCCGCCGAGCGGGTAGGCGAGGGCGTGCACGCCGGCGACGGGGGCGTTGGCGAAGGCGATCCCGGCCAGGTGCGCGCCGAGCAGCATGGCTTCCCGGGCCTCGCGGTTCGCGCCATCGTGAACCGCCGTTCGGATGTGGGTCGAGAGCAGGCGCAGGGCCCGCTCGGCCATGGCGTCGGACAGGGGGTTTTTCAGCCGGGCGGAGGTATAGGCCTCGATGGCGTGGACCATGGCGTCCACCCCGGTGGCGGCGGTGACGTGGGGCGGCAGGCCCAGCGTCAGCTCGGCGTCCAGCACCGCCCAGTCGCCGTACAACGCCTGGGCCGCCACGCCCTTTTTTT
>Ga0116229_10012798_pt1 | contig 11996 bp, 9 predicted proteins | sample S1TSphgellanicum_3_FD_87313 | JGI IMG/M metagenome (GOLD analysis project Ga0116229, IMG submission 87313) | Host-associated microbial communities from peat moss isolated from Minnesota, USA - S1T2_Fc - Sphagnum magellanicum MG | ecosystem: Host-associated > Plants > Peat moss > Unclassified... | reverse complement strand
TCATAGCCGAAGGCCGGCTGCACCCCGACAAAGACGTTCCCGAAATGCTCGCCCAGCACGAAGATGCCGCTGCCGTCGGATAGCGCCCGGCCCGGCGCCGGGCCCCATTCGCGCTCGATTTCGCCGAGCCAGCGCTGGCGCCGCACATGGTGGTCGACGCCGATCTTGGCCGCGACATTGCCGGCCGTGCCATAGCGCCCGGAATTGCCGACGATGATGCTGTCGCGCAGCGCGTCCACGCTCTCGGGCAGGTTCACCGCGTAGCCCTGCGCCTTCATGCCGGCCAGGGTGTTCATCAGCGATTCGAACACGGACAGGTAGGCTGCGCTGCCGACGTTGCCCGCGTTGGGCGGGAAATTGAACAGGACGATGGCCACCTTGCGCTGGCTGCGCTCGCTGCGCTTGAGCGCCACGAGCTTGGCCACGCGGGCCGCGAGCATCAGCGCGCGCTCGGGGCACGAATGCATGTCCTGCGCGGTATCGGTGGCCTTGAACGTGCAGGCGTGGTGGCAGCCGGTGCAGGTGACGCCGGCGGCGCCGGGGCGCCCGCCGAAGACGATCGGACCGGTGGAGCCGTCGAGCTCGGGGATGGCCACCATGATGGTGCTTTCCACCGGCAGCAGCCCGCGGTCGGAGGCGCCCCACTGGTCCAGGGTCTGGAACTCCACCGGGTGGGCCGCGACATACGGCACGTCCAGGTGCGCCAGGATCTCCTCGGCCGCCTTGGCGTCGTTGTACGCGGGACCGCCCACCAGCGAGAAGCCGGTAAGCGAGACCACGGCGTCGACAGCGACCCGGCCGTCCTGGTGGAAGAAGGCCTCGATCGCCGGCCGCGAATCGAGCCCGGCGGCAAAGGCCGGGATCACGCGCAGGCCGCGGGCCTCCAGCGCGGCGATCACGCCGTCGTAGTGCGCGGCGTTGCCCGAGAGCAGGTAGGAGCGCAGCAGCAGCACGCCGACGGTCCCGGCGACCGGCCCGGCCAGCGGTGCGGGCAGCGCATCGGACGTTTGCGCGAAGCGCCCCGGCATGCGCGGGTGGTAGACGCCGACCTCGGGATAGTCGACCGGCGGCTCGGTCTTGACCTTGCCGCGCAGCGCGCGGCGGTCGCCGGACGCGCCGCACTCGATGACGTGGCGCACCAGGTTCAGCACATTGGCATCGGACGCGCCCAGCCAGTACTGCAGCGTGAGGAAGTAGGCGCGCAGGTCCTGTGCGGTGCCGGGTATGAAGCGCAGGATCTGCGGCAAGCGGCGCAGCATCTTCATCTGCGCGGCGCCGCCGGTGGCGCGCTTCTCCTTGCTGCCGCGCAGCTTCTTGAGCAGCGCCATGGGGCCGCTCGCCGGCTTGTCCATGTCGAAGTTGCCCAGGCGCGTGAGCTTGACCACCTCGCTGGCCGAGGCCATGCAGATCATTGCGTCGCAGTGGTCGCGGCGCGCGCGCAGATCGTCGATGATGGGAAGAAAATGGCTTTCGAGGAACAGCATGCCGGCGACGACGATGTCGGCCCGGGCGATATCGGCCTTGCAGCGGGCGAGCAGCGCCTCGCTGCCCTCGTACTCCGCGGCGGCGTACAGGTTGAGGTTCAAGCCGGGATAGTCCGCCGCGAGGTGCTTGCGCATCCGGTCGACGGAGCTCGACAGGTGCGTGTCCATCGTGACGATGACGACGTTGATCGGGATGTTCGGGCGCTCGGCCGAGGCCCGGACATCCGGGGTGAACTTCAAGACCATGGATACGCTCCGTCGTTGTGCGTCGCACAATTCGGATGGACTGCTCCGCTTTGCACGTCGGAGGGAAGTTAGATGAGTTTGGAGGGTGTGTCAATATTTTCAGACCATCAGCGGCGTCAATTTGCATTGACAGTCGTGGCCGGCACCGATATTTCCTAAAAAATAAGGGTCATTGCGGCAGCCGGCGCCTGGGCGTGCCGCACGGGCTGCAGGCGGCCGCTACGATGGGGGCTGGAGCAGGGCACAGGCGAGGTCGACGGCGCGATGAAGGCAATGCGGATCGTTCCTACCGTTTTCTGGCGGCGCGACATCGAAACGGCCGCGGGGCGCCTGTGCCTGGCAGAGCTCATGCCCCGGTGCGGCGAATCCCGCACCGTTTACGTCGAGGCGCAGGCCGGACTGCACGATGGCGAAACGGCACATCTGCTGTGGCTGCCGCCGTACTCGGAGATCAACGGCTGGGCCGAGCAACCGTCCGAGATCGCCGCCAGCCAGATCGTCACCGGGACGGTGCGCCGGATCCGCACCGTCGGCTCCTGTGCGCCGGGCGCTTCGCGGCTCGAGGCGCTGATCGCGCACAGCGTCGAGTTCGAGGTGTCCGTCACCGGATGCCAGGGCCTGCTCGCGGCCTGCCGGCAAGCGCAGGACGATGCCGGTGCCGGTGCGGATGCGGACGCCGGTGCGCCTGCCGGGCAAGCCGCGTGGGATTTCCCCCGGGTGCGCAGCCTGTCGGCGGGCGTGGAGCGCAGCCAGAACCTGTGGGCCGCCGCAGGCTGGTGCGGCAGCGCGCAGGTCGACGGCTTCATCTATCTGTCGGCCACCGCACAGGAGGCGAGCCTCGACCTGCTGCTGCGCCGGGAGTCGGGCACGCTGCTCGCGTGCTACCAGGAGACGACCTGGCCGGGACAGACCGCCGCGGTGCTCGGCAGGAAACCTTTGCACGGCGACGATCCGGCCGTCATCGAGCATTGCCTGGCGCAGGCGCAGGCGCTGCACGACCACGTCGATTACCTCGCGTGAAGCGCGCGTGATCGTCGCCCGATGGTCGTCCGGCACGAGCGGAAACGAGGACCACAGCGGCTGGAGTTCGGCCATCGAGGCGGCTCCCGGCGCTCGCCTGCTTCGTTTATATGAAACTTATTAATATTATCGACTTTTCATAAACTTGCTAAATTGCGCATAATACGGCGGTGGACCCGATAGCCAATCCTTTCGCGCCTGGCGCCGGCGCGCCGCCACCCGAGCTGGCGGGGCGCGACGCCCTGCGCGAGACCGCGCACATCGCGTTGGAGCGGGCCAGGCGCGGCCTGCCCGGCAAGAGCCTGCTGATGGTTGGCCTGCGCGGCGTCGGCAAGACCGTGCTGCTGGACCGCATGCGCGCGGAGGCCGAACAGCGGGGCATCTACACCCTGCGCATCGAGGCGCCGGAGAATCGCTCGCTGCCGGCGATCCTGGCGCCCGAGCTGCGCGTGGCGCTGCTGCGCCTGTCGCGTGCCGAGCGCGCCAAGGATGCCGCCCAACGGGCGCTGCGCGGCCTGGCAGGATTCGCCCGGGCGCTGAAGTTGCGCTACGACGACATCGAGGTCGGCCTGGATTTCGAGCCCGAGCCGGGCTTGGCCGACAACGGGAACCTCGAGCACGATCTCCAGGCGCTGCTCGAGGCGGCAGGCCAGGCGGCGCGCCAGGGACAGACGGCACTGGCCCTGTTTGCCGACGAGTTGCAGTATGTGCCCGAGGAGCAACTGGCGGCGCTCATCACGTCCCTGCACCGGACCGCTCAGCAGAGCCTGCCCGTGGTCCTCTTCGGGGCGGGGCTGCCGCAACTGCGAGGCCGCATGGGCCGGGCAAAATCGTATTCCGAGCGGCTTTTCGATTTTCCCGAGATCGGCCCGCTGCCCGATGCGGCCGCGCGCATGGCCATTGCCATACCGGTGCGCGACGCCGGCGTCCAGATCACCGATGCGGCCCTGGACATCATCGTGCAGGAGACGCGCGGCTATCCGTACTTCGTGCAGGAATGGGGCAAGCACGCGTGGGAGTGCGCACAGGCCTCGCCCATCTCGGCGCACGACGTGCGCCAGGCCTCGGCGATCGCCATCGCGGCGCTGGACGAGAGCTTCTTTCGCGTGCGCTTCGATCGCCTGACCCCCACCGAGAAGCGCTACTTGCGTGCGATGGCCCAACTGGGCCCCGACGCGCATCGCTCCGGCGATATCGCCGCGATGCTCGGGCGCGAGGTGACAGCGCTGGGCCCCACGCGCGCGCAACTCATATCCAAGGGCATGATCTACAGTCCCAGCCACGGCGATACGGCCTTCACCGTACCGTTGTTCGACGAGTTCATGCGCCGGATCATGCCCGGCGATGGGTGGCAGCGAAACTGAACGCCGCGCGGAGTCTTCCCGGTCCTCGGGCGGGCCTGGAGAGCGCGATCACCGGTCCCGCCAGCCGTTCAAGCTCGACGACCAGTCACGCTTGCCCAATGCAGGCCGGTTCGCTACTGTTCCGCCGCCCAGGATATCCACCGTTTCCGCGTCAGGCAGCAGCCCACCATGCGTTCAAGCTCGAGGACGATCTTCACCCTGTGCCTGGCGTTATGGGCGTGTGCGGCGCAGGGCCAGCAGAGCCCGCCTGCAGCCCCCGCGCCGGCCGGCAAGAAGGCACCGCAAGCCCCGGCCGAGCCTCAGCCGGCCAAACATACTGACAAGGTCGCCGCATCGCCGCAGGCCTCGGTCCTGATAGAGGCCGAACCTTCGTGGGTCATCGCACCGCCGGCGGACGGTGCGGTGAGCCTGCCGCCCAGCGCCGTGCACTACGAGTACATCGACCGCCAATGCGTGCTGCGCGGCGACAGCGAAATCCGCTACGAGCGCCTGTTGCGCGTGGTCGATACGGGTGCCGGCCTGGAGGCCGCGGCCCAGATCCAGCTCGAATTCGATCCCAGCTACCAGAGCCTGGTCCTGCACCACATCCGCGTCATTCGCGACGGCAAGGCCATCAACCAGCTCGACCGGCGCAAGATCCGGCTGCTCGAGCGCGAGACCCAGCTCGAACGCCAGCAATACGATGGGCGCGTGACGGCGTCGATCGTCCTGGAGGACGTTCGCGTCGGTGATCGGGTCGATTTCGCGTACAGCGTGCGCGGCCGCAATCCGGTCTTCGCCGGACGCTTCGTCGACGCCGACCTGATGGTCGCCCAACGGGGTCCGACCGGTACCTACCGCAGCCGGCTGCTCGCCCCGGCCGGCCGCGAGATCGCCTTCCGCGCACCGGCGGACGCGGTGGTCGTCACGCACGTCGAGAAGGACCTGCGCGAGACGATCTTCACGCGTCACGGGCTCGCGCAGCTCGTGCCCGACGCGATGGCTCCCGATTCGGCCTACCTGGGCGAGGAACTGTTCCTGAGCGAGTTCAGGGACTGGGCCGACGTCGATGCCTGGGCGCAGCGCACGCTGGCGGTCCCGTCCCAGGGGCCCGGTGTCAAGGCCAAGGCCGAGGAGATCGCCGCTGCCGCCACCGATCCGGTCGAACGAGCGACGCTGGCCCTGGACTTCGTGCAGAGGGAGATCCGGTATTTCGGCACGGAGATCGGCCTGGGTTCCCATCGACCGACCGAGCCCGAGACGGTCCTGCGCCAGCGCTATGGCGACTGCAAGGACAAGGTGATGCTGTTGGTGGCACTGCTGCAGCAGATGCAGATCGAGGCCGCGCCGGCGCTGGCCTCGGTGCATTACCGCGAGCATGTCGACGGCATGCTGCCGAGCCCGCTGGATTTCGACCATGCCATCGCGCGCGTTCGCATCGGCGACAAATCGTACTGGCTCGACGCCACGCGCGCGCGCCAGAGCGGACCGCTCGAGCGGCGCCAGGCCAGCGGCCTGGGCATGGTGCTGGTCGCGGCACCGGGTGAAAGCCGCCTCGTCGCCGTGCCGCTGCCCTTCGCCGAGACACGCATGGCCGTCACCGACGTCTTCCGTTTCGAGAAGACCGCTGGCGATCCGCAGCTCGAGGCGCGCATCCGCTACCGCGGCGACCTGGCCGAGCTGATGCGCGAGGCCCTGCAGACCAAGACACCGGACGAAATGCAAAAGCTCGTCTTCAGTCCGTATGTGCGCCTGTACCCGCAGATCCAGGCCCAGGGGCCGATGCATGTGGAGGAGGTCGCCGGCGACAACGCGGTCGAGTTGAGCCTGCATTTCACCGTGCCGCACTACCTGCGCTTCCCCGACCAGCAGGTGCTGGAGGCCGACTACGCGCTCTGGAGCCTGGCCGATGCGGTCAACCACCCGAACGAATCCTCGCGCGTGCGCCCGGTACGCATCGTGTTCCCGGGCGTGTTCACGCACGTCGTGAGCTTCGATTTCGGCGAGGATGCGGTCAAGGAGGTCCGTCCGGCGAACGTGGACGAGAGCGACGGCGATCTGGCCTTCCATTGGAGCTACAGCGGCAACCCGCGCCACCAGACGGTGCAGGCCGAACTGCGCGTGCTGCGCACCCAGATCGACCCGGCGGACTGGACCGTGTTCGTCGAGCACGTGCAGAAGATCCGGCCCCGTCTGAGCGGCGCGCTGCGCCTGTCGGCCGTCCGACCGGACCAGATCGACAAGCTGCGCGCCGATATCGGTGAACTGTCCAAGTCCGTCCAGAGCGGCCAGACCCGCGTCGTCACCAAGACCCAGGTCGAGGCACGCGTGAAGTTGATCACCCTGCGTGCCATCCTGGACAGCGGGCGGCTGCCGCCGGGCTTGCGCGCGGAGGCGCTGGTCGCCCTGGGCAGCAGGCTGGACGACCTGGACCGGGCACAGGAGGCGGCGGCCGACTTCGACGAGGCCATCGCCCTGGCGCCGGATAATATCGACGCCTACGAGGCGGCGGCGACCAACGCCATGCTGCGCCGCCAGGAGCAGCGCGCGGTCGAACTGGCCAGCAAGGCGCTGCAACTCAAGCCTTCGGCACAAAATGAAGTGCTCTTCACGCGTGCACTGTCCTATTACTTCGAGGGCGACTTCGCCGCCGCCCGGGCCGACCTCGAAGCGATCCTCAAGTCGCCCGGCGGCGGACCGCCCAGGAGCTACGCGGTCCTGTGGCTGTACCTGAGCGTGCGCCGCGCCGGCGGCGACGGCGCCGCGGTCCTGAAGGATTTCGATTCCGAGGAAGGCACGCCGCGCTGGCCCTTTTCCGTCGTCCAGGTGTACTCCGGCAAGAAGAGCGTCGAGGAAGCCATCGAGGACGCCAAGGAAAATGGCAAGCCGGACCCGGACCGGCTCTGCGAATTGAACTTCTTCATCGGCGAGAAGCTGCTGCTCGACGGCCAGCAGGGCCCGGCGCAAGCGAGCTTTCGCAAGAGCGTGGCAACCGGCGTGACCGAGTTCCTCGAGTACGCCTTCGCCAACCGAGAGCTCGACGCGCTGGGCCGCTGAGCGGCGGCACCCGTCGAGGTCCGGCGCCCTCAGGAAAACAGGGCCTTGGCGCGTGCGTGCAGCTGCTGGATGATCCTGGCGGCGGCATCCACCCAGACGAAGGTCAGGCGCAGCAGCACGATGGCCACCAGGTTGACCATGCAGCTGAACTTGAAGCCTTCCCAGTCGCCGGGCGGGTAGGCGAAGGCGATCACCAGGTTGGCCGCTCCGAGCAGGCCGCACAGCAGCGCAAAGCCCAGGTTGAGCCAGCGCCACTCGCGGTTGGAGAACACGAAGTAGGCGCCGACGACGGCCTTGACCGGATAGCCCCAGCCGAGCATCGGCGCGATGAACAGCACGGCCGACAGCACCCAGTACATCAGCGTGGGCTTGCACAGCAGCAGCACGGCCGGTTCGCGCCCCGCCGGCGCGTACAGGCCAAAGAACAGCGCCCAAGCCCCGAGCATCGAATAGGCCAGCAGCAGCACGCGGATGCCCGGCGCCATCGGCTGGCGCGGCCGCCAGCGCCACGCCAGCAGCAAGGCGGCGCCGGCCAGCGCGCTGAGCAGGAGCGCCGGCGTCACTTGAGCCACCAGTAGGTGACGAGCAGGCCGAGCGTCCAGACGATCTCGGTGGCGATGACATTGCGGATCGGCATCGTCGCCGGCGCCAGGTGCACGGCGTGCGGCTGCATCTGCGCCAGCGCCGCCTGGAACGGCGCCGAATGCGTGCCGCGCAGGCTGCGGCGCACGTGCGTGATCGCCCGCCGGGGCGTCGTCTGCAGCCGGGCCGTGAAGCGCTGGCGCCGCTGCGCGTGGCCGCGCAGGATGCCCTCGCGCAGGCAGGTCGGGCAGGGCCGGCCGGCGAACTGCAGGTGGCCCGCCGTGCACATCGTCATGTTGCCCGCGCGCCGGCTGGCGAAACCGGCCAGCGCCTGCGCCCATTCGCGCGCGCTCGGTCGCCCGTCCGCGCCGGCGGCGAACGAGCGGTCGAACAGCTCGCGCAGCGGGTCCGGAAATGCCTCGTGCACGCTCGCCGGCGTGGGCCGCACCGCCGGGTGGACGCGGCGCCCGTACGGGTACAGGCCCAGGCGGATGCGCCCCGCCAGCTCGGTGGGATGGTCGGCGCGGCCGGCAGCGATGCTGGCGTAGGGGTGGATGCCGAAGTTGAGCAGGCGAAAGATGATGGTGGCCAGCGCGAAGCGGTCCTGCGCTTGCGGCTGCGTCACCGCCCGCTCGTGGAACTCCGGCGCGAGGTAATCGGGCGTGACCTGCGTGGCCTCGGACACGAAACCCTCGGCCGCGATGTGAAAGCCGTCGCAGTCCAGGATGGAGACGTAGAGCTCCGACTTGTACACCTTGAGGTTGATCGGCTTGAGGTCCACGACGGCGATGCGCTTGCCGTGCAGGCAGTCGATGATGGTCGAGAGGTTGTAGCAGACGGTGACCAGCTTGCCGAAGTCGACCTCGAAGCCCTCGCGCTGCGCCTGGCGGCGCGTGAGCAGGTAATCGAGCTCGAGCGTGCGCGTGAAGTCGATCTTCTGCATCACGAATCCGGCGAAGCGCGATCCGAGCATCACCTGCGCCAGCGGCCAGGCCAGCTGCACGATGCCCTCGTACGCTTGCGGTATCGGCGGCAGGGCGGGAGGATTGGCGATCATCCAGCCGATCTTGCGTTCGTACAGCGCCAGCTGCGCGGGCTGGACGGTCGGGTGGTAGATCTTGGCGACGTAGCCGGGGCGGTCCTCGACCTCGAAGACCTCGCCCGCGCCCCCGGACTTGCCGATCGCGAGCAGGCGCACCTTCTCCGTGCGGCCGTCCGGCCAGCGGAGCCGGGCGGTGCTGCGAGCGGGCAGGCGGGTCGAGCGCACGGGGAGCGGCGGCGCGCGACCCGATCAGGCCGCCAGGGCGAGCAGGAGCGTCTTGTCGTCGGCCGTGATCGCGTGGGTCTTTTCGTCCTGCAGCAGGCCCTGCAGTGCCTGGTTGCCGTCGTGCTCGCTGGCCCGGCTGAGAAAGCCGACGACCGGCTCGATGAACGGCGCGAAGAAGCCGCTGCGGGCGCGATTGACCGCGAATGGCGAGGTGCCGTCGGTCATCAGGCCGATCAGGCAGCCGCGCTCGACCTGCGGCAGCGGCGTCACGCGCACGTGGTCGGTCCAGAAGTCGTCGGTGATGAAATAGGTCTGGTCGGCGTACTCGCCGTTCTCGGGCTGTGAGAGCACCGACCGGCCGTCGCTGCCGGCGCAGATCGCAAAGCCGTCGCCGATGTGGAAGAAGCAGCCCCCGCGCCACGACGACAGGCAGCCGACCACGGTGCTGGCGAAATCGCGCAGCGCCAGGCCGTGCGCGCGCGCGATCTCCTCCAGGCGCGTGCGCGCATCGTGCAGAAGGGGCAGGAGCGCGTCGCGGTAGTCCACCGGCGCCCCGGCGGTACCGGGCACGGGCAGCTCAGCGCTGCCCAGGGCCTGCGCCAGCAGCGCGGGTATCGTGCGGGCGAGGAAATCGGCGCCGCGCTGCCCCTGGCTGGCCGATCCCGCCCCGTCGCACACCACGCCGATCAGCACGCCGTCGACCGTGAGGTGATGGCCGGCGTCCTGGCAGGGCAGCTGGCAGTCGATGTGATTCTTTCCGGCGGCGGATGCGAGGAAGACCTTCCACTGCATGGGCGCACCCGCGCTCACGTCTGGATCTGCGCCCAGCTGTCCACCGGGTTGAGCTGCACCGTTGCGCCGGTAGCGGCCCGCGACACGGCCTGGATGCTGCGGCTGAGCCAGATGAACAGCTCGCGGAAGCGCAGGCCGCTCAGGTTGAGGGCGCCCTTGCCGCTGAACGCGGCGAGGATCTGCCGGTTCGCCTCGCTGCCGATGCCGATCGGCATGATGTTGACGCGGTGGGCGGCCTCGGCGTTCTTGCATTCGGCCGCGACCTGCTGCCAGTCGTCGGTGGGCTCGCCGTCGGTCAGCAGCAGGATGATGGGGCGCTTGTACGACACGCCGGCGCTGCGCATCTGGGCCTTCTGCGATTCGATCTCGTCGAGCGCGCAGCGCATGGCCGCACCCATCGGCGTCAGGCCGCCGGCCATCAGCTCGGGCGGCGTGAAATCCATGGCATCGGTCCATTCGCCCATCACCTCGACGTTGTTGTCGCCCCCGAACGAGATGACGAGCACGCGCCCGCAGCGCGCGGCGATCGGGTCGTTCTTGAGTTCGGCCTCCAGCGTGCGCAGCCCGTCGTTGAGCAGGGCGATCTTGTTGTTCTCCAGCATGCTGCCGGAGCAGTCCAGGACCAGCGCCAGGAGGGCGCGCTCGTCGCTGTTGTCGATCAGCGCGACATCCGGAATGACGTTGCTCATGCCGTTCTCCCCGTGCAGAAATGGCGAATGCGTCGGTACCTGTGCTGCGGGAGAAGCGTCCCGGCCTGCGTGCCCGGCGCTGCGTCGGATGCGTGTGCGCACCGATCAGCGCCGGCGAGGTTAGCGTAATTGAATTGGCGGCGATACTCAAAGCGCTCCGCCCCCGGCTGCGCGCGGATTGTGGCAGCATGCCTGCTGGGTGGCGTGCGCCCGCGACGAGCGCCAGGCGCCGTCACTGCGCCCCTGGGAGATCAGAACGATGAGGAATGTCGCCGATGCATGATCATGGCCGCCCCAAACCCATGTCGAGCGCGAGACCATGGCGGATTTGAACGTCCTGGGCGGCCCGCTCGTGGCCTGCTCCTATGATCCGCTGACCGGCTTCTTTCGCGATGGTTGTTGCCGCACCGACCTGCCGGACCATGGCACCCACGTGGTCTGCGCGCGGGTGACCGCGGAGTTCCTCGCCTTCTCCAAGCGCCGCGGCAACGATCTCGTGACCGCGCGCCCGGAACGTCGCTTCGCCGGCCTCAAGCCGGGCGACCGCTGGTGCCTGTGCGCCACGCGCTGGCGCGAGGCCTTGCGCGCCGGGGTGGCGCCACCGGTGCACCTCGAGGCCACGCACGCCAAGGCGCTGGAGTTCGTCACGCTCGAGCAGCTGCGCCAGCACGCGCTCTGAGCCCGGCCGCGCGCGGCGCGTGGTCAAAAGCCCTTACGCGGCGCGCTGGCGCCGTGGCGCCGCAACGCGCACAATCGGCGTGCAGGAATCCGCGGGCAGGCCGCAGTGATCAGAACGAATGCCAGCCTGGTCGGTCGAACCGCCCGTCCGCAGCGCAGCCTCCGCCGATCGCTTTGCGTCAAGATGCGCTGCGCCATCCACATCAGAACAGGATCCAAAGAAAATGAACCCACGTCGCGTATTTTTCTTGAAGCTCGTCCCGCTCGCCGGGGCGCTCACCGTATTGCCGGGCATGGCCTTCGCGCAGGAGCCGGTGCTGGCCGAGAGCGACAAGCTCGCCGTTTCGCTGGGATTTCGCCTGCACACGGAGAAGGTCGACCAGGCCAAGTTCCCCAAGCACACGAACGAGCAGTACTGCGCGCGGTGCACGCTGTACTCGGTGCCGGACGCCGCGCAGGCCAAGTGCAACCTGTTCAACAAGATCGTGCCCAAGACCGGCTGGTGCAGCGGGTTCAACAAGCGCGCGTAGCGACGGCGCGCGGCCGCCCGGCCCCGGGACGCGCAGCCTCGGCCGGCTGCCGCCGGTGCGCGTGGCGCCGTGGCGGCTGACGGTCGTCCCCGACGGCGCTTGCCGGGTGGGAGAGCGGAGCTTGGCAACTTGACCATCCGCGCGTCCCGACAATAGGGGAAAGGCGGGGTATTTGCTGTAGTTTGCCGGTCAGGCTGGCTATTATCGGGCCATGCATGGATTTTCACACGTGTAATGCTGCAACGTATGGGCAATTACCACATGGGGAATCATGATGGTGTGCGGCACTCGCGCCGGCCTGGCCGGTG
>Ga0116229_10012797_pt1 | contig 11997 bp, 12 predicted proteins | sample S1TSphgellanicum_3_FD_87313 | JGI IMG/M metagenome (GOLD analysis project Ga0116229, IMG submission 87313) | Host-associated microbial communities from peat moss isolated from Minnesota, USA - S1T2_Fc - Sphagnum magellanicum MG | ecosystem: Host-associated > Plants > Peat moss > Unclassified... | reverse complement strand
GAGACGAGGGGGGGTTGCGGGGGGGGGCAAGGGGGGGGGGGTGGTTTGTCGCCCAGTGGGGGGGCGGGGGGGGGGGGGGGGGGGGTTTGGGCGCGGGGGGGGGTGGGGGGGGGGGGCCGGGGGGGGGGGGGGGGGGGGGGGGGGATGGGATCAAAATCCTAAGGGTGGGTGGAAATTGTAAGAAAGGGGAGGCAAATTGTATGGGTGGGGCGGGGTAATTGTAATAGAGAGGCAGAGGGGGAATCGAGTGGGTGGAAATTGTAAGGAAGGGGAGGGCAATTGTAAAGGGGGACACAAATCGTTATGGGTGGGGGGATTGTATGGGAGGGGCGGAGGGGGAATTGTAAGGAAAGGGAAGCAAATTGTAAAGGGGGACAAAATTTGTAATTGGGGGGGGGGAGGGGGAGGGAATTGTAATGGGAGGGCATAGGAATAGGCGGCCCCTTTATCACTTACTAAGTCTGATTTTGGCATACATAATTTTTTCAAAAGAAGTTTAAAGTGAGGAATCCAATTTTTTTTACCTAAGTTTAACTAGGACTTATAAAATAAAATGAATGCATGTATGTGGTTACTTCGTTCATCACAAAAGACTAATTTGGTTATTCAAATGACATAAAAGTAGTGTGCTTTCTAACACGCCAAAACTTTAAGTGGGAGTTGAACCCCAATCAAATAATAAACTTTGCCCACTACAATTCAAAGTCCCACCCACCACACCCAAATGTTAATAAATATCATGATGAAGTTTGAACACAACATCACCATGGTTGTCCAAATCATAGAAACAAAAGCACTAAGACATAAAAGACTAGTCAAAGCCCAACACCCATTCTTAAATGGCAACACCAATTTGCATTTTTTGTTTTTTCCAATTGGTAATGGCCTCACGATGAGAAAAATTCTTTTGAATAAAGAATTCTTTTGCAAACATGCGAACAATTGTATCCAAATGTTACCCCAACCAATTGCATATTTGGTTCTCATGAATGCAAAAATGGAGAAAATACGTTCATCTTCCACCAAGTCAAGCAAAAAAACAATTGTTATTTCTTCTAATTTCATATACCCATTTAAACGTTGACATAACAATGAATTGTTGGTAATGTCACCCACAACTTTGTAATTAGATTCATATCAAATGGCTTAACCATAGCCTTGGTTGCTAGTGATTTCATAGTGAGCTTAAACATGAATTGTTGCATGTCCAAAAATTAACATTCAAAGATTCAACAACTTGATCCAATGAAGGTTTCACCTTTTTCAATTCACAATAATGTTTCTTAATGACATTAAGATGCAAAGAAAAAAAAATGATGCAGATAGTTACATCCAAACTTAAAGCTATAGTTCCTTGGGTTTGGCTTACAAGGGTTTAACAAAGCTTATGCATTTTCACCATAAAACAACTAGAGGAAGAGATCCTATTGCATTTTCTTTTTTCCATAGACAAAACGGTACACTTTCCCTCTTTCAACCAAGAAACAACTTCATTAATGTAGTATGTAATTGGGAGTAAGTACAATTGGGTGGCACCAATAGGAACAACTTCAAGAAAATTTGTACAAATGGTCATTGTTTTTTTTTCAAAAAATCATTTTTTCATATTTTTCTTTTTCTTTTTTCCTGTTGGCCCATTTTTGGAACTCGAATTGTCTTCCTAACTTTAGGATGACTTAACACTTTTGTAGTTCATCACATGCGGATGTAGAAGCTCTTCAACAACTATTCTTGCTCTTGAAAGAACTTGACCTTGCGATGTTTGGATCTCTCGTTCTATTGAATAACACAAACATCGAAGAGGTTCAAAATCCTATTGTTGGTGCCATTGACATCTTCAATCTTTTACGTTGTGAGCTTTCTATTTTCTTCAATATGCATGTCAAGTTCGTGTGATGCACTTCAATTTTTTGCAAATTTCTTGAACATTGTACAGAGTGACAAATTCTTGAACCTTGCACAAACTGACCATGGCAAAAATGGTAGGTGTATGTAAATCATATTTTTGCAAATGTTGAGGCATGTTTATTGGATTGACTCCCTAGTTGTGCAACTTGATTTTGACAATGTTACAACAAGTTCAAATGTTTTTGGAAGCATTATTTCACTTAGCTTTGTTGATCTTTCTTGTGTTTATGCTAATAGGAGAATACAAAGATCAACCTGGACAATTTTATGGTCCAACAAGGTTTAGAGAGGTTTTGGTCGTGACATTAAGTCACTAGGAGAGAAGGACGCATCAAAGGAACAAATTTGCAATTTGTTGGGACCGAAGTTTGATAAGAATGACTGGAAGTTTAGGTTGCACACAACCCTAGAGTTACAAGAAGTGATTGTAAACCTTTACATGTGTGTTTATGAAAAGGAAAAGGTGTTGAACAACACAATCACCTTGGAATTTGCTAGGGGTTTAATTACTGAGAACAATATATGGAATGTCACTAAATTGGGCAACATATGCGCTTGCTACCCACGAGAAGCGGGTTTCTCTACAAGTTGGAAGGGACATTAAATGAGCAATTTCCTAGCTAGCTACCATTTCAAAACAAGGCAAAGGTTCACAAGGAGCTCTAGAATCCAAAAATGTGCCTAGCCCAAGTATGCAAAGGGAATAGCTGGAAGTTTTGGGGGAAAAAATAGTTTTGGTGGCTAGTTTGGTTTAGGTTCAAAGGTTCTTAATCGTCCACCTCTGAGTCTTTATAGGTTGAATGGGATGCGCATTATGAAGGGAAAGGTCAAACCTCTCTCTACAAGAAATAGAAACATACCACAAAGTTGTTCAAGGTGCAGTTCGTCATTCTCCTCAAAGAAAATGCCTCCATTCAATTCAGAACCATATCTAATGTTACTAATTTGTTGCTTTCAAAGTAAAATTTTACCCGAGAGTTGAAAGAGAAAATAAAAAGGCTTCAAAAGGATGTAACACATAAAGAGGTTAAGCATAGAAGGGTTCAATTACTTTTAGATGATGTAGTGGCTTTGGATGGGTCTACAAAATGTGATCTTGATGCAATAACAGTTGATCTTAAAGCTGCCCTAGGTTTTTCTATGATTTTTGTAAAAAGGATTGAGGAGCTAATGTAATAAGTTCGATCTGAGGAGAGAACTTGGATGCAGACCCAAGGGAAGTTGCAAGCAACAGAAGTTGAATGTCTTCTATGTGATGTTAAAATTGTTGAATGTGAGTGTAAGAACCTTATTTCCTTAGATGATCATGGATGTATTGGGTTAGGAAATACCATTCCTTGTTTATGCAAGATTGATGTGTTTGTTTTCCTATACTTCATCAACAATCTAGAACAATTGGTTAATCGGGAATAATTTGGTCCTTGAATTTACTGCAGTCTTAATGCATTATAAATTCTGGCCAATTTTAGGAAGACTAAAATATTAGAATCCTTAGTTCCTATAATCCTAATGCATTATATGTAGTTCTTGACCAATTTCAATAACATTAAAAAGTCTACATTCCACAATTCCTACAATCTTGATGTAGTTTTGGACTAGTTATGTTGTTTTTTGAAAGTTCTTCAATAGTCAAAAGGAGGTGGCATTAATTCAACTGGAATAATTTCAAATGGTGTTCTACGGTAATTCCTAATGTAGTTTTTGATCAACCACATATTTGTCACAAGTGCATATTTGTTTTCCATGTTTTTTTAAAGTTTTAATTAGGGTTTAAACCTATAACTCATATGTGAACTTTTTTTTTAATGCAAATGGATGGTCCGAATATGGCAAATCTACAACTACTAACCATTTCCTAACTAGGGAGACAAGTATTATCAGCATAACCAAATCAACATCTTTGAAAGAGGCTAGTAATTTGTGTACAAGTTTACAACCTATTGTAACTCCAACATACAATACACAAGTGGAAGTGGATAGTGAAGTCGCTTCCAAAGCATGTTCCCCATATTCAAAAGAAGATGGGAAGGCATGCAAAAGCCCTTGCAAAATAATAGGGCTCCAAACTAAGTAGAAAGTGGACCTACCAAAGTTGAAAGCACAATCTGGTTGTTTAGTTTGCTTGCATCAGAAATGTGGGATTGGTTGTGATTAAGGTTAAGATGATTAACCACTTCATATTTTTCTTCCCATTTCATTTCATAGTTTAGTTGTTGCTAGTTTGAATTTATTAGGAAATGCAACTTAATCATGTGACATGATCAATAATGCTTGACACAAAAAACTCTATTACAAAATTTAATTTGTGCAAATTTAATATAATCAATACTTCATAAAAATTAAGTTGCATAGCCCATAGTTTCATTCCTCATAATGATTGATGATATGAAATTATGAATGGGATGTTGCAAATGTAGTACCTAATTAATTTGTCATGTATGTTTCAGTTACATATGTGCTAAATGTAATTTTGTTTTTTTGGTGCAACCTTGCGGACATGGAGGAATATGTGAAAAGTGTGCACAATAATTATATATTTGTCCAACTTGTTTTGAAGTTATTATAAAAGCAAAAGTCCCACCACTACAAGCTGCAACCCCCATTCAAATTTTACATTAAAAACCTTTAGGACTTGCTTAAACATTCAATTCTACGAGTATTCTTAAAGTTCAGGCTCACCAAAAGAAGTTGTTTAAATCAAAAGAGTTGCTAACCACAACTATTGACATAGACAACCTCCATTCAGAAGCTAATTTCAATTTTGATGATGCAACAACTAGTGAGGATGGTAGTCATCTACTAAAACCCAACAATCCCCATGAAGGTAGGCCAATCCGAAAAGTAACCATATCTTGCAAATGGGGTTAGAAGAAATGACTAATGATGATTATACTAGCTTGCATTCACAATCTGATCAAGAACCTCATCCACTAGATTTGATTTCAATAGAGGTGCATTCAACTTTACTTTCAGTAGAAGGCCCACCTAACCAAGAAATTATTCTTGCCCCCAATTTTGCCCATGTATTTAGTCTCCCTAGTGTGGAGATTGAAAAGGTAGAGGTCACTATTTGTTTACCTAGTGTTGACACTAATAAGGTGGAGGCCACTAGTGTCCAATTTCAAAAGTAGCCAGTAGTTGTAAAGAAGAACAAATCAACAGTGCCATCTACCTTGCCAAAGAGGATTACAGAAGTACCGAAGGAATAGCTCAGAACATTGCCACTATTTTGGTTAAATCAAAAGGTCAAAAGAAGGCAAGTAAAGAAGTTCTAAACCTACTAGGTATTAGTCCTTCAAAAAGCCCTAATAGTTGTCATAAGTGTGCAAAAAAATAAAATTATTTTGCACTTGTGAGTAGTAGTTACAATGTATTAAGTGGTACTTATTTGGATATGATAGGAGGTAAGGACAAGATTGGGATCTTGTCATAAGGACATTTGTTGATCCAAGTGGAAGTGTATGAATCTAGACTCGTATGAACTTACTCCAATTTTCAAACATACATCTTGTTGCACATGCACATGATTGAGTTCTTGCATATAATTTCTATCTCGAAGTCCATGTTTTTTTCCAATTTTATGATTGTATTTGAGTCTAATTAAAGATATCAATCCAAATCTAGTGGCTTAAATCTTATTAATCTCAATTTGTTAACCATTTAGTGATTGAAATGCTAGGTCAATTAATTGAAACAATTCTAGATGTTTTAATAGGAAAAATCCATTCCCATATGTTAAATGGATCCCCGCTATGATTAAGAGATACTGCAATATGAAGAAACTAGAGTTTAAAGTAGGAATGGTCATTCCTTCTAATACCCAATTTACATTCCAAAAAATGTATAGTCTTATCCATTCCTGCTTGAAATCACTTCCATTCATCTTGCTAATCATTTTCCATGTGAACTATACTATACATTACTATCCAATCCTGATTCCAGTAAGTGTAAATTTGTCTTCATCTATTTTCAAAGGTTCAAATCATCCATGCTCAATTTTGCATGCCTCTTTCTAATACTAATGATTCATGTACTTGTGAATGGCAATGTACTATGTGTTTAGATTCAACGAAGCTTGGGTCAAGTGGTTAGTGACTTACACCACCCTTTACCTACTTGCAAGAATTTGTTGATTTGTGACCACAATGCATGTTTATTGTTGGTAGTCACTACATTAATGAGAGACTAGCTATGTTTATAGGTTGGTTTCAACTTCCTTTTGAGGATTTACAACTGAAATTGTAAAATGGTTTCAACTTATGGCCCTCAGATTTGGAATTTATGCATGTATGTCAAGTAAGAGTAATGCAACATTGCTAATACCAACTCTTTGTTGGTTGTTCATTTGCAGAAGTTGAAAAACCCAACCTTGTTGCCAGTGGACATTGATGGGTTAAAAGAGGCTTTATTAGGTTTGATAGATCCATTTCAAAATGTTACATTTTGCATAAAAAGGTAATTTGCCTACATTTCACTTGCACTCCCTTACCCTATTGTACATGAGACATGATGTTTTGATGCAAAATAAGTCACTTTAAGCTATTCGAAGAATGTTTTGTTTTCTAGAGAAATATTTGTTTTAACTTCCTATCAAGGCCATCTTTTGTGCAAGTTAGTCCTCTTAGAAGATCTAACCCTAGCTATGGCATTTTCTATTGCCCGATGATGAGCAATTGTGTTAATGCTACTAGTGAATGGAACATACCACTCATCAAACCGGATCTACCTTGACTTTCTAATTCTCTAAGGTCAATTATAGCACATCAATGGTTATGGTTCCATTGCAAGTTACCAAACTATGTATCCTCTTTATTTTGTTAAATATGAATTACTTGTAACTTAATGATAGCAAACCCTACTAAGAGTGAAATCAATGCATGTAAAAGCATAAAATAAACAATGTGCACATGAACTCCAAAATGATTGCAAAAAACCTATATAACAATAAAATAATTGTGCTAGTTAGAAAAGGAGGAAATGGACTTAATTCAACAACGCTTCATTAAAAAATGATGAACATGAGTACAATGTGAAAATAAAATTTAGGATGGTTGGTTTGGGATCTTGACTCTTAATGTTACGTTGAACATAAAAATTGTTATATGCCCATCATTCACACATAAGAAATCTTGGGAAGGAAATTTGGAATTAAATAGAAAAAAGAAAAATGCATTGCAGCAAATGCACACACTAATGATAATGCAAGCATTTATATATGTATGTCAAAATTTAAACAATAATTGATTGAATGGGCAATTATATCTGATGCAAAAGTGGGCATCAGTTGATCTTGGGCTTCACTCTCTTATATTGAAGCAACATCCATAGATAGCTACAATGACTGTGACAACTACCACACCTTGTGTCAAATCAATTGGTATCTCTAATATGTGTTGCTTTGTACATCATATTGGTGCAATGTAGCCACTGGCTTGTTCACCTCTAAATAAAAGTTGTATAAACAAGAACATGTACAAGAAAGTTTTAGTGACTAGACAAACTCAGGTAACAAAAACATACACATTTTGATTAAATTAAGTTTGTTGCTTTTGGTCTTTTGAAAGATCAAACCTTAAAGCTCAAAAATAATTTTCCCAAAGTGACTCTTATTTTATACTTGTAAAAGGATTGCAAAACATGATGTAAGAATGAGGGGAAAAAGCACAGGGAAGTAAAGGACTAACTCTTTTGCATCCCTTTCAAAGTAAGTCATTAGCTTCACCATTTCACTATATCATAAGTCCTCTACCAAACCTACCATATGCACAGGAGGTACACCATTGTTAGGTTCCTCACAAGCTCTTTCAATTATTTGTTTATAATCCACTTTTATTCTTAACATGCATGGGCAATAATGTTGAAGCATTTCCACTATAAACTAAGAAAATCCCAGCAACATGAGTCAAAATGAATAACTCTATCAATGGGCGGTTTGTTGAAAAGATACATACCCACTTCCATAGGGTGATGAAACTTTGGTAATGTGATAACAACTTAGCTTTATGTGCTTTCATGACTCCATATGTTTGTGCAACTATCACAACGTTCAAGAAGTCAACTGAAAGATCAAGTAACATTCACTAAAACTTCCAAAAATAAACAAGTCCATAAGGGACTTAGAATATGGAAAACAAGAATCATTTACACTTCAAATCTTGGGAAGGATACATGTTCATTCTTTTGCCAAAAGGCTGATTCCAATAGTCACAATGTCAACATATTCATCCAATGTTGTGACAAGGTAGCTTCACGCCATTGTGTCACTTTGGAATGCTAAGACTTCCCACCCTTTTGCCGTGCAAGCACCAATGCATGACGCTTTTGAACTCAATGCCAAGCTCATAAGCTTTTTCCTTTACTGTGTGTGACTAAGTCTCATAAGAAAAAGCTCTTAGTATGGGAAATGCATGTTAAACATACATGTTGAGATACCTAACATAGTTGCCCTTTGATATATATATCATCCTTGCTTACAGAGCCATCCATGCCAAAGCTATGGAAGAAAAAAACAAGGGTTTTGATAGGGTACATATGATGACAGAAAGTTGATCAAATATTAACCTAATCCATTAATTAATAATTAATGATCATAGTTCAACTATGGTAAGCCTTAAATAAATTATTCATCTTAGTGAACAAGAAGACACCTCCATCTTATAACAAGGTATTAACTATAAGTGAACCACATATACACAAGAAAGAGGGGCACAAGGGGATACAGTGGCAGTACCTATGATTTACAACAGAATGAAAACACTTTGAAAGCTTGAATTTCAAGTCATATAAAACCACAGTCTAATCAATAGATCACCCAATTGCACATTACACCCACTCATTCTTTGGATTCAAAGGCACTTGCAAATTGCAATCAACCTATAATTTTACATGCCATTGTAAAATCAGAGTTCCAATTGACATTATTATAAGCCAAAATTTGATTATGGCAAAGACAAAACAACAAATCAAGAAAAGTAAATGCATCTATCATAGGATATGAAAAAAAAAATTCATTATAGTTATGCCCATCATTAAGCCCAATAGATTTCCATTTGTATTCAACTATAAGAGTTCATGAATTTAATAGGCCCATTAAAATAAGCTGCTTGAAAATGTAATTGAACAAAGAAAACATCAATGAAAAATTAATAGCTTTTACATATAGACTTTAACAGATTGGATAAAATACATTACATGATTTGAGCATTATAGAAGCCAGATCAAAAAAAATCCAGGCATCTCAAGAAAACACATGTAGAACTATGCGTTTATTGTGGTCTATATGTGGTTGAAGGCCTCAATATGGAGAATGTATACTTGAAATCCACTTCTACCTTGACCTTGCCTATGTCATGCAACTATCATATTGAACTTTGCTACTATCACCAAGTGTGAATATATGAAAACAAGCCCTCCATCACATAAAACATAGGATTGTGGATTGCGTCCTAGCCTTTTGTAGTATTTTCCAACTACAATTTGTTATCTTCTATATACTTCATGCCCCCAATAGTCAACCATACTAACCTCCTACACCATAGCTAAAGTTTCCTCACATATGAATACCTAGAAATCATCACCCTTGTTATTGTTCTCTGCAACAATAATTGCAACATGATCACCCACATCCAAAGTGGTTGCCAAAAGTTCCCTATCATTGCTGATTAAACAATTATTTTCATCAATTTCATCATCATTAACATCTTGTGGTATGTAGGGAACCAAGCGGATCAAAACAAACCTTGGCACATAATTTGCATGGTCAAATGGACCATCACCACCATTTGTACATAATTTGCAAAAATAGGACAAATTTCGTTTTTGCAATGAAATCTTATCTAGCTTGAAACTACATATTTGATGCAAGGTACATGTCCCTACAACTATCTATGCATTAAATTGATCAACCTGATTAACATCTACTAGTTTGATTTCATAAAAAGAACGTCGAACATCTCTACGTACATTTGAATAACTTGCATAAGCTTGATTAAAATGATCTTGTAAGAAGTTCACAACATCTAAGGCATTATGAAGTCTCACCCCATTAGGCTTCACTTGCTCAAATCTAAATGCATGTTTTATGGAAGCTCTAGCTCCATCCCATCTTCCTTTGCCATGCCCACTATCAAAATAGTTCCACGACATGCATGTTCCAAGTGGTAGTTCATCACACTTGGTTAATGATGGATAACGTGCCACATAAAATAGAGATCTTCCACACTTAGATAATGTGCTCTACAGGTAATGACTGACCCTAGGTTTGGAGGAACTCTCTGTGTAAACAAAAAAAATATTGCATGAACAAGTTGTCATGTTGATTGTCATCACTAATGTAGAAGTGATACTCTGCAACAGTCAAGATTTCCATCCCAATCCACTCGCACTCTAAAAATCAAGTGCACCAGACACATGCTACTTCATCTCTTGGTCGACAAATATTGCAATTACACTCACAATTATGGTGAAATAACCCATTCTACATTACATTAAATCCATCCTTCAATTCTACCATTTGTACATGATAACTACAACAACAAAAGTTGAACTCTTTCAATCTTTTCACAAACCATGGTTTCAACCTCTCAAAAGATCATAAGTTAATTTGCACATTAGGTGTTTGCTCCATGAAGAGTGTGTAGAATGCAAGTTGCAAGCCCATAAACAACATAGAATTAAGGTTTTTGCATATCATTACTATCTTATTTAAACATTGATCTAGAACTTACAAATGTATGAAAGAAGGGTCATGAATGGACAACATAAAAAACATCAACAAAAGAAAATTAAAAAACAAATGTCCAACTTTGAAGAATGGTCCAAATCTTTAAACAATTAAAGAAAGATGACTAAGAAAGTAACCATAAGGAATAGGCACCTTCTTAAGCACATCTTGGATAAAGAACAATCCTTGTGAGTGAACTATAAAGGAAAGCTATTAAAGAAAGGGTCTCCTTAGAAATTACCATAAAAAATAGGCACCTTCCTAGGCACATCCTAACTAAAGGATCAATTCTTGTGAATGAACTATATAGAAAAGCTATTAAGGAAAGGGCTATCTTATAAGTAACCATAAGGAATGTGCACCTTCTTGGCACATCTTAAATAAGGAACCATACATGATATGAAACAAGGAAAATCATTAAGGAAAGGTGTTATTACAAGTAATCACAAGGAATATGAATTTCTTCAAGTCACATCCTAGATTAGGAACAATTCTTGCAAATGTCCTTTTGAGGTTGACACATACTTGAAAACAGAAACCATAAAGGAAACATCAATGACATCAGGAACTTACATCAAATGTATTTGAAAGATCTCATAGTTCAACTAGCATACAAGGTAAATTGGGAAATAAAAAAGAACACATACTTGAGTTTCCAAAAGGAGGTGGGTTGGATGTGATTCCCATGACCTTAAAGCTATTCACCTCCTTACAACATCCTTCATGTTGGGGCTGACACAGGTATTTTCAATTTAAATTGAACAACCAAATCTTTCATATTAAAAAATAATGAATATTTCCTTTTAGCCCTATCACAAAAAGCCCAAAGGGCATTATCCATATGAGATTCAAAACACAACCTCCTTTCTATCCCCCCTTTTGAAATTTTTGTGATGGATCCCTATGAGTAAATTGGTTTGCCATATGTTCTAAATGGAACTAGTTGCCACCATGGGAATGACAACATTCCAAGCATGTTGGTCATCTTTTGAGTGACAACCTTTAAATATGTTGCCATCCTTTTGATAAATTGTCCATAGTGTTCTATGCATTTTCCAACTCACAAAAATTTGATAATACGTCATGCCAAATTGGGTTTTTCAAAATCTTTGGAAGTAGAAGTTGTTGGTATTCCAAACCTCTTTTTGAAGTTTGGTGGAACCTTTTGTGCAATCCTTGTAGTTGACCTTTTTAGGTTAACATGAATATTGTTTTCTTAGATAGGTTCAGCGGCAATAGCCATAACTGACGCACTCCCAACTCCTCAAGGGACTCAAATGTGAGCCCAAGTAGAAAGCAGCGGAATAAGGAGGAGTCGGAGCACGCTCCCTAGCTCACAACCCTTTGAGGGGTAGAGGGGCGGGTTG
>Ga0116229_10012796_pt1 | contig 11997 bp, 7 predicted proteins | sample S1TSphgellanicum_3_FD_87313 | JGI IMG/M metagenome (GOLD analysis project Ga0116229, IMG submission 87313) | Host-associated microbial communities from peat moss isolated from Minnesota, USA - S1T2_Fc - Sphagnum magellanicum MG | ecosystem: Host-associated > Plants > Peat moss > Unclassified... | reverse complement strand
CTAGATATTTAGCTCCAAACTATTTGGTCTTTTAAGCTAGTTATAAATTAATTATGTATTTTATGTAAGTGTGCTTGAAGATGATCTATTTATGTCCAACCTACTTCTAGTTATAAGAGCCAATTGAATGCATAGCCTTCATTTCAAGCATTGCCCCTGGAACTTATTGTTGCTATGTTTTATGAGTGTTTTGATCACCGCCAAAACTACTTAGACTTCCATAAAAAAAAGTTTCCAATTGTGTAACAAATGTTCCAACAAAATTTTGTGGAGGCTCATCATCTCCAATGCTGAATATGTGACCCTGCAAAAATATTTCTCACATCCAAGTTTAGTTATTTATTTTTTTCCCAACCCCAACCATAAAATTAAAATTGGACTGCACAAATAGGTGGGGAGATTACTGATAGCAAATCACTTGGACCAATTATTATGATTGATCAATCAAAAACATGGAGTATCAATTAGATCATATTTATTACACTCCTCTTTGGCAAAATGTTAAGTTTTGTAATGCCTTTTTATCAACCTCTGCAAAACTCCTAGGCTAAAACCATTTTGCCGAACCAAACCCTAAAGCCCCAAAGGCATTGTTGGCAACAAAGCTTGTAGACAACAAAGCTTCCAAGCAATTAGATTAGAGTGGCAATGAAGGGAGATAGGTGGTTTGCCTTTTGGCACAAATGGTAAGGTTCAAGGGATGTTTTGGACGACTTGTTTCTTTTAAAAAAGAAAATGTTATAGGCTCCTTATTCTATTTCATATTAATTAGTTCAAGGTGCCTCACAAGTTCAATTTATTTATTATTAATTAATTAATTATTATTGCAATGAGTCAATTTGAATGGCCCATTGCAAAAAAAAGCTGAAACTATAGAGGCTTCCCAAAATAGAAGATTCTACGGAAAGATGGAGTGCTTCCCTCTTTGGCCCACCTATACAGGTGAGAAGGGGAAGACTTTGGGCCAAAACATAGGGGATTAAAGCCTTGTGCTATTTGGGAACACCCTTAGGGAACACATTGGTAACCTAGGGAACATATTGGGAACCCATTGGGAACTTGCAAGGAACATGTTGGGAACAAAGGATAGAAGAAAAAAAATCCCCCCATCCCCCCACCCAAAACTTAAAAGAAAAAAAATCAAGGCACTTTGGGTGCATGTTGAGCCTTCCCATTGGGTGCATGAAATTTCAATGTTCCAAAACTATTTGTTACCATTTTTTGCCTAATCTTGTAACCGCATTATAAATTGGGGGTACTTATTTTAATTATTTATTTATTCTTAATTTTATTTATTTCCTTCAATTCATTTCATGCACTTGTTTTTTCCAATCACTTTTGGCTATTAATCACCACCTATTGTCGACCCACCCACCCAACGGAGCTAGAATACCTTAGTACCTTGGCCAGTTTGACACTAATTATATTATTTTCAGAAATGTTGAAATTTTCCAAAAATTATTTCTTCGAAATCAAAAACAAATTTGTGAAAGAAAATAGTGAATAAATTTTTTAAGAATATTTCATTTGTTGAAATGGCCAAGGTACTAGGGCCCTAAACCCTAAACCCTAAACCCTATTAGCTAAACCCTAAACCCTAGAACCCGAAACCCAAGTACCCCATTTGTGGGTCTAGCGGATGATGAAGAATGTTTCCTGTGGATGATACAGTGGAAGGGTGGGTCCTTGCTGCAGGAGATGGGCGATGGCGTAATTGTAGGAGGACCCAGACAGGAAGAGAGAAGAGAAGAGAAGAGAAGAGAAGAGAAGAAAAGAGCAGAGAAGCTTCCGATTCTAGTTCCAGGTTCTTAGAGGAAAACAAAAACAACTCAGGAGGGGCAAGAAGCACAGCAAGAACATTAAGAAGAAGACTACTAGATTGGAGCTTCAAAGAGTGTCTGTTTGTTTATTTGGGTGAGCATATGTGTGAGGAGCAGAAGGGGGAGTTGCAGGATTTTTGTGTTTCAAACAAGTTTCGAGGGTTAGGGTTTAGGGTTAACGAAAGATTGGTCTTTCTTTGCTTTGCATCAATCATCAGGTGATGTTTGTTTTTTATTTTGTTGAGCTCTCTTTTTTCAGTGGCGAATTGGGTTTTTTGAGATATCGATCTCAGGAGTTGCGGATGTTAACAAGTCTCACTGTGCATCGGTAGTGGGTGGGTTGTCTTTCAGGCTCTCTCTGAAGAAGAAGAAGAAAAAAGATGATGAGGTTCAGAAGGTGGTATGTCCTCCTGTTCCTTTTTTTCTGTATACTTGCAAACCTTGGATCCTTGGAAGCACAGTCAAGAACCAGGAAACTTTCTGCTGCTGCTGCTGCAGGGAAGCAGCATGACAGTCCCTTGGGAGGAGGAACAAAAGCTAGTAGTAGGAGGAGCAGCAGCCAACAAAGGACAGCACAAGCTTACGCAACATTGCTGTATGGGGATGAATTTCTGCTTGGGGTTAGGGTTCTGGGGAAGTCCATACGTGACACGGGTGTGGACAAAGATATGGTTGCTTTGGTCTCAGATGGTGTTTCGAAATCGGGAATTGAGCTTCTGGAAGCAGATGGCTGGAGGGTTGAACGCATTGACCTCCTCAAGAATCCAAACTCGAAACGTCCAGCTCGATTTTGGGGAGTCTATACCAAGCTCAGAATCTTCAACATGACTGACTACGAGAAAGTTGTGTACTTGGATGCAGATACTATAGTCCTGCGAAGCATCGAGGATCTTTTTGCTTGTCAAGGGTTTTGTGCAAACTTGAAACATTCAGAGAGACTGAATTCAGGTGTAATGGTTGTTGAGCCATCAGTCTCACTCTTTGAGGACATGGTGTCGAAAATCAAGTCTACATATTCTTACACAGGTGGAGATCAAGGGTTCTTGAATTCATACTATCCAGATTTTCCAAATGCACATCTATTTGAACCTGAGTTGTCCTCTGAGGTTCGGAAATCAAGACCAGCTCCAAAGATGGAGCGACTCAGTACACTCTACAATGCAGATGTGGGGCTTTTTGCATTGGCGAATAAATGGATGGTTGAAGAGAGTGAGCTTCGGGTTATGCATTACACACTCGGTCCTTTGAAGCCTTGGGATTGGTGGACTGCTTGGCTTTTGAGCCCTGTCATTGTCTGGCAAGATGTGCGGGTGACCCTTGAGGATGCTTTACCAGGCACTGGGCAGGGTCAAACCCCATACACAACTTTGGTTGTGAGATCTCTTTTCCTTTTCCCATTTCTTTTCCTTGCGTTTTTGAAGCGCAGCTTTCTTCTCCAAGTCCAGAAGGATTTGTGTGCACTTGTATGTAGTGGATCCTTCTGTGTTTATGCTCGACAGCTTTGGCATAAGTACAAGCCCAGTGGAAGCTTACCAAATTACTCCATGGTAAATTCCTCCATATCCAATGGTTGCAAACATCAAGGATGCTCCAATCCCATCGGAGGAGGGGTGGTGAATCCATCATGTCGAGTTCCCAAGCATTTGGGGATCATTTCAATATTGGTGTGTTTTCTCACTGTGTTCTTATCCCTCGGGGCAGCAGCACTTTTGGTTCCTAGGCAAGTTATGCCATGGACAGGAATGGTGCTGACATATGAGTGGGTGATTTTCATGTTCACACTCCTATTTGGGAAGTTTCTGGATGTGGTATATTCGTACGGGAGATCTACAGCTTCAAGTGTATCCAGCTCAGCAGTGGACACCACTTTACAGTATAGCGCCTCAAAGGGACACTCAAGGAATACCATTAGCTGGGACATGGAGACCATCACGTATGGAGCACTGATGGTGATTCTAGCCATTTCCATTCCTGCAGTTCCCTGTGTAATGGGAGTCTCTGCTATATTAGCTCGTGTTGGGTTAATGGTAGCAGTTGGGTTTGTACTTATTGCAGTTACGACTTACACATCTGAGCATCTTGCAATTCATTGGTTCTTGAGAGGATATGATGACTGGAGCCAGTAAAATTGGGGCCATAGCCCAAATAATCAATGTATCTTGTAAATGAACAAACTCTTCCACATGCTAAAGTGTGTTTGGAACTTGGCAAGTGTAGAGGTGTGTTTGCAGCTCTTGATCCTTACACCTCGTTTGCTAGTAAAAGAGGTCCGTTTGGTTCTGGTAACAATATAATGCTCACTTTTGTTTTCCTGCCCATTCATAGTTCTAGTTTTGGAAAGGTTTTGGAATTTTGTGTTTACAACAGATTTTTGCAATTCCCTTGCTTGCAAGTTGCAGACACCCCTAATTGAGCATACCATGGCCAGAGATGTGAGCCTTGCCAGAATGGGTTGAAGGAAGGATTGAAGATCTGCTGCCTGTTTCCTCTTTCAAAGAGATTTATTATTCATATGCCAAATTTGTCCTCAAAATTTGAGAATTATGCAAAGCAGAAGGTCCTGCACCAGATTTTGCTCCCTAATGGTCCTCAAAATACACTGGACAAAATTTTGATGGTTCTTTATGGATGATGAAGAGCACCACATGGATGTAATTTAATGGTGAACATGAAATTGATTGTATAATAGAGATTATCATCATGGATGAAAACCGCAATTGTAGACAAAAATGACCATCATCTGTTTTTGTTCATCTGTTTGTTGGTGTAAAACTTACATAATGAACACACTTGCCATCATGGTAGCAAAGGATTTTTTTTGTCCAATTGCAAACACTCACAAAAACCGAAGGTGCGATTCCAACTAGTCAAACAAGAATTTATATTCAAAACTACATGAAGCTTTGACATTTGGAAAATTATGTTCATAGTTGAACTTTGAAGACATTGGGCCCACGAACAAACAAGGATCCACTCACAAGACACCCTAAATAAATAGCATTTGAGAACTAGCATAAATTCACACATTGAACACAAATTTCATGAAAACCCAATGTTTGTTAACATTGGATTACTTCTTTGGCATATTGAATGTAGTGCTTTGCAAGTTGCATGAGTAAAACACTTTACTTGTCTAAAGCTTGTCAAGTGATGCTCTAGTGAGATCTCTTAAAAACAATAATTGTATCTAAAAATCTACACACTCTAAATGAAAGTCAATTTGTTCTTCAATGGGAATGCAACCCATGTCCCCTTTTAAGGAAAATCAAATGTAATTTTGCCTAAGTGAAAATGATGTGATGCAACTCGTTGATGTAAATATGAATGTGTGGGAAAGAGGACCCAATGCATAATTATGCATGAACACTTATTAGCTAAAGTTGTCTTTCAAAAGTCTACATATGACGATTTCTAAAGTTTTCGTGCCAAAAGTAAGAAAGAACAAAAGGGCTATTGAGGTTGGTTATTTTAAGCACCAAGATTCCAAAGTATGTTGTAAAAGGAAACGCACTTTTGTATTGTTTTTTTGAGAATTCCTAATGTGTTTTTTTTTCCAATACCTTTTACATTGTTTTAGAAATTGTCTTTCATTTTCAACTAGAGATTTTTATTTTTATTGGGGCGATAAAGAATCTTGTTACACTTCATTTTTTAAAGGTCTAAAAAAGCTTCACAATCTCCTAGAAGGCTGAAATTCTTGCAAAAATAAGGTTTTCATATCTGAAAATTTGTTTCTAGCAATTTTTGAACATGAAAATTTTGATTTCAACCTACATAAAACAAAATGGGAAACCATCACCTCAAAGAGACATCTGCGAAGGTCTAAATAACTAGGTAATCAAACTAGCTATGGAGGAAGTAGCCATATGAACTCCCCAAGGGTTTCATTAGTAGACAAAATCTTATTATCTAGTATTGCTTAGTCATGAGGTCACAATGTGCATTGCATTGCAAAGTTGGTCCCCTAATAAAATACTCACACATTTATTAATAAATATCATATTCTTAAGCCTATTCAAAGTCAATTTGTAAGGGGCATGCATTCAAGAATAAATTTACATAATGTATTACATGTAACTATAATTTGTCCAAAATATTCAGTAATGTGATGTTTCAAAGCCAAAAATTGTAAATTCAACTATAAATGAATTATAAATGAAAATTGTGTATTTCACATGCATACCTCATGTTGAGCACTTTTCTAAAACCTTCATTTTTTCTAAAAGAGGTTTTCATTGAGAAGATGAATAAATGAAAAGGGAAAAGAATGTAGTGTTGAAAGTTTTTTCACGTTTCCAAATAATTGATTAGAAATCATCATACATTTATTTGTGAAATTTGAAGGTGATTAGGAAGAAATGCTTGATGATTATAGATTGTGTTTGTTGAGCTTTGCTATTTTTTTTGTAAAATTAATAATAATGTCTTACAAACTTTATTACATGGCAAGTTAGGTAGATTCCTTTCTTTGGCACTTTCCTTGAATATTGTGTGAATGATTGAGGGAGTCTATTATATCGACCTTTTGTTAGTTCAAGTAGACTCAACAACATTTTTGCAAAAGTAAGTTCATCCATGATTGTGTCATTGTGAATGCAATTTTAGATTGTAACACATCCATTGCAAAAGTCCTCATCAATAACACCTTTTTACATTTAATAATCATTTAATTAATTCCATTTTAAAGCTTTCAATATACAATGGAATGTATTATTGTGTAACTAACTTAACATTTTTTGATGAAATACAAGATAATATGCAAACATAGTTTAAGAATAAAATTTTGTGTACATTTAAACCCATTGAATAAGGCATTATGGTAACATGGCCAATAGGAATAGGAGTAGTAATGAATGTTGATGAATAGTATGAAATTGACTACAATATTGGTGAATGTGGTGGAGGTAAATGGTGGATAACAACATAAACAACAAAATTACCAAAAACATTTCCCCCCAAGAATTAAGGAAAATAGTATTTTCATGTTGTTGAATGTCCCATGTTGTTTAGTTTGCCTATTTACAACCCATGTTATGGGATTGCCTTATTTACTTAGGCTTCACATTGCTTCACACTACTAATGAAGATCAATTTACATATGGTCAAAATATTTATATACCATAGTACGTGAATGATTTTGGCATACATTATAATTATTTTTCATTTTGACAAATTTTTTGAGAAATTATTTGTTAAAGTGCTGAAATTTTTATAAAATAAAATATTTGCAAGATTTTGACTATCAAGTTTGAACCACAACTTTAAAGTTCAAGAACTTAAGGCCCACTTTACACTAGGAGTCAAGGCTGAACTAGAAAAAATCTTTTCAATCTGCCCAAAGTTACTAATAAATGCTGAACTTTATGGCCTTGTATTGGCCCCAAGGCTGGAAAAAGGATACCATTGAATTTGGGAGGCCAATTTGCAACCCTTAGGGCCATTATTAAATTGAAAATATCAAATTAATTTTTGTATTCTAAGATAATAATGCAATTAAAAATTTATAATTTTAGTGCAATTTAATATTAATTTATTTTTAATTTTGATATTCCATACAAACAAAAAGCTACCATCATGTTAAAAACAATTCAATGTTACCACTTATTGGAATTGTGAACATTATGAAAATTAAACAATATCAAATTCATGAAAAATGTTATAGATATACCGTGTGATGTAATGGACTTAAATGCACTGAGACATGTTATTTCCATATGAAACCAAATGTTGAAACTTAAGATTTTCCCAATATGCAATCATGTTGTGTAGGTGAAGAACTTCAATTATAATTGTAAATTCATATTTCAAAACATTAATAATTTATTATTGAAGAGACCATTAAGTTTTTAAATGTAATTGTTGAATGAAAAGGTGAGACACATGTGCACTTGAGTGTGAAACATGCACAAAAGAATGGAAAAGTTTAAGAATATTGGTTGATAACATAGTAATAATAGATTGAAATACGTGTGATTTATGGTTAACATGCAATTGATTAGCCAAAATATTAAATCTTTGAAGAATGTAAAATTTGAAATCAAAAGCTAAACTTTTGAACATGTTCCAACTCCATTAAAAAATGGAAAAGAAATTAAAATTATTGTGACCAACTCGGATGGTTTAAAAAAAGGTTTTAGTGATTCAATTTGCACCCAATTTCTAAGCACTAATATATTGACTAGAATTTAATCACCTCTTTTTCTTTTTCCCTTTATTTGCCACCTTCTTTTCCTCTTTTCATCTTATAAAACTTTTACATTAATAACTCATTCATTCTTCCATGCATTTAATTTAATTAATGACACACATGGAGAGAAAGTTGTAACCCCTACAACATATTCATAAGATGTAAAATGCACACAAGATTTAATAGATTTCATAGTATATTTAAGATTGCTTAAATACATTTGACTAATGTAGTACAAATGCAACTTCAACATATGTTTGTAGAATAATTAATGAAATTTGAAGATTTTCATGTCAAGAATAAAATATTCACGAACATCCTAAAAGACTTAGATGTATTTTCTTTCAAAAAAAATTTCTTGGAAAAAATTATTTTTCAAAATAACAACATTTCTACATATAATATAATTAATGTCAAAGATGCCAAGGTATTACCATGATAATTAAAGTGTAAATATAAAAATGACATTCTTGTACAATAATTTATATAATAAACAAGATGGGTTGTGTTTTTTTTCATTAGTAGGTCATATTTGCATGAAGGATTGGGATCACCAAATGAGTTTTAAATAACATATTTAAGCCATTTGTTCTCATCAAATTGTGCTTGGTTTATGGTAACATCTTCATCTTCAATCCAATTTTACAATGTCAAAAACAATTCTAAAGGTTTCCATAAGTTACAAGGATATTTTAGATTCATTAAAAAATCAATAATTTTCATATTTAAAGTTTGTTAGGATTTATCATCAAGTAATGACATTCATATTGAAAACATTGTTGTTCATTTGACCATATAATTAATGATGTTCAAAATTTTACTTTTAAAGTCATTATTTGATCAATTTTCTTTTGTATTATTCTTTCCTTCATCATGTTTAAATATTTTGACAAATAGGTAGGTTTTAAATGTTCATGTTTTTTATAAAAAAATTTGAAAGATAAATATGCACTCATTTCTAACATGCTTGTAATATTAGTGGGTTGATATCATATGGCTCAAGTGCCATATAATAATGATGTGATGCAACCCTAACAAAGTCATTTTTTGTATATTCCAAAAAGAACTTAAAATAAAATGGCATTTAAATTTTCCTATGAAATAATGGCATATTTTAGATATATTCTTATAATGAAGTATAAAAATTCTATTTACAATATATCATAACTATATATTTTTTCAATAAATTGTACCCTATATTTTTTTGCAGATCATTTGGTATAAAATGGAAGTGACTTCCCCATAATACACACATAAAAAGGTGAACATGATTTGTTGTGTAACATTTTAACTAGTTGCAAACCATAATGAGGGAGAATAAAATTTGTGAATGCCCATAAAACTCCTCATAGAAAATGCTCCATTGAAAATCACAATATATGTGCTAAAATCACAATTTCAATATTTTTAGTTTTACAATCAACCTTCATTTTTGTTTTTGTGTTCAAAAATCATTTTTATTAGATTAGTACCAAATTCATTGCATGTTTTTGATATTTGTTTTCTCATGTCCATTTTACAATCTACAACTCCCACCTAACATTTACATAATTATGAAAACTCACACAAATTTGTAAAATTTATAATTTATGAAACAAAAAAAATTTAGGAAAAATAAAGAGGATATTAAGTACCATGAAAATGCCAAAAATGACTTTATCAAGGATTTTTTCATATGTTAAATCCAAAGACACCTTTGCATACTCACCTTTCACATTGATATATGCTCATTTATTAAAAATCTCTTGAACAATGTCAACATATCCATATGAAGCTTAATTAGATAACACATTTTCATATGTCAATGACATGACATGTTGAAATAACTTTGATATAAATGAATTTTAGCTCAAGGGTACTAATGATATGATGCAATGTGTAGCATGTAATAAATTCTCCTTATTTGCATCAAGATTAAAAAATTTAAAAAAAAAGGAAAAAACAAATATCCTTGTTAAACAAACAATTTTTGTTTTCAAATGTTCTTGAAATATGATACACTAATTCATTCTTATATGTAATTTAGGTGCAAAAGGATATAAAAATTATAAAACATTGTTCCATTCCATTCAAAATAAAACAACAACTAGATTCAAATTCCATTGTAAAGAAATGGGATGTAAATTGGTGGAAAAAATATTGAAAATTTTATCATGGATATGATGTTGGGAAAAAAAAACTTAAAAAATATATGGATCTAAAAAGACACCTTTTCATGCCTCTTTATTTGAAAATGGGCTAAATAGATTTTGAGTTGGAATTTGGTAGGACAAAACATTAAGGGACATTATATTCATCCTATTTAAACCAACTTTAATGAATCATTGTCAATAGAATTTGTTTAAAAATGCATCAAAGTTCGAGAATGAAATATGCAAATTGAACCTTAAATAATGATGACAACAATAATTAACATAATTGCACTAAAATAAACACAAGACGAATGCAAGATGAATTTTGTGAATGAAATGTGCCAGGAGAGAGGCAAGATAAATGTTATGTTATGGATTCATGACAAAAATGTTAATATAGTAAACCCCTTTTATAATCATGTCCATTTCAATCACATTCTTGTTTGTGTCACACATTTTTTGGTAACCATTTGTTTTAATAAGAAACACCATTTTTTATAATCACTATCACAATTGTTAATAACACAAAATATTTGCAAAGCTTTATTTGTAAATGTGACTATAATGGGGGAAATCTAAGGCAAATATTAGGGTTTTATAAATTGTAATTCCTTTCGTCTATGTTAGTGTTTGAGTTGTGCAAACTAACAACAATGAATATAGTTAAAGAGATTCTTTTTTTTTTCTAAGGCAAACAAATAAAAGATATGTAGACTTGTCAAGAAAACAGAAAATTTTAATTAAAAATATCTAGTTGACAAAATAAACAGCCTAATAATTAAGAAGTTCAAACTCAATGTAAATCTTCACATTAAAATAAGTAGAAATCACAACTTTCTTCAAATCTAATAATGCATAATAAAACTTAGAAAATAGGCAGAAATCACAACCTTCTTCAAGTCTAACAATGCATAGTAAAACTTAGAATAACCTATGTAAAAAATTGGCACTTTTGTTCTAGCATTAAAAAGTTGTTTTGTAACGTTTTTTTTTTTGCAAATATTCAATATAAGGGTTCATATAGAATGTGACTATACACACAAAGAATCACACAAAGAATTAGACACACAAAGAAGTCTAATGTGGATTCTTACAATCGCAATTCTTTAGTGTCAAAGAAAAGGAAAAAAAAGAAAAAAAAAAGTAGTCACCAAAGGTTTGATTTTTAAGGGGGGGTTTCCTGGACGTATAGAATGACAAATGACTTACCCATCCACCCAACAAAGAGCAACAATTAAAAAAAAACCCATTAGAGCATATGCACCAACTAAGAAAGGCAAAATTGTTGAACCCTAAACCTCAACCCTAAACCCATCTGAAAGTGCCACCACTTACATGCCTTGAGACAATGTCCTCTTTTTGCTTTTGCAGCTATTGTACTTGTGAAAGCATAGGCGAATTTTTTTTTGAAATTATTAAAAAAAAAAAAAAACACTGATGCATTGACTACTAATTCGTCTTTTGTTTGTTTTGCTTGCAAAGTAAATGGGTTGGTGGCCAACCCACCTCAACACCAACAACAGGTCTCATCATCCTCAAAGGCAAGTAAGTCCCCTTCTGTGGAAGACTAGGACACAACCCAAAAGGTCATTTAGGCATGGAAATATATTTATAAATATAAATAAATAAATAAATATGTAAATAAATATATTTATGTATGGTCAAGAGTCTTGAGTCTTCTTGAGTCTTTTTATGTACCTACTAGTCTGTAAACCCATTTTGCAAGCAAAATGATCAGGTTTCTTTCCCTTTGTTTCAACAGGTTCCCAATGTGTTCCTCATGAGTTTTCTTTTAAGTTTTGTGGGGGGGGGGGGGGGGTGGGGGGGAAAAGAGGGGGGTTTGTTTTTTTGTTTTTTT
>Ga0116229_10012794_pt1 | contig 11998 bp, 7 predicted proteins | sample S1TSphgellanicum_3_FD_87313 | JGI IMG/M metagenome (GOLD analysis project Ga0116229, IMG submission 87313) | Host-associated microbial communities from peat moss isolated from Minnesota, USA - S1T2_Fc - Sphagnum magellanicum MG | ecosystem: Host-associated > Plants > Peat moss > Unclassified... | reverse complement strand
TAAAAAAAAAAAATTGAAAAAAATTAAAAAAATTTTAAAACCAAAAAATTCAAAAAAAAAAAAAAAAAAAAAAACCTTGACCATAACTATATGTATGCATGATTGCAAGTATATTTAAGAAAAAGAAGACAAAGACACTTTTGATCCCCTTTGATCACTTCTAATGAATTTTAGGGCTAAATGCTTATGAGTCTTGAAATACACAGAAAAGATAAGATAGAGAACATGCATTTGGTCCCATTAATGACCTAAAAATTTCCATGGAGCCTAAAATGTTCATAGCTGATTTTGGCTTTAAAATGTACCATATGAGAGATGTTACACGATTATAACAACTACCCTAACAATAGAGATACATAGAGGTTGAAGATGTCGAGGTTGATTTTGGACACTTTTGGGATATGTTTTATCAAGAAGAATTCGTTATCATGGTTTAATTTTTTGGTTCCTTCAAATTTACCATTTTGGCAAGTGCACTCCCAAATCATGTTTACTAGGGCATCTAATGACTACTGCAAGCAATTATACCATCAACAACCCAACAAACTTAAACCAAATTTGTCATACTACTCATAATGAACAAGTTTCAAATTTTCATGTTTGAATTGATGCAATTGGTGTGTGCATCATAACTAGGGTGGACACACCAAATCCCATACCCATTGTAAAATTTAGCACATAATTAAATTACATTATTGGAATGGATGTCCTCCCAAGATAGCAATGTTACAAAAATGCATGAAACCAGTGTTTGGCCAGTTCTTTCCTCCTTATAATACAATGTGAGAAGGTTATATTTGCAATTAAAAAAATTCTTTACTCACAAGGTATCAAATAACCAGATTTTTCCAATGTGCTTGGACTTGCATGGTATCAATTTGCCCACGTCTATGCAATCAATCTGGCTACAATTTTGTTTTTTAAAAATAATAATAATAATAATGGCTTAGTATGAATAGGGGTCAATTTTTGCAATAACTTGTTTTTGAACCACCCAATACAATGTTTACATACATTTTAATATCATAATTTTTACTTTCATTCCATATGCAAATTGTTCTAGGTCAATTGATTCACAAAGGGCGAGTTGTGCAACATGTGCCATTGGTAATGACTTACAAGCATAACTATCAAACATGGAATCAAAACACCAACAATAGCATGACGTACATGCCCTAATTTAAATGGAGGACTTTGACATTCACAATGTGTTTCAAATCTTCAAATGTCACAAAGAGGTCCTAAATAGTATTAGGTTACAAATTAAACACAAAGTTTGTAATCCTGATTGGAATTGCTAAAAAATTCCTACCATGGTTTAAGAAAAATTTATTGTCTATCAACAGCTCTTTCTATTGAAGTGATTTTGGTTTAAAACACACAATGGGGTCCAAACTTGAAAAGTGAAAACCTTTTGTTTAAAGCATTGTGTCAAGTGCTCTCATAGTTAGTTTGATACAAGGATTCAAAAAACTTTACAATGTGACAATATTGAACCTAACACACAAGTTATAAATCACTAGTATTATAATTAAAGGATTAAGCAAACAAAAGTCATATATTAGACATTGTTGTTGTGAGGAAGTTGTTGCCATGCATAGATTACACTCCCGTTTGGATTTAAGTGAGAAAGTGAGAGAGGGTGGACCATGATTACTTAGGAATTGAAATTTACTCTAAAATGAATTTAAGCACACATATGAACATGCATAATATTTCAATGTGGGTTTTAGAGGGTGAATCGATTGTGAATTGATTTGGAAACAAAATCAAAGTGCATGGGGGATATTTCCTTGTGAAAATTCAACCACTTTCAAAGTACCTTGGGTCTTTCAACTTCAAACCTAAAAAATAAACAATATCTCATGCATACAAATGAACAACCTTTATCATCCAAGTTAAGCATCGAGGCGCATAACTCCTTGTGAAAACTCCACCACAAGTGAATTGCTTTGGGTGCTTCAATGTCAAATCTCAAAAGTCAATAGCATCTCAAACATTTAAATGAAAAGGATTTGTTATTCATTTTTTAAAAATTGGGTGGGTTGGGAATAAAATCAAAGTAACAACATAGTTGTAATTAAAAACTTGACCATCTATACTTTAGGCATTTTGGGTGCTTCAACCTAAAATCTAAAACATTAACAACACAACCATACTTCAAGCATAAAAATTGGTTATATAATTTGGGCCTCATAATTTAGGACATCGATTAATTAGAAAGTCAATCACACACATGGTTATAATTTCAACCCATACATCAACCCCTCCCAAGCACCTTGAGCATTTTACCTTCTAAAACTTGAACCCTAAAATACCTCAAGCATATAAACAAAGAAGAAGCCACATATGTTGATAATTGGGTTTCATTTATAGAGGGTTTAGGGCATGAACACAAGCACACTTGTAACTCATAGATTTGAAGAGTTGAAAATCATAAATTGAACAAAGGCATGCAAATAAAAAAAGAGAAGAAATAAACTTCATATTTAAGAATATGAAATGGAATGCCCATTTGCATGTAAAAATTCATTGTTGCAAACTTGCATTCAAGCCAAAGTGCCCCAATTTGCTACCATCTTCAGATTTAGATTTATCCTTTCAAAAAATGAAAGGAAATTATCTTCGAAAGCTTTCATTCAAGCCAAAATGAACAACTCTTATTAAAGTCAAATCACAATAACATTAGATCTTGACATAATCGAGCTTCAATTTTGGCATCCATTCAAGAAAAAGACCTCTTGAAAGATTTTTCTTAAGAAAATAAAATGGTTAAAAGCAAAATAACAAACAACATCTTGTCAAAATCAACAAATCAACTTCAAGTGTGTAAGCATGCTAAACCAAATCATAAAAGTATCCCTTGAATGTGAAAAAATAAAATTGTCAACTTTGAAATTCAAAAAGTATAACACATCCCTTGAAAGTTGATGTTTGAATTACATGAATGTATGTAGTGTGACATGAAAAAGCTTTTAAATTTTTTAAATGTTGTGTTTACTTTTTTTCAACCTACTCCACTTTACTTTTCATATTTAATGTTGTTGTCCCAAATTGCACAAAATAGACATTAAAAGTACAATAATGACTTTTCATTTTTGAAATTCATTTTTGTGACACACTTAAGAATTATTTAAAACATGATTTACCATGTTACAAACACAAAATGCATTTTTCATACATATATAAAAAAAAATTACACTTGTGTTTCATACCTACTATAAGAAAAAAACTACTTTTGAAGGGCTTCATTTTGTCATAAGTATTCGAATTCCAAAAAGTGTCCATTAATATGCATGATACATTACACATCAATAGCACATTGATTATTTGAAAAGTTTAATTTTTAAAAAGTATCATATATAAACTTTCAATAAATAAATAAAATAGTGACAATAATACAATACATTAGAGATGACCATCTATTGTTTTTTTAACATGCCAAGTACATCCCAAAATTTATAGCATTGTTAAAAGGCCTAAAATAAAAAAATGTTAAATATATTCCACCTTACTTTTACTTGGTGAACAAGTATCACAAATTTTCCTACTAATTTAACATGCTTATGCCCTCAAAAGGGTTTAAGGTTCATGGTTGAAATTGAAAATTTGTGTGGATGAAATTGTTTTGGGAATAAAAGGTTGATGAATAACCAAGTTAGATGAATTATGAATGTAAATAAACAATTATAAGCAGGGATTTTTTTTTGTCAAACTATTACAATGCAAACAAGATATTAGTGGATATCTAAAAAATTAATGGAATTATTAAGTAAGGTTTTTTCTGAATATCAATTTATTTACCCACCAATATGTGGGGCATTTCGTAACTTGCTTTACTCAAGTTGATAATGAGCACAAATGTTAATAATTGACCAACACTACATGGAACACATCTTGAAGCACGATGTAGTACCAATAGGCCTAAAAAAAGGGTTTGCATCATGCTAATTGTAATAAACACCAAAATCTTTGTTATAGGTTGTAATAACATCACACTAATCATTTGTTGTTTAAAACATCGTGTGATTAATTTAAAATTCAACATTCATAATAACGTTCTTTCGAAACCAAATTGATTGTCCTTTCAAGGATTGCAACAAACATCACTCATGTGTTGTGGTCAAATAGGGCTAGAAAAAGGGGTTTGAATCATGCTAATTGTAATTAACATAAAAGTTTTTATTATAGGTTGTGCAACATCACACTAATCATTTGTTGGTTAAAGCATTGTGGGGTTAATTTAAAATTCAACTTTCTTAATAACATTCTATCTAAACCAAATTAATTGCCCTTTCGAATGTCAACAAGATAAAGTAGACAAAAAAATAATTTATCCAAAATCCAATTTAAAAATGAAACAAATTTTTATATGGACATAAGAAAGTAGATTCAAAACATTTTGAGATATAAATATGAAAACATAGGTCAATGCATTTAATTTATGGGAAGTTGGATACAAAGTTTGAACAACTTTAGTATTATAAAACTAGGTTGAAAGTACATTCGAAGTTGTTTGGGTCAATATGGTGTTCAAAACTATATATATATATATATATATATATAAATAATATGCATAATTTGATAATACATAAGTATGTTTTAAGGCCCCACTGACTTGAAATAAAATTTAAATCAATATTTCATCTACATGTAGTTCATTTTGTAAGATCGAACATCTTGTGCAAGTAGAAACATTTTTAAAAATTTTACTTTCAAAATGGGATATTTCAGCATTTTAAATATAAAATGAAATATTATCATCAGGTTCATTATTGTACAAAATAATTTTTTTTGTTTCAATACATTAAAAAAAAAATCATGGCTATTTGTAAATTTTTTGACACAAAGCAATGAATTATCTACTTTACCTTGCACCTTTTCAAGGATTGCAATAAACATCACTTGTGTTGTGGTTATGTAGTATGTTAAATCATTTTTGTGAAATATATATTTTTTATAAGACTTAACAATTCATCTTTTATGCCCCATGATCATGTTTAAGAGCAAGTGAAATGATTGAATGTAATTGCTTTGTTATCTTCCTTTTATTTTTTTCAATTTGTATCACAATTATAACCTTGGGCTCATGACTAACTCTAGCGCAAGACAAAGATTTATTTTTCTCGGACCAAGGTTATTGCAACCTTCACAATGCACATGGGGTTGTAACCAAGGCTTGAATAGGATATGAGGGCAAACCTAAAATTAAGTTAAAGGTTTATTATCAAAGGTGTGAAAGGAAACCCCAACTAAACTACATGATAACTTAAGAGTTCAAATTCACACCCAATGGTGTTAATGAAATGATCGAATATGGGAGAATGTTGCAATGTCCTTAACTTAATTGGATTCATTACCACCTCCAAGGAATAAATTGACTTTTTAAATATGTCTTTTTCATGACAAAATCAAACCAAATATAAAGGTAGGTTAAAAGCAAGGAAATTCATTTTGACAAAAGGGAAAATTGTGGGAATAAAGGGGAAACATTTTAAATATTTCCAAAATGCCTTCCCAATTTGAGCATTGGGATTTTTGAAGAATCTCAAATGTTTGAAATGATGTTTAAAAATCGAATCCTTGTCCAAATCAAATGATTTCAACAAAATTGGAATATTTCAATGAACTACAAGATTTTGGATTGCATAGCCAAACCAAAGGATTTTCCTCAATAATTATGAATGTTTGAAAGTGTAGACACATATTATCAGATAAAATTTGATCATTTGTAACATGATTTGAGGGAATCAATTATGCCCAAATCAAAAGCTTGGCACAATGATGGAAAGCTCTTGACAAAAGCTACAACAAAATGGACTCACATCTTTCAATTAGTTAAGTTGTTTAGAGTCATGGGATATTAAAATATCCATACTTTGAAAGAGAGATTTTGAAAATTTACTGTTTTAAACTTTTGTTTCATGAAATGTTACATCTTAGATGGCATGGTCAAACATAATTTGTTGGTTGTCTTGATTATGCATATCATTTTGAATTTGGATTTTCACAAGCTTGTCATTATGTTCTCAACACTTGAAATATCAACCTAGTTTATTGTGCTACTTTTAAAATATGTTTAATTTTTAAATTATATTTGTAATGAGGGTAGCTAACTGAACATACATGGAACTAGATTCATGTTCAAACACAAATTTAGTGGTTTTTTTTTTCTTGATCACCCCTTAAGGAGTTGATCCCTTTTTGGGGTTTGATCTCAAGGTGTTGAAAATTTATCTTAAAGATCAAATGAGAATTGCATTTTGGAATGTTGGGATGGGGATGCTGTTTATCATAAATTTGTGATGGGTTGGTTCAAATTGACAACTACAACAATGGTTAACAATTTTGTTTATGGAAGACGCAAAATAGGATGTTCAAGGTTGGAAATTTAATTCAAAGATGTTTTTAGTAAATGCCACAAGTGATTATTCAAGTTTTGAAATCCATCACAACCAAATCTCTTATAGTGGATCCATCCACTACACATTTGATTATGATGAAGAAGGGGCTAGGTGGACCTTGGCTATGCAAGGTCTTGAAATAAGCTTGAATTATTTATTTGAACAAGAGTCACATCTAAACGTGTTACATATGCAATGGAAAACACATTATTAGACTCCTAAATTAATTAGGATAAGGACATGAACATCAAATTTATGTTGGCGCATTTAAATATTCGTAAAACCATTGTCAAAAAACATTTAGTGGGGGGGTAATGGACTTGATGATGAAATTGAAAGATGGTTTGATTCACCATTTGTTTTGAACTTTCAAGCTCACTTTCAAACTTCCCAAAAATCTTTTTTTTGCAAGGTTTGTGCATCTAGACTTATAGTTGAAATTTTTGTACATGTTCTATTTGTTTGATTTTGTTAGTTTGATAACATTAAGGACCCATCTAGTGACATGTGACAAGCAGTATTTTTTTATTAAAAAAAATATTGCAAAAAAACTAATTATACATTAAAAATGACCAATTATTTAATCTCATGTTTGTCAATCTTCAATGGCCTAAATTGTCAAAGCAAATGTAAATATTTATAATGGAATAGCAAGTTCAACAAGTTGAATAGAACCAATGTGAACACTAAATCAAACCTTGCATTTCATACCAATATTTACAAAATTTGAAGACAATTTAATGTTCATAAAAAAAAAAGAATCCTTGCACCTTCAACGTTATTAATAAGTTGAATAAATAATTCAAAGCACATTTGAACATATTGGGAGACATATGTCATCCTCTATGTAACAAGTTTTAATATTCGGTAGAATGTATAAGCCATTTTTTAATTATATATTACAATGCATGCACTTGGTACATATGATGATATGATTGTGATTGATGGTGCAAATATTTTTAAAGAATTTAAAAACCCAAGTGGCATTTAATGTTTGATTTTGAAAATTAAAACAATGAAAATGGTTTATACAAAAATAATACAAAATTTGGGCTTTGTGTTATTCCACACTACTAATGACAATCATATCAATAGTTCATTGTACTTTATGTCAATCTCAAATTTAGATTAACTTGAATTAATATAAATATCATGGACATGAAAAGGCCCATGTTAATTTGCCTTTTCATATCCATGTTGGTGGATAGGGGAAAGGAGTGAGATATCTAGGTGGGTGAAATCATGGTAAAGTATACACACAAAGTAGTGTAAGCAACAAAATATCGGGGTCTCTAAAGAAAAGGATTAACAAGATGATTTTATGGGGATAATAATTTTTTTTTGAGGTACATTATTTCTTAACTCTTGTTGCATGGAATTCAAAAACTAAATTGTTATAATTATGTTTTTTTAAGCTACTTGCAAATACTTGAATTGAACCTAAAATTTATGGCAGTTTGAAAAATAAATTTCAAGTATTTGAAAGTAGGTGAAATGTTTATGCAAATATTTGGTTTTTTTTTCAAGCACCTCAATATTATGTGGTGAACATTCTAATACATTTTTTTGGTTAATCAAATTTGTTTTCATAATTAAAATCATCCTCAACCCCTAAAAAATGGGGGATATTTTTGGGGATTTTTTTGGTTACTTTTTCAAGTCCAAATGATATGACACAAATTGTTTTTAAAAGCTAGAAGGAGGCTAGAAATGCTCATGAAAAAAAAAATCATTTGTTTTGAAATGCTAGAGAAAGGTTAGAAGTTTGAAAAATTGTTTTTTCATGTTTTCAAGTAAAAAAAAAGTAACAAGAATGTACAAAATATCTTGCTTGCACCCAGGTGTGTAATTGTCAACTAGGTGACCATGTTGGAACTATCTTAGTGCCAAAGATTGGGCCCTATATTTGATTCATTTAAATCAATTATGATTATCATGATCATCACTTGAATTAGAAAATAATGGAATTAAACATATTTAATATGGGTTTGTTCATGGTGTGGATCTTTTTTTGCTTACACTCGAGTAACATTTATATATACACAAAAAATTTAAAGTTTATTTAATAAATTGGTACAACATGAACTTACAAGGGTGCGTTTTGGATGTGGCATCACTAATTTAACATTGTTTATAATGATAAGGACAAAGTGAAATCCCTATAATTCAAGTGCATTTGTTGAAAAAGAATCTTGGAACCCATTTAGCTCATTAGGTCCTACCTTAAGTTAGCAAAGGACAACTTTGATGACTTCAAGTGAATACAAACTTCATTTTGGGTTTTGGTTGTAGCCAATAGTGTGGGCACTCAAAACCAAATGCATCCACAAATCATGTGTTGGGAATCAACCTTGCAACTGTTTCATAAGTTGAGTGGCAATTTCTTAACAATGTTATTTCATAGATGCCACAACTTTTGCATATACATGTTTTATAACAAAACTAGATGACCCCATATGATTTACAAATGTGGCCCAAATATCTTGCCAAACAAACTCAAATAAAATGAAATGATATGTTTCTATATTCAAATTTGTAAACCAACAAAAACTTGTGTTTTCATGGTACTTGGGTAAACACATCACCTTGGAAAGAGGAATGGAACATGTGATTTTCATCCCCTTCACAAAATTTTATTGGTTTTTAATCATAAAAATGTTTACAATTGATAATGTACCTAGATGATAACCAGGTCATCCAGGTAGGTTATTACATTTTGAAAGTTCAATACCAAATGGTTAGATTATGAACCGGCAATAAAAAAAATTCAATAACCAACTGGTAGGTTATTAATAACCTAACTGATAACCAGGTGGAGATCGGGGGTCAAAGTTTAATAACCGGCCGCCACTGGTTGATAACTACCTCATCATGCCAGGCAAAAATCAGTCTTGGACCCAACCAGTAATACTAGGACAAGGCTGGTATGAAAGTGTTTACAAAACCTAAAAACCCAAAAGCAGGACCAAGTCTGGGTATGTTCAAAAGTCCATAACAAACCAACAAACAACAAACAAAAGTCCTTCCAAGTTCCAACTTCCCAACCAGAGTTTTGTTAAAAAAGCTGCTAGCTAGTCTCTCTCTCCCCTTGTGTTAGAATATGATTTATTGAACTCCTCACAGGGACAATGCAATCCTTACCAGGGTACTTGCATATCCTTCCAACACACACCCAGATTATGATGGGCCTACTACTACTACTACTACCTTTGCTGCATTGGGTTGTCTACAGACATAATAAGGTCTGTTGTTCTGGTTGGTGAAAAAAATGGTACCTGCAAAATCTATCACCAACAGCAAAAGCCCCTTTTCCCCTCTCTTCTCTCTCTCTCTCTCTCTCTCTCTTTCTCTCTCTCTCAAATCTGCCAGCCTTATTCTCAGTTCTCTGTAATATACATAAATTGTGTGCAAATCTCTCTCTCCATTCCTTCCTTCTTTGGCTTGACCACACTTTCTTGGTTTCAGCAAACCATGCAATCTCCATGTGAAGTGTGGCCCCAGTTCTTCACTACTTGTTCAGAAATGATATGCACAGAGAGAGATTAAAAGGGTCTTGGAATCACTGGAACCCAAGTGTGCCTAAGCTAAGCAGGGTACTTCCAATCAATCACTTGGCAACAAAATTATTATAGTATATTATTATTATTATTATTATTCAGTTTGTGTCTGGATTCTTCCAGAGACAATGATCTTCTTGCCTTCACATGAATCCATTCTTACAACGTCCCCAACCCCCACGTTAGGTTAGGTAGGTAGGTCGGTAGGTAGGTAGGTACTTGATTCTTTCAGCTACCAGTAGAGATAAAGAAATGGATGAAATCAGATCTGAGAATTTATGTTGGGTGGGCCTACAAACCCAAAAGCCACCAGTTGCATCCATCATCCACTGGAAGCCTGTTATAGACTGACTAGCTAACTGGCAGGAGGCTGCCAATTACTGGCAATAGCTGGAGGCCAGAGAGTGCCAAGGCCATTTCCCATAGCTGGTAGCCTTGAGCTGGGTTACTGGGCATAACTGATGTTAATGACAATTGAGATGACCTATTTTCATTCATCAAGAAAGCGACACTATTGCATTTTCATCCAAGAAGTGATAGGATTGTGGAATCATTTGGCCAATGAGAGCCAACCTTGGTACCTTGTGTTGAGTAGTAGGTCACTGGCTAATATAATGAAGGTTGGAGGTTGGTTTGTAACTTGTGACCTGATACCAGTTAGGGTGTTGAGATTCTCATTACGGTGGATTATTACGACCAGTTGTGGATGAACCTCAACTGAGTGCACTTTGAGTTTTCACCATGGCAAATTATCCTGAAGGATAAGTCGTAGAGGTAGGTACGTAGGTAGGATAATATATGGTTACTAGCTAAGTAGATGCATGTCAACGGCCAGTAAGTGAGGTAAGGGTTGATGGGTTGTTTGTATGTAGGTGGTAAAAACGGAAACTGAGGTAACCACTATGGTTAAGTAGGGAATTGGAACTCAATGAAAAAAATGTTTCTTGTCCATCTACTATCCATCCATCCCTCATGTTGAGCTTGGTGGCTGTTGGTTCACTCTGGCCTACTAGTGGCTTGGCCTTTTCAATATTTGTGTGTCCTGTGATCTTTTCTTTCTCTCATTGTAGACTCTTTTGTGATGATGGGGGGTACCTATCTGCTTTGAATGTGTCACCCATATCATCAGGTTTGCAGTACTTGTCCATATATTTAATAGCACAAAATGGAGGAGCTGCTTTCTGTGGTTTCTTGCATAAATCTTCATGATTTGAATTTAAAAAAAAATAGGAGTGTGGTCACTAGTGTTGTTGGGTGGTTTAACCATTAGAAATGGCAAATCATATATATTAATTCACTTGGTCTGTCTGTGACAGTGATTCCAGACGGACAGTGGCCACGGACAGTTATTTGAAAAGAAAAGTTTTTTTAAAAAACCAAAAAATCAACCAAACATTGTTGAAATAACACACCTGTACCTTATGCACAAGGTTCACACTAGTAATCATAACTGACAGTCCCAATGTGGTTCTTTAAAATATAGAACCACGGTTCTTCGAAAAATCAATCAAACAATGGGTTCTGATGCATATAGGACTGGTTCTCAAAAGTTTAGGAACTGACTTTTAGACTAGGTAATTGAGCTGGTTACCGGACATAATTGGTTTGTTTGTGAGGAGGAGTCACAGTGGCAGACTGATGCTGTGTCAGGGTACTCCATACATGTGACTTATGAGTTATATAACTCGTGTGTGACTAGTGTTCATTGGTGTTTTGTCACGCCTCCTAACAATTGGTTATGATATTGTGTAAATAGGGTTGGTGAGCAAACGCACTTCAGCTCTCGGAGAGCTTCTTGAGACATTGCTCCTTTGCCTTTCAAGTTGAAAAGTTCTTTTTTAGAGCTCGGCTTGGTGTACCCATAGTCATTTAGATCACTCAGAACGAACAAAATTTGAGAAAAATATGATTGTCAAATGTAGGTGTGTTCAATTATTGACCTAAAATATGATTTAGGTGTCAACATATTCATTTTCCTCATAGTTTTTTTTTTCTTTTTTGGGTTGTTCCTTTGCCTTTGAAGCTAAACGAGGTAAC
>Ga0116229_10012793_pt1 | contig 12000 bp, 6 predicted proteins | sample S1TSphgellanicum_3_FD_87313 | JGI IMG/M metagenome (GOLD analysis project Ga0116229, IMG submission 87313) | Host-associated microbial communities from peat moss isolated from Minnesota, USA - S1T2_Fc - Sphagnum magellanicum MG | ecosystem: Host-associated > Plants > Peat moss > Unclassified... | reverse complement strand
TGACTTGATCAAAACACTCCTGTTGTCTAGGCAAGAAACTAAGTACAAAGCTACCGCTTTCTGATTAGCCGAATGCATCAATTCAGGAAGTAAGCTGCACGGTGTCAATTGTTTCCCTAACTGAGGACCTGGTCCTGGCCAGCCTTTTTTCTTATTAGCAAAACTTCGCCAAGAATCGAAATAAAAAAATGAAGTGATTTTGAAGGTTTTTTAATCTTCAGAAGTGAGGGAAAAATTAGTAAAATTACCAGATTTTTATGATTGGCTTTCAGTGTGCAGCCAAAAAAATTTAGAAGTTTGGTTAAAGTTTTGTACTTCAAATATGATTTACAGCCAGATTTTAGCTAAAACTTCTTAGGGATGATCACCGCTTTTTTTACATCTTGCTATGATTGATCGCCACTTTGCCTTAAAAGAAAAAAATTCCTAAAGAAAACGCTGGTCACAAAGGAAAGAGAGTGTGTAAGTCTGTATTGTAACAGAAACAGGTATATTATATATCCAAAACTTAATTATTCACAAGTAAAATGTCTGCAGATTTTAAGGTTTCATTGCTTCATCTGTTTATTCAAACTCCAGTTGTTATTTTGATGTCAAGTCACTGTACTGCATCTGGCCCTGCCCCCTTTGGCAATATGTTATACAGTAATTGGAACACAAGCTATTTTCAGAATGCTTTCTCACTCCTGATGTTGAATCTCTTTGCAACAACTTCAAAATGCCTCTCAGACCTGTCATGCCACTTGTCTCTTCTTCCCTTCTTCCCATCACGCTTGCTTTCCTTACGAAAATAATTCGGCTGGCGTCATCCCCAGTCTCCTTGAAATTAAAATTTGCACGAGGGTATGGGCAGGACCGACTTTCAATTTCTTTCGTTGTCCAAGGAGTTGGCATTCCTAACGAGGATTTCATTGACAGAAGTTCACTGAAGCCCCACTGCCATGCAAGACACTAAACGACCTCCCTTTAGCTTTGTCCGGCACACCAAGGCAACAATGCAATGCTTGCATAGTTGATTGTTTTATGCGAAAAAGTAAAATATATATTTTTAAAACCAATGCTTTACTGATAGCTAGAAAGTAGGCTAGTGATGGGTACTTCTAGTTGTCTCTTTGGAGTCCTTGGTTTGAATCTCGGCACAGGTGGCAATATAAGATTTAAACATTGTTAAATGTTTTGTGAAATAAGTTTTAAGGCTTTTTTTGAGATGAAGGGGAAGGCAGGCCGAACGGTGCAAAACGATGTAGAACCATGTTGCTCTAAGAATAAGCTCACTTTATATGCCTGACAAAGCTCCGTTGGGGGAGGGGGGGGAGTGTGTTTTGTGTCTCCCCACTACCAATTTAGTAGGCTAGTTTAGCTTTATACAAATGTTGTCTAGTTCTTGATTTCAAAAGGAACATTTGATCTTGGTATTGAATCTGTTTTATTTCTTGATTGAACTTCCCATTCAATCTAGGGACCGGGTCTTTCAGATTTTTAAAACCTTTGGTTTTGGTTTAACAGAATTGGAACCCAACTTTGTTTTATCTCCATTACACACAATTAAACATAAATTATATTGTGTAATATTAGGTTGTTCAACTGGTCCACACAATACAAGATAACAATTGTGTATGCCCAATCAATTAAAAGCAATTGCTTGCATTAAATGTATATTTAAACCTTTTGTTTTTTTTGAAAAGTTGAACTTATGTATTTATAGAGAACCTAAACTTGTTTAAGAAGAACCAATTACCCCAATTTAGGTTATAATTTTTTTTAAAAGGGCAGTTGCACCATTAGGAAAATGTTCAACCTTTGGTTTGGATACCCAAGAATTTGAACCTAAACTTGCCTAAAATAAAAAGCCTACCATCATTGGTTTATAGGAATGTGGGGGCAATTATGAGAAACTACACCAAACCCCCTTTGAATATCAAGTGCAGTGATTCTTAAGGTTGATATTTGTGATTTTCAAAACATCAAATGCCCCAGTTATGATATATAATCATGGTTATCAAAAAATGAAATACCCAATTTTGATATATAACCATGGTTTTCAATTTCTTGAAAGAATCAAATAACTACCTAGAAAATCATCATGTTTTTTTTAAAATTATTATTAGTTCTTTCATGAAACCTGCTAGGATTTTGAGGTTTTTGAAATTATAACCAATATTGACTATTCTTTTTTTCTTTTTTTTAAATACCCAAACTCTTTTTGTAGATTTTTTCCAATGTTGAAAACCAATGCTTCTTTGATTTTGTTTTTTTATTCACTTGTACTTGGATTTAGTGATTATTAAAAAAATCAAAAAACTACCCCACATTGGTTCATATTAATGTTGGTTGGTTGTAGGTTTGCAACCAAATCCAAATCTACATCCAAATCCATGTCTAAGAACTACACATGCTCGTTCTACATGTATTTGGATTTGATTAAGAACCAAACCTTATGGGTCAACATGCACTTGGACTAATCATAAAGCTAGACTTCATGGGTTTACATAGACCCAAACCCATCATTAAACCAAACATAATAGGTCTTAACATTTTTTATAAGGTCCAAGTCATAGGGTTAAGTAGGGGTGAAGGTTTTAGGTTTAGATAAAGTTTCTAGGCAATAACCTCTAGGTTTGAGTTTTAAGATTATAGGTTCTAAAGTCCTAAGTCCTAACAACTTGTATTTAATTAATTCCAAACTTTAAAAAGTTTGAAAATCATTTTAAATGATTTCAATGGTTCAAACAAATTTTGAAATTGCAAATTGAACCTTCCGGTCAATAGGTTAAATGGAAAAATATTTTTGATAATGGACACAAAACTCAGATGAAATAATACAAAGGGTCAAAACAAGGTAAAGTGAACATTTTAACTACCTTGTTAGGCTTTAGAAAAGTTTTACAAATTAATTTGGGCACATGTTTTTGCAAACATGTGGGAATATTATCACATGTAGGGCAATAAAGTAGTAAGGTAGTTGTTCCTGAACATAATCAATGCTCATAGAGGTGGCGGTTTTGAACTTAAGATTGTCATTTTCCAATTGCAATAATGTTTTAAAGGACAAACCTACTACTCAATTCTAGTTTAGGTGTTCATCGTAATTCATGCGGGAAAGTGAATTTGATGGGAATGAGTGTGGTAGGAATGAACATTGAACAACAAACTTGGTGAGTTTGGTTTTGTGGTGTTTGTAAATTGTTGAAAAGATTCTAGTTTTGCAGCCAAATTTGTGATCTTGATGTAATTATTTGTGTTATATCAATGTACTTTATAATGGTAGTGAATATTTGCAAGAAAAAATTGATGTTTGTTGACATGATGTCTATGAAGGAAAATGACAAGTTAGAAATAATTAATCACATTATGGTCAAGCAAAGTGTAGCTTGTAAGATTTTGCAAATAACTTGGGTTTGGAATGCATGAGATTGGATGCTCACAAAGACATTTGCTTCAAGATTGTGATGTTTGATGCAATAAAAGATGTTTTCATGAAAACACACTTGGATGGGTGGAAGGCAAAATTTGGGGATGACATTTTGACTTTTGTAAAGGCTACAAAGCTTGATAAGCTTTACATAACCTTGTATGCACACACATTGTTGAATGGTGAATATCCCACATTTTTTAAAGGGGATGGGTGGCACAAAAGAAAGGGCACATTGTGAATTAAATGTTGTATGTTTTTCGTTACACTCAAGAACAACTTCAACAAATAGCACAACCATGGCCATTTCCCATAAATAAAAGTAATGGATTGAAGTTGTCAAGGCAAACTACAAAAAGTGACAATCATAGTGAAGAAGAATGTCAAATTGTTGAAGTCAAAAAAGTTTGGCTTTTTTTGTTAAAATAGTTAACATTTGTCAAAAAACTCTAGAAAAAACTACTAGGTTATACATAAAGATTGATCCCCATATACATATTTTGCAAGGTGAATAGAGTGATTTGAAGAATCAATTGTAATATTTGGAAGTCAAATTACTAGTGATGAGTTCAAACATTTTGTTTAAAAGCAAAAGATTCATTAGGACCTTGAAATGATGAAACAATTATTATAGGAAGAAATAATTATTATGGAGTGTAAATGTAAGGAATTTCCAAAAGGGTAAACCTAGGAACATTTTGAAACTTCAGTATTGCACACAAAACAAGAGTTGAAGAATGTTGACCACAATTTTGAGCTATAAACCTTTGTATTATGTAAAATGTGCGAAAGAGTTTTAGATAATGAAAAAGGAGCAAAAGGTTGTTTCTACACAATTAACTTATTCTTTTATAAATCTTGAAATTTTAAACTTGAAAAGTGGTCATAGTAAGCTTTAGATTGATGGTATTCTAAACCAAATTTAATTAATGTTGAAAGGGTCAAGAATAGTTACTAGCCCTTCACCCATCAATAATCCCACTAAGAAATCTTTAGCTGCTTTTGAAGTGATTATGATCAATGCTTGCCCAGTTTATGGGTTTTTCTTTTCTTGCGATGACAATATGGTTACATATGTTGGTCCATTTAACACTTGTTCTACTTGGTGATGCATTTAGAGATTACTTCAAGGCATTGTGCAAGCCTAGAATGTTACAAAAAGCTTAAATTAGAAGGTTGGATGAATAACTTTGGTGAAAACCAAACTAGCCTACAAATCAAGATGCCAAAGGTTGAGAAGATTGACGCTTGTGAACATTTGGAGTGCAAGCAACAATGTTCAAACTTATATTTCTAAAAACCACCTTACTAGCCCTTTTTATTTTGTAAGAAATTTTGCATAGTTGCAAAAAAATTGAATCTTTATGTCACAAGTTCAATGACAAAATCATTAAAAGTGGAAGGAGTTTTTATGTGCTGAATTTTGGCTATATTTTGAAAAGCAATTTGAGAAACCTAGGAAAAAATGGTTTTTTAGTGTTTTCTTTCTTTTCAACAAACATTTGCCACTTTTGCAAAATACAAAATTGGTGGGAAAAAAGGTGCGGGAGGATTGTAAATTCGAAAAGGAAAAAAGAGGAATTACAATATTGTTGGACATAAAAAAGTAATTTTAGCTTTTGGAGTTGAAAAATCGATAATGACAAAAAAAGGTTTGTTTTTACTAAAAGCATAAAAAGGATGGAAAGCCATATTAAAATTTTATATTATTTTTGAACTCCATTTTATCCTTTTCAAGTATAGAAGTAAGTGAGGGCTAATGTTGGATAGGCATGTCAATGGAACCTTCATATATATACTAGTTTTTGTCCTAGTATGAAGAAACTAACCAAAGTTGGTATCACCTTGTTGTAATATTGTTATGATATCCTTATTATTTCATATAATTATCCAATGATATCCCCATTGATATCCAAGATGCGTAATAGATAAATTTAAAAAGTACAAGTTGAGAACAATTCTATTATTTATCAACCTTGGGCTTTTCAACCTACCAAGAATTGGTTGGTAGTAGATTTCAATGTTGGTATATAGGGTTCAACTTGAATATATGCCAATGGTATGAGCAATGGTATGAGAGACCATATGAATTAGTTCCCACATACCTAATTGAGGTACTTACTTGGGTAGGTCTGAAATTAACATTCATCCCCTCCAGACTAGATGACCAACCTAGGTATTACACAATTTTGATTGTTCTCAATATCAATACTTGGTGTTGTTGACAATGGATAGAGCTAGTTAATGGCATGTTTTTTAGCACACTGGAAAGAGTGTTAGGATTGAATGGTTGCACTGTTAATGCAAACATAAATTGTTTTTTCAATAAGAACTTTTGATGTTTTTTTGAGGAAAGAACGGAACACAAGGAACCTTTCCTTCTTGTTCCTTTCGTTTTTTCATTTCCAAAAGAGGCTAAAAGAGGAAAATAGGTTTTTCAAAGTTGAGTTTCTTTCCTATTAGGTAAGAAAGATAAGTAAGGGCAAGAAATATAGCTTTCTCTATCCCACTTTTAATTCACAACGAATTTATAAAATTTTAATGTTGAAGCTAGTTTAGGTGGGACGAGCTATAGTTGTAGGTCGTACAAAAAGACAATTTCAAACTGAAAATTTATTATAGGTCAATTCTAAATTGTAATTTTTAAAAAATAAACATTTCACAAGTTGTAATGTTTCAAAATGTCCTTATGGATTCTAAGATATCAAAAGAGAAACAAATCTCATTATTTTTTTCAATGTCTTTTGAAATCTTTGTGTCTTTTTTTTAAAAAAGGGAATCTTTTGTCTTTCCCATTTCATACACATGTTTACATGTAATTTCATACAAATGTAAATATATGTTATTTCATTTGAATATCTTGAGATTATTTCAAAAGATTAACATGTTTTTTTTTTCTAGTTTTTGATAAAAATTTCTCCCTTAAATACCTAATTCAAAGATTTAATTCTCACTTACTTAACTGATTTAATGTTTATTCATCCTAATTGCTTCCAAAATTTTAATGAATTAAAAATAGGGATGGCTGATTAAATCTCCCCTTAGATGATAATCAAAAAGTCTTTTGTACAATTTGAATCTTATATATATCTGAAAATAACAAAATGTAAACCTTTTTTATTTTTGTCATTTCATTATCACTGGTAGTGTGTTGCAAGGAGCCCAAGTTTATAATTTGATACGGAAATCCCATACCACTATTCATATTCATGCACCCCCAATATGAATTCCAAAAAAATCAATATTAATATCATATGTATATTTAGTGTGTTTCTAAAACATTTGTACCCTACTTTTATGCTTCCAACTCATTCCTACATTGATGTTCATATCAAACTAATATGAATAACGGTGAGATACTTCATATCATTACCAATTTGGGTATTGAAAAATACATAGATCGATACAACACTAGTAGATTCTTTTAAAAAAATCCTAAAGATTCTAAATATAAGGACCTGACTAGTCTCTTGAAAATATGATGCCTAGCCAACATTAGTTAGGACTTGGGAATTGGAACCTTTTTTTAGGATGCTAAATCTCCATTGTTGTCAAGTCCTTTGTCTACTCCTCTTATCATAATGTACAAACATGGAAGCCAAAGCCTTTAACAACCATTTCACAATATATATTACAAATGGTAGGGACTATGGACCAATGTTAGGCAAGTCTATGGTTTATCAAACCCAATATGGGAATGACATAAAACATTTTATAGAAATTAATACCAAAATGGTGGTATTATACATTTGTCAATTTAACATATTATTATGATGTGAATAGAACAAAAATTTACAATTTTTATATAATGGTATGAATATAAGGCACCATTTAAACCTAATGGTAACTCAATGGTAAGCAATGTTAATAATTTTTAAAATTTTGGTGCATTCACATATGTAATGTTAGTTAGCATTCATGGTGACATGGGAATGACATGGTGCCTATGTGGAGATTTATGTGGCATTGATGTCAAGTTGATGTTAAGGAATTGAATGTTAGTTAACATTAAATTTAGGTTGAAACCTAGATTTTAGAATTTTTTTGTAGTGTTAAGCAACCCACAAAAAAAAAGGCCATAACTCAATGTTAGCAAGCACAAGGTATAAGAGGTAAGGGGGGGGGACTAGATCCCACCTCCTTCCCACTTTCCCACCCACATAAAATATTTTCCCCCCATGCCCTCCTTCCCTTATACATAGTGTTCAAGAAAAGAATCTACAGTGCTTTCAAAGTAAAAACTAGAAAACCTAGAAATAAAAATAAGGAGGTGAGGTGCATAGTAAAGAAGAGAAAGGAACAATTCCAAAAGTAAAGTAGAAATTTTTAAAAAAAGAGATGGGAACAGAACTTTGCCAAAAGAAAAAAATGATGACAACTTTTTAAGTTTTTGTCTTTTTGGTATGAATGACCAAAAAAATAGGTATCAAAAGAAGGGGTGCCATGTAACACTACTTCTAATATGAATGGTCATGTTTTCTTGGTCTTATTATAAAAATGATTACTAACATTAAAATAAAAAATGAAAATTGACTAATGGCCATATTATTGTTAAGGAGTTTTTAACAATTTCTTTTAACACACTACAAGAAAATCATGTCCTTTTCACTAGTGAAATTTAACTAACATGATTGTATAGTCAAATGTATTTAAACCACATAACTAACCATGTGCATTTTGACAAACCAGAAAAGTACCATTGTTTATTATAATTAATTTGAATTTCATTTTAATAAAAAAATTATAATTTCATATGTGGACTTTATGTAGTGATTATGTGTAATCAACCTCTTAATAATGTGACTAAAATTAATCAATTAATTTATAGGTGTAATCAAAGTGATATATATGACTAAAATGAGTCATTTATTTAACATGTGTACGAATGTGACTAAAGTTAATCATTTTGATTACACATATATTATTAATATAGGTTAGCCTCACTCAAAAAAAAGAAAAACATATATCACAAACTTCATAGGTCACAATTTGGCAATAACAATTGTGTGAAATTTGCTTTTCATAAGTTCGTATGGATAAATACTCTTAAGTTGTTTCTTGAAAAAATATCCCATATTGTTTGGTCATTAATCTCATTCTGAAAAGCATATAACAAGGGGCTTTAGTCCTCAAAGTCACATCTTAAAATGTTCAAGTTTTTTAAGTTGAACCTCTTACGAGGTTTAATTTTTGGAAAAAAAATTGAATTAAAAGAATATTTGATTAGAATAATCTGAAAGGGAATTGATACATTGAAAATATTTTTAAAATAAAAATAAAAATATATTTAAAAATATAATTATTCTATACAATAATTATATTTAATCACATATTTAGTCACAATGAACATGCCATGTCATTACATTCATTCATATAATTAAACAAAATGGATTTACCACATCATTGATTTAATCACATAATTTGTTAGAATGTACATGCCACATCATCAATTTAATCATACAATTTGTTAAAATGGACATAACACATCATCAATTTAGTCACACAATTTGTTAAAATGGATATGCCACATCATCACTTTAGTCATATAATTTGTTAAAATGGACATGACACACCATCAATTCAGTCACATAATTTGTTAAAATGGACATGCCACATCATTGCATTTAGTCACATAGTCAGTCATATTGACATGACATGCCATTGTGGCATTGTGCTAATGTTTAATCATCTTATATTTGTCCATTTTATTAGCACTTATTTGTTTTAAATGACTACTTTTTTTTAACTTGTCCCAAAATTGTTCAAAGTTTGTTTTGACAAAAAATCCAATGTAAAAGGATTACAAAATGGACAAGTTATGTAGTAGAAACACTAGATATGAATGATGCTTAAGAACAAATCTAATAGTTCATTGTATTTGGAGCAATATCACTATATAACACATCCAATTTAAATGCTAAAAGACAACCCCTTTGCATCAACACAAAGTAACCATGGTGCAATATGCAACGAGGGACCATATGAATGGCACATCTAGGGCAATCATAATGGCCAACAAATCCATGGCAGACAATGGCAATCCAATCATTGTGACTGACCAATCAAAAATAGTCATTTAATTTTTCAATGTTAAAAGACATTCATTATATCTTGTGCACTTTTATTAAGCATGATCCCTTTTCACGATTTGTGAAGTTGACTTCGTCCAACATTTATAGTAAAGGCCAAATGCAGCGAATCCTCGGTGCTACTCCAAGTAATGAACTACCCATATTAGCAAATATTGAATGTGGATATTAATGTTATGTGTAAAATATCTTATACTTTCAAGTGTTCTTTGTTTTACCTTCCAAGTCAACTACAAAAAATAACAATTTCAAACCAAATAAATAATGATTAATAATGCTAAAATTGACCACACATTTTCTTTTTCATGGGCCATGATTTGAAACACACCTACTTTAAGGTACATGGAATTAAGTGGGTAAACTAATCATGATCTTTGTAGGAAGAGCTCACAATTTCTGAAGAAGTAATCTTTGTGCAAAACCATAGGCTTTTAAATCATTGGGGAATTAATTGGAAAGTTGCAATGGTTATTAATATTGCTATTCATTCTTTTGATATGCATATGCCAACTGCACATGTTAAGTCTGAAAGGGTTGAAAACTGATAAATCTCTTAATGTACCAATTTGGTTATTTTATTTCTTAAGCACAATACCAGACCCAACTTGACAAGCTGTTGGCACCCCCAATCAAGCTCATTAGTAGAACCAGGAGGAGTTTCACCTACACACCAATGAGTTTAAACCCAGGACCTTTGGGGGTCTCAGGGTCCCAAAAGGGGCTATACCAGTGAGCCATCAACCCTAGGGTAATGTACTAACTTTGGCACAAATCCCATTGAATTTATCTATCCCCATTTGAAGAATGCACGAGTAGTTCAGAGCCTAAATTTTCAAAGCCTTTCAAATGCAAAGAGTTCTAGATAATATACATATTTTCAATAGTACAAATAAGAACCTCTCCAAAATTTAGATTTAAAACTCAGCTGAAATCGAATGAAGAGTTTACCTGATATGGTTATAGCAATTCAGATCTGACAAAATAAAGTTTATCATGAATAAGGAAAAGAGAAACCAACAGATAGGAAAAAAAAAGAATGGAGAAGACTGAGGAAGCAGTTTGAACAACAGTCGTGCATGGTGCAAAAACTTTTAACAGCAACATGCACAAGACCATGTAAATGACCAGCAAACATAACATCTCCCATTGGCTTCATCAACTCCCAACAGTAGGTGGAGTACTGTTGGACTTCACTCTCATACATAAACTAACATGTACTAATTTCAGTCACAAGACTGCTCCCAATAGAAAGATCTAGCCATGGCACTGACTAGGTCAACAAAAGTAGAAGAGACTTAGAAAACCAAAGGAATCAAAGGAGAAAGATGCATACAACATGAGAGAAAGTAAATAAACCCAACAAGGAATGAGGAACAAAATAAAGAGAAACAAGACACAAAATAGATGATCTTTTGAGCAGAAGAGATCCTAAGAATATACACAATTAGACAACTTACAAAGAAGATTACATGTGCAAAATGCACACAACATAACTACCCCCTCCCCTACTACTACCTTTACCTATAATGGTGAGAGCTTGGACATTTCACAGGAGTGTTAAATCCTTCTCCCACAAATAATTGGGAAAAACATATTGAAATGTAGGCCAGTGAAATCAAGTGTGACCCAGATAGAGCTTCATAGACCATGGCATTATATACATCCAGGCTTGTTTTATTTAGTGCAATTGGAATACGGATATAGTAACAACATTGCACTGCAAGTGATAGATGCAATAGGCAAAAGGAACACTTGCAGGAAGACAAATTGTAGCTGAATGTAACATTGAATTTCAATCAAGCAAGTGTAACATAACTTGATGGGAAAAGATTTCATTGGAGGATGTGAAAACAAAAACTGACACAGAAATAAGAAAAACTTCCAACTCCAGTTGAGAGTCTTGAAGATGTTGGATTTGGAGAAGGTGAAAGAATTAATGGGTCTATGCCTGAAATGAACTCTACAAGCATTTCTGACACTACAAGAAGGATTGGATTTTATCATGGCAGATTTTTTATGACATTTGGGTAGTACATACATACCAGTTGAGATGCAAATCTCCAAAACTGTGAGAAAATTAGTGTGATCCAACTAAATTTTGTGGTGTTGTCAGGGGGCTAGAAATTGCAACTCATTCCTTAGCACTTAATGTAGCAATGAGAAACCTGACCCTTGTTTGTAGTGACAGTACAGGAACCTGCAGGGTCCTAACATATAAATTCCAATAATGGCAAGATGTTATCAAGAGTGTGATGAAGAAACAGTTAAGGGCCTACTTTGAGATCCAGAATGCACTGCATTCTCCCCATGCCACATAAGAACTTGAAGAAAATTAAGAACCAAAATCCAAAGCTTGAGTGCCCAACTGAGTTAACACAGACTCCAAACTAGATTGAATACTTTCAATAGAGTAGTTGTCGAAGGGGCAAAACTAGAGGCTGGCTGTTGGAGTTGAAGGGGCAATAACCTGATAGATACCTTCTCTCTAACAACCACAAC
>Ga0116229_10012789_pt1 | contig 12001 bp, 11 predicted proteins | sample S1TSphgellanicum_3_FD_87313 | JGI IMG/M metagenome (GOLD analysis project Ga0116229, IMG submission 87313) | Host-associated microbial communities from peat moss isolated from Minnesota, USA - S1T2_Fc - Sphagnum magellanicum MG | ecosystem: Host-associated > Plants > Peat moss > Unclassified... | reverse complement strand
ACAAGAATACATTGTGCACAACATGACACCATTTTTACTGTCAGATTTTTACTCATTTTTGCTGGTGACTTTGAAACAAACTCAAAAGAGAAGCATGGACCACCTAAAACAAGGTAGTATCTCCATTCTACGTGTTGCCAATCTCTCTGGAAGAACTGCTACAACCTGTGTCTCAAGCTCATCTTCTTCAGTAGCATTGTATTGTGCACGAGTTGAGAATCCTCTTCACTGATGCCAATTTCTCATTGTCAGCATCACTTGCGCCAAGAACTTTCTGTTGATGCAGAACCCACAATTGCAAGGACCTTGGGATCTTTAAAATATATGTACAATATCATATGCAAACCTGAGAAGAGAGGTCAAGGTGATAACAGAGCAGAAACGATAGTTCCAAGAAAGTTTGTCCTCTCTAGTTCTCTCATGATAGTCTGATTACATTGCAACAGAAACAGACTTTCGGACACAAAATGTGCTGACAAACTTTGCTCCAACACAAAAGAAACACATGCAGAAAGGCTGAAATTTATTCTAACACATCCTCCAAAGCCTGTTTCATCAACCTCAAAACAAAAATGAACAGGAATTCAGAAATGTGTGTAGGATACGTCCAGAAGAGGACGAAAGACTGCTCCAACCACACACCCCACACATGAGAAGCAATTGGACCAAATTAGTACACTTCTATGGTAATTCTCACTCCTGGAACTGTATCATCAACACCCTTGCCATCCTACTTGTAGCCTCAAAAAAGACACCCTGAATGCTACAAAACCTAAGCCTAAGTCCCACCTCTCCACAATTCTGCTACAAAAAGAAACCAATGTCTGTTCCATGTTCTCATAGAAAAAACATGTCAGCTCAGACAGTAGTTGCAAGAGGAACATTATCAATTCAGAAAGTTGTTGGAAGACAATTGTATGAGTCCAGAAATGTAGTGCAAGAGGAACATATCAGATCAGAAGGAGGTTGTTGCAAGAGTCTGTCTCTTTGAGAATTTGAAGTCCAATTGGCAAAACATGAATGAATTCCAAAGGATGAAGGTAAGAAGGTTATTGCATGAGTGTCATGTCTTCACAAGAACTTGTGGCACAATTGGTAAAACATGGAATGAGATTGAAAGGAGGAATAAATGTCAAGCTGTGCACCATAAATCCTTGCGCAATGCCATCGATTGTAATGCGGTTCCAGGAATCGAAGAAGGAGAACACATCAAACTTGGTTTTCACTGCAATCCCAGCTGAGGCCAGCAACATGATCACAAAATAGCAAAGGAAGCCTGTCACTCCCGTCAACCCTAACACTCCTGCAACCACACCTCCAACGATGGACAAGAAAGTCCGACTGTAGCAGAAGAACCCCAGCCATGCAACCAGCCACCATCACCACCACCAACAAACTTCTTCTATGTCAGATCCATCTCTTCTTCCTCTCGCTCCACACTCCGAAACTCCACACTCGTTCCGCAACACACATACCAGAAGAATCACAAAATCTACAGCAGCATCCCTCAAGCAAATCAACCAGAAACAAAAACTCCTCCTACATATACCTGTAATAGATGATGCGCATGTTATGCTGTATGTTTTCCTGGCTGTAAGCCGGTGTCTCCACAACTTCATCGCTCTTTTTCGCATCTTTCGCAGCTCCTGCAGGAGACACAACCATCCTCTCCCGCACTAATCCATCAGGGAAATACTACTTCGTCGCCATCATTTCTCGAATCCATTCTTCTCCAAATGAAATCGGACAGCCCCCGCCTTCTCCTCCTCTTCTACTCTCTCCAACTGAAAGCTCGAAGAAAGATCATAACTTCACAGAAAAAAGGTCTTTGTTTACAAAGGGAGGAAGCAACAAGGCGAAGGAGTGCAAACGTACCGCGTGCAACTGATCGCGGAGTTGGAGCCATGTCTATCGTCGAGTCCGCTGCAGTCCTGATAAGTAGCAAGAAGCACCGTCTATCGTTGGTCTGTCGCGTCTACAGATAGATCCTCAAGCGCAGGCTCCGTAGGGTTTCTGCTGCACGACAACCTCCAAGAAACACAAACGGAAAAAAAGACACTGAAGAATGAAGCAAACCCTAATAAGCATATGACGACAATACACCGACGGAGTCGAAGAGATCCAACAGTAAAGCGGGTGAGAGCCCTGATCCGACCCTAACGGAAGAGCAGTTCAGATCTCAGATGCAAATGAAGTTGCTATTGAAGGTCTACTGAAGGTCCCTGAACATATGTGTGATGGTTGCCGTTGTTAAAACTGCGCCTCAGTTTTTTCTCAGTTTCTGAGTGTCGGGCCTCCTCTTGTTTTCTCTTCGCTGTATGCTGCCAGATCTGGAATCTCTATAACCTTGGTATTGTGTACTCGGAATTCTATTTAGGTTGACTTAAATCATAAGCATGGAAAAAAGTTCTTCAGGCTTCTGACGATGTCCTTTGAAATTCAGGAGTGGGACTGGGTTTCAAATTCACAGCGATGCATGTTTTGAGAAGAGAAAGATTGTGGAAATGAGCCAGCAGGTATGAATCCAAAATTGTTCTTAGTTTTTTCATGAAGTATAAACATCACCTCATTTTATTTGCATTTGATTGGTTTTTTCTGGTGGAAGATCTTGCAGAGAATGTTGCTAGTTTGTATGGTATATGGTTACATGCAAGTTGTGCCTGATTTTGACCAAGCCTTGAACTCAAAGTTTTGGCAGAACACCAACATGTAGCATTGGAACCTTTCCTGTGAGCTAAAAGATCTTAGAGCATGTCTTACTTTTGGAATCTTGTTCACTTCATCATTTTGTTATAGTCTACAACCTGTCCTTACCAAAAGTTGTATATGGTACCAACAGTGTTGTCATTGGATTGATGCAGCCAGAAAGTGTAAGAGAGATTATGGACTTGCTTGATGGTGTTGGAAACACCGCAAAGGCAACAACAAAGGGATTTGCAATTGGGCCTTTGGCTTCTTTCCTTCTCTTCAGTGCATACATGAATGAGGTGTCTTCATTTTCTGGGAGTCCCTTCACTATGGTATGAGATGGTTCATTTTTGAATTTGCTGTATGTCATGGGACTTTTTAAAGTGTCCTTCAACTTTGAGAGCAATTGGATTTCTCTTCTGTTTTGCATCTGTTTTCAGGTTTTCAGTTATATTTGAGTGGGGTGAGCTACCAGTATTTTCTCTCAGGAACATTCAGAGCTGTGCAGTTTATTTTTGTCATCAGTAATGCAGGATAATTTGAGGACTACCAGAACTGCTGAGGTGACTAGTGTATGTTGCCATAGTTGTAAACATCCTTGCTTTTATCTCTCATACCTTTCTTGGAATGAGATTACTTGTGTGTGAGAAAAGCTGCTTCAGTAGTCCTGCCTTTCTCCGTCTGCATTAGTTCTTCATTTAGCAATCTTGTGCACACATCGTCCTAGGTGCGGTCTGCAGGCTTCAGGGACTCTTCAGGGACTCCAAAGCTGTGATAAAATGCTGAGAGCTTTTTGGTGAATTGATGAAGAGTACCCTGACTTTCACTTCATTAAGAACTCTAACTCCAACTGCATCAAATTCTTTTGCTATCACTCCAAGCATGTTCACATGCTGTTCTATTGTGTCCAGAGGATTCATCTGTGACATGAAAGACTTCTTGATTAGAAAAATCTTGTCAGCAAATCCCTTATCTGTGAAGCGTTTGGCCAGAGCTTCCCAGATGCCATGTGCAGTGGTTTCTTTTCAACTAATTGTTGGATGGGCTTTGAACGAGCAAGTTTCACACTTGGTTCTCCTTCTTTGCGCATGTTGCAATAGCTATGACATCAGCTTCATCTGGTTTGACCTCTGTCTTGATCTTTTTTATCAAGCCCCACAACTCCTTTGCCTTCAACATCATCTCCACCTTGGATAGCCATAACACGTAGTTTGTGTTTTTGAACTTGTCCATGACTGGGCCCATAACCTATGAGCAGTGAACTGATGATTCATCCATGTGGGAAGGTAGAGACAGAAGAAGATACAAATAAAGAATGATCTGCTCTGAGAAGTGAGGAGGAATACACAAGATCTGGTATTTTCATTTCAATAGGAGTCCTCCTTATGCATGGATGTGTCTTAATTAACTAGCTATCTTCTTGTCTTTCCAGTAAAATGGTCACTAAACTCATTAATTTTTGCTACATTTGCCTCTGTTGATTTCCTGCAACTTAGTCCTCCCTGATTTATTTCTATCTATGCTTCTAGATCTGGAATGACAAGGTTATTGTTGATTGGCTTATCCATGGTTGTTGGATCAAATTAGATTAATCTGATCACATGGACAACAAAATCTTAGCTTTCACTTTGATTGCACAGGCGAACTTTTCATCTCCAAAGCTCAGTTCATGAAAACATTGGCTCAGGTATATTTTGGCAGTGAATGGCAATGGGGTTGTGCAGTACTAGAGATTCAGCTCCATACGCTTAGATAAAATTGGGCTAGACCCAATTTGATGAGCACTGGGACAAGCATTTGACTTTTGAGGAAAGGAAAATTGAGTTTACCAAGATGTCAAGGTCTAATCCTAGTAAAGGAACAATGAAGGTACAATCTACATATAGGCGGATCTTTGGTTGATATTTCTCTGCATGCACCTTGACTAGTGCTGCAATTCAAATTTGCAAACTGGTAAAGCCACAATTCTCTCCTAAGCCATAGTTGATTATTTGTATTGTCTTCTAGAATAAGAACTTGCCTAGACACTGAGGAGAACCTCCATTTTGCAAGGTCCTTAAAGAATTAGTCTAATTCCACTAGTTTTCCTTTCTCTGGGACATTTCCAAAGATGTGGTTTAATAGGGAACACCAGTAAGAGATCAACATTGATACAAGGAAGGTGTAATTGCCCAATCTTCCATCCAATCTTTGTCTGCAACCTCAAATGAGGTGGAGATGTGTACTATGATACATGACATTGATGCCTAGAAGAACTAGTGTGTAGTTTTGTGTATGAACAACATGGGTGTGCACAATTCAATCTATTTGGAAACATTTCTTGCAGACCCACTTCAGGTCACCTTTGCCAAACTCGACTCTTGGTTCCAAGTCCCCCCAATCTTGACCAGCATCCACCAGCTTCAAGAACTCGTTAAGCGACCTTCACATCAGATAGAACAACTTGTCAGCAAGATTGGACATGACAAAGGCAACATGCTTTGAGTTCAAACAAATCCTTGCATTGCCTGTAGTACACAGTCTTTTTCAAAACCATTAGCAAATCACTTAGGACAGGAGAACAGTTCAAAATTGAAAATGCAGAATGTTTTGTGCTTAGCAATATAACAATCATTTTCACATAATTGTTTCTCAAGTTTGCACATCTTATTGAAGCTCAACTTTTGTAGTCATATCTGTAGAAACTATGGGCAATTGTGAAAAGCATCATAATTTACCTTGCATCAGCATCAGACAACTTGTTTGGTTCTGCATAACTTCCAGTTTCAATATCACGATTTAGAGGCTCGAACTTTTTTACTTCGCTTCCTTGCTCATGAATGTCTTTAATTGTTTTCAAGTAGTCAATGAGTTGATTAGGCACCAGTTGACTTGGAACCACTGGGTAAAGGCAGTTCACGATACCAGCAGCCATATTCACAACCTGGCACAAGCAAGTTGAGATTTTCACAGCTTCAATCAACTTAACAGCTTCCTGTCTCTTCACTCTTACTGGATAGGGTGGCAACTGTGGCTTCCAACATTCCTCACATACAAGAGCAATGAACACCTACATCACAAACACAAAAGAGTCAAGTTCCGCTTAGAGCTGGAAAGAACAGATGGAATCCAATTCATGCATTGTATTTGAAGCTTCACAAGCTTATATCTTTAATCTATGAGAAGGCCTACCTTCTTATGCAACCTGTTTCCAATCTTGCTGCCAATGTAGGCAAGGAGAGAATCTGGCTTGCCATCTTTCACAGACTTTGCAACATCCTCCAAAAAATTTTGAATGTCAAGCAGCTTCTCCTGGCGATCCTTGTCTTTCATGTTCTTCAACTCCATATCTATGCCCAAACCAAGTTGAAACTTATTTAACACCCATCTGTGACATCTGATCTATGGAATAACTAATGAAATGGATTCTCCCAATAGCTTGATAAAGTTTGAGACATAAAATTAGTGGAGAGTCTTGGGTGGTGTGAAGGCAAGGCCAAAAGATTTAACCAAAACCATATGTTACTGCAATTCTTTGCTCTGGAGCTGATTGTGTAGAGTTGAACTGTGTTTCAGTAACAGAAAAAAGATCAGGAGAAAAGAAGAGAGGAACACAAAAGATACCATGAAACAAAAAAATACTGAGAAAATGGATTGGAAAGAAAAAAAAGAAAGACAGAGAGGGTTGAAGGTGTGGAGGTGCAAATGAAGAGCAGGCAGGAAGGAGAGAGAGTGCTCAGAGCTTGAGAATTACCATCCAGGCTGGAGGGTAGAACAATGAAGCAGCGTGGATATGGAGTTAAGCCCACATTTTTAACCAAGTTGTACAATCCTTTCTGGTACGAAAGGATTTTCTCTCCAAGCTTATATGGTATTGGCATTGCCTCGATCTGTTTTTGCACATCTGTGCAAGTATCTGTGCAAGCCCATCACCAAATGACCCACTAAGGCTGTAAGATTCCCAGCAGCAAAATCCAAGTTCATCAGTGAATGAACGAACATCCTAAAATTGCCATCCACACCTTGGAAAAGTAAAAAAATTGCAGGTTGCTTCGAATTTGTGCAGCAATGTTGCTGCTACCTATGCATCACACAATCACCCAAAAAAACAGAGCAAGACCTAAAAAGATGGTCATATGGTACCTTTCAGTGTTTTCATGATCTCATGAAGCTGTTTCATTTCCTTTGTAGCTTCATCAAGCTTCCCTGCAGCAAACAACAATCCCATTGAAATATTGCATGTGACAAATAAGAGTCTGAAGGTGCTGCTATCGATTCAATTCAAACCTTGTCAAATGTGCAACGGATTGAGAGGATATAGGTTGGTACCAGAAACGTTGGTGACGTTGTCAAATAGGGTTATCAATTGCTTCTTGGAACTAGCAGTAGAACCGCCTTTCACAAAACTAGAGTCCAACATCTTCTCTATGGACCATCGCCGAATCTTGTCCGTCTTCAAAACCTTCTGCAGAAGTTCCCCTGCTTGCTTATAATAGTCGGAGCCTCCGTCTATGATCACGTCGCCTAAGTCGTCAAGCATTTCCTGCTTCACTTCTGCCAGTTTCTCTAACGCTCTCCCTTCATCGGACGATTCATAATTTTCCCCTGTCACAACCAGTGTTTCGTTTTTTCAAAATTGTGAAGAAGGCAGGTTGGCGATCATGCACAAGAGGACTTAGCCAAATCTGTCAAGATTTCAGAGGGGGAAGAAGAAAAATTTGGGATTCCTCCTATAATTTGGCTACTTGTTGAAACTTTAGATTGTTTTTTCCTCATAATTTGGCGGCTTGGGTCCATTTTTTGCCCAAAAGGAAACGCCTTTTACCTTCGGCCTTGTCGAGCAAGGCGCACACGAGCTTCTGACCAGTGACGAGTTCATATAAGATCGCACCGATTGCCCACCGATCTCCTTCCAGTGTGGCTTGCACGCCGCGGCCTGCATTATCAGGATTGGTGTGCTCCTTTGCCAGCTCGGGGGAGTAGTAGATGATAGTCCCTTCCCTTCGCCACTCCTTGCTCTTCCGCCTCGCGTTGTCCAAATCGATCACCTTACACTCAAGAGCGCCTTCTGTAGAGTAGACGAGCAAATTCTCGGGCGTCAAATCGCCGTGAGCAATGTCTATTCGGTGAAGCTCCAGGATGGCGCTCACGACCAGCTCGAAAACTTGTCGCTTCTCGTTGTACTGGTGCGTGAGCACTCCACGGTCCATCAGGTTACGCAGCGTCCGCCGCTCCGTTCCTCCTGCGCCTGGTTCCGATGTAAACACAAGCGCGTAGGGGCGCAGCTGGTTCTCTTTCTTCCAGGTGAAGTAAGGCGTGCTTTCATAGCTGAACAGGTTTGTCACGTGCTTGAGTTGAACTCCCTCCTGCTTCAGACCTGCAAGATGTGCATGTCATGCATCTTGATCAGCGTGTTTGGCCAAATGTTTCGAGATTATGGGATCTGTGCAATGGGATGCTATCATCTGAGGTCATTTCCCATAAGTTTGCTTACCTTGCAATAGGTCGATGTTGTGCTGACGTTCACTTTCGTCCTGATAGTACTTGATCACAACAGGCGATTTGGAAGGGCTGTGATCTGCGAACATCACGTCATTGCGACCTCCTTCTTTCAAGTGCTGCTTCAGAGCCACAGTGAACTGACCCATCGGATCTTCAACAAGCCTCACCTGTGAGGGACCAAGCAAAGATTTACAATTCACAAACCGGTAGAGCATCTCCACCAACACACTTATCCATAGCATGTTTTGAGTGAAGATCTAATAGTAAAGAATTGCCCAACAGGCTTAGTAAAATGGTTATGGCTCAGCATTTTTGCTCAACATGTTAAGGCGAGCTTGGAATGAGTAAAATAAGCATTCTTGAATGGGTTTTGGGAGGAGTCTCAATCCTTTTTCTGTTCAGGGAAATTTTTCAGAGTTTGCAAGCAAAATACCAAATTTCTGCTGATGAATTTGACAAGGAAGGTGCAAAAGAATTCGATCAGGAAGCGGCAAATTAGCAGTCATGATGTTTCAATTTCTGCACGGATTTATTATAAAGCTTGAGTCTTGTATAGTACCTTCTCGAGGAACTCTCGTCCTAGGGGATCTTTCTCTTCTTCCACTTGCTGCAGAATCGCCTCCCTGTTCTTCTCAGCTAACAGAGATGCAATTGTGAGCCCCACCTCGTTCCGTAACGTAGCAGTCAAGTGCACCGACTGAGAATCGACTTCTGCAAATTTATTGAGGAGCAACTTCACAACCTTGGTGTGGCCCTTTCGAATGGCAAGGTGTAAGGGCGTGAAGCCTTGGCCGTTTTTTACGTTCACGTTCACCTCCTCACAGGACAGAAGAGAGGCCGCAGTTTCTGGGTGTCCGTGCTTGCAGGCCAAGTGAAGAGCGGTTGTGGATTTGACGCTCGATTTAGTTCCATCGTTCAGACTTGCCCGCACCTCTGGAACCTCCAGGAGCAGCTTCACCACGGCGTTGTGACCCCTGGATGCTGCAGCGTGCAAGGGCGTCAACCAATTTTTATTGGTGGGCGCAATTTCAGATTGTATGCCTGGTTGCTTCAACAGCAGCTCGACCATGTCCTTGTGTCCTCCCTCCGCAGCACAATACAACGGTGTGTTGCGATACGTCCACTTGCTGGAAAATGTTTGAGAAAGTTTGGAAGAAACGGCGTGGATGTCGGCTCCCTTTTCCAGAAGCAGCTGGGCCGCTGCTGCCATCCCTTTTTCTGCAGCTGCGAACAGTGGCGTGCTCCTGTACATGTCATGAAAATTCACGATGATTCGCGGGTGCCGGAGGAAAAGCTGAATCATCTCAAGGTTGCCTTTTACAGCTGCATGGTGCAAAGGAGTCATGTTGCCTTCGCCCCGCGCATTGACGTCTACTTCCGGCCGTTGCAAGAGACGCACCACCAGATCTATCTCAGCATCGAAGAACACCATGTAGTGCAACTGGGTATGTCGCGACCGGTTCTCGAGATTCGCATTCAGATTTTTGTGTGCCAGTAGAGCCAAGACGACCTCCCTCCGGGACTCATCCACATGGAAACCGGACCTTGAGACTTTGTTAGGTTTCTTCAAGGGCCTCGAGTACTTCCGATTCGGCTTCCAGACCGCCACATGCAAAGGGGTCAATTCTCGAAACGATTTGTTAGCATTCACGTCGATCTCTGGACGCTCTAAGAGCAGCTTCACGATCTCTAGATGGTTGGAGGTCGTGGCGGCATGCAGGGGTGAATATGTCAAGGCCGCCCAGTAATCGACGCTGCGAAGACCTGCATACCCAGCATTCACATCTATCCCCGGCACGGCTAGAAGGAGTTTGACGATTGCAACGTGCCCGTTCTGAGCAGCTATACACAAGGCGGTTTTGTGGACATGGAAGTTTACATCGATCCCTGGTTGCTGTAAGAGGAGCTCCACCACGAGGGCGTGCCCGGCTCGTGCTGCCACGTATAAAGCCGTGAAGTGGGTATCCTCGTCCGCCTCGTTCACATCAACGGGAGGCTGCTGTTGGAGAAGCTTTTGCACTGCATCGAGATCTCCATCTTTCGCTGCCGTCCGGAGGGGCTCAGCACTCGGTCGCATCATAGCCGGTTGCAGAGCAAACCTCCTGCCGCTCCTAGTTGTCAAAACAATACATCCGATGATTAATCGCACAACTAATGAGGACAACTAGAGGATCACACCAGAACCGTCACCTGCAGTTGATCTAGACAGAAATGAACTTGCTAATTATTAAGAGAACCTATCGATTACGACCCTTAGAGGTTGATCAGCGATCGAAGAAGGAACGTCCGTAATCGACAAATTCAATTCTCGCCAATCTAGAAATGCATAGGTATCGAGCAAGTCGGCTCAAAAGAAGCCGATCAATTACACCAACAAGCTTCAGTGCATGTGTTGCTCGACGTCTAATCATTTAGATATATTAGGTTTCGTCCGATCTCAGTGGTGGTCACGCATCTAGAATCTGCAAAGAAACTGATCAGTACTGCTGGTGATGCCAAGGTCATCATATATCAGGGTTGCTACAGACCAAGCCGCGTACAACAAGTACTGTCCAGAAATGTCCTTTGGGTTCAAAGCTACAGTCGCTGCACCACCAATCTCAAGTGCCCAGTTAGTATTTTGCTCCACCAATCTCAAGTGTCCAGTTTGTATTTTTCGCGAAACTACGTTCTAGCCATTACGTGTCGTATTTGACTACTAGATCTTAAACGTGTAAAACCGCGATCATCTAGTCAGCGTGAGGACCGACTTTTATCTATAACCCGATAGTAACAGGAACATTCCGAAATGACGATCGTGACTTTAGCACCGCCTTTTCAACCATTCCTCGCTTAATTCGAGCAAGCGCGGCCGATTTGAACCAAGAGCAAGCATCACAGAGTCCTCTGACTTCTCTCAAAGTCGCTATCACGTGGCCTCAGAGAGTCTGTAGTATTAGAAAGGGGGTACATATACTTAATTCTTTTTTTTTGAAAAGCAAGAAATTTCCAGTTGCACTTCTGATAAGTTGATAATATCTCTGAATATTTCCGCACACTCTTTCCTACTTAGTGATATTTACTTTTTTTCAATTTTTCTGATGTTGCAGCATTCGCTAGCATCCAAAGAAGGACGTCGAATTAAACGGTCACAGGCTTTCAGAACGTGTTCTAAATAGTAAAAAAAAACTAGTTTTCAAATGATAGCAAATTGAAAGAAATCACAGTCCAAATTAATCTGACGTAATTTTTGCAATGTTTTTCGAAATTTGGTGATTTAAAAAAAAGAAAATTGAAATACTCCAACAAAATATTTCCATTTTCAAATTGATTTTTTTCACATTTCGGCGAAATTTTACACAGACAAAAACGCTGCTTCCTGCATAATATTATTATTATATGTGTCACAACAAGTTGATCCATACTATGATTTTCTCTTATGGTTCTCTCAACTCTGATCTCACCTACATAGCTCTGTACTACCTGCTTTCTTGGCCTACCTATCAACTAAGAACTAGGCCCTTTCTATTCTCATCTACCTAGTAGACTCTCGTCCCATTTTCACAATTTTTTTTTTTTTGTTTGTTGATGCGGGCATTACATTTGTCATATCACTCATATTTTTATTTACTTATTCACCTTTCCTCCTACCTACCTACCCTAACACCTACACAATGTACAGGTTGATTGATGGAAATAATGCAATTGCAAGTATTGCATTTAGTTGGCTAGCATTATATTAAACATATTTAACACCCCCCCCCCCCCCCCCCCCCCACACCCTCCCTCCTTTCTCGCCGCCCTCCTCTCTCTCACACACTACCCCTCCTCTCTTCTTTTACATCTTTTTTTT
>Ga0116229_10012788_pt1 | contig 12001 bp, 8 predicted proteins | sample S1TSphgellanicum_3_FD_87313 | JGI IMG/M metagenome (GOLD analysis project Ga0116229, IMG submission 87313) | Host-associated microbial communities from peat moss isolated from Minnesota, USA - S1T2_Fc - Sphagnum magellanicum MG | ecosystem: Host-associated > Plants > Peat moss > Unclassified... | reverse complement strand
CCGCGCGATCACGCTGGGCGAGCTGCAGACGGCGGACGGGCGGAGCTTCGAGTGGCAGGTCAAGGGCGCCGGAGCGACCGCGTTCTCGCGCTTCGGTGACGGACGCGCGGTGCTGCGCTCGACCATCCGCGAGTACCTGGCGAGCGAAGCGATGGCCGCGCTCGGCATTCCGACCACCCGGGCGCTCGCGATCGCGGGCAGCGACGATCCGGTCTTCCGCGAGCGCCCGGAAACGGCGGCTGTCCTGACGCGCATCGCGCCGTCGCACCTGCGTTTCGGAACCTTCGAATTCTTTCACTACCGGGGTGAGTTCGACGCGGTCAAAACCCTCGCCGACTACACGGTCTCCCGCTTCTATCCCGAACTCGAGGCGCTCGCTGAGGACGGGGAGCGATATGCGGCCCTCTTGCGAGAAGTGACGGTGCGGACCGCGCGCCTGATCGCGAACTGGCAGGCCGTCGGCTTCGCGCATGGCGTGATGAACACCGACAACATGTCGATCCTCGGGTTGACCCTCGACTACGGGCCGTACGGCTTCCTCGATACGTACGACGCCGGTTTCATCTGCAACCACACGGACGAAGGTGGGCGCTACTCATTCGAGCGGCAGCCGACGATCGGGCTGTGGAATTGTTCCGCGCTCGCGGCAGCGCTCTCGTCGCTGGTCTCGAAAGCCGACGCCGAGGCTGCGCTGGCGGCGTACGAGCCCGCGTTCCAAAGCGCGTTCTTGGTGTTGCTGCGGAAAAAGTTCGGCCTGGAGAACGTGCAAGAGGGCGACGCCGCCCTCTTCCTCGCATGCTTCAAGACCCTTCAGGAGGGGCGCGTCGACTATACGAATTTCTTCCGCGCGCTCGGCGGGCTCACGCGCGTGAGCACTCCCTACGACGACACGCTGGCGCTGATGTTCGAGAACCGTTCGGAGTGGTATGACTGGCAGCGCCGCTACCGCGACCGGCTCGCCGGCGAAGGGCGGGGCGACGATGCGCGGCAGGCCGCGATGCGCGCCTCGAACCCGGCCTACGTGCTCCGGAATTACCTCGCGCAGAACGCGATCGAGGCGGCCGAGGCGCGCGACTACACCGAGATCGCGCGACTTCACGCCGCCCTGCGCGAACCCTACGAGGAGCGCCCCGATCGCGCCGCATACGCGTCGCCACCGCCTGAATCAGCACGACATATCGTCGTTAGCTGCTCGTCATAAGCGAAGGCGGCGCGAGATTCGTTTCGTCGATCATGCCTGGATGCAGAGCGTCGGCTGTGAATTGCCGCTTTGGCCACGCGCAGGCGTGATAACCGGAGGTTGCGCGTCGGGCTAACCGGTCGATCGTCATTAGCGAACGTCGATTTGCCACTAATCAACGGCTAAGACATCGCTCATTTCGTCCAAATGTAATGGTAACGAACGTCTAGCGGATGGGACTCGTAGACGACCTTCGTCCGTCCGTTCTCGGACTCGCCGTGATACTCGTTGATGCAGCAGGCTTCTATGTGACCCTGAGCGACCATCCATTGGCACGCCCAAACGCTGCCGACCAGCATTAGGATCGAGTAGTACAGGAGCGATTTAAGAGAACTCTCCATTATCGACCGTCAGCAGCCCTCGCATGAGAAAGCTTCTTCCATTGTGCCGTGCGTCACAAGTGGGAAATCGCTGCAGGGTTTAGACCCCGGCGACCAGGGGCCTCCTTGGACGGCCGCCCGGAACGCGGCCTGGCACGCGGAGCGCTGGTGTCCGATCAGCCGGCGACACACGAACGCCCGCGGCAGTTCTCGATTGAGCTGGGCTCGCGGTCGTGGTCGTGGTCGTCCCGATCCCAGCGGGTCTCCATGGTGGCTCGACGCCGCGGACGCGGGGCTACCTTCTCTGTGTAAAGCTCACCGGCTCTGCGTAAAGCTCACCGGCTGGAAGCTCACCGGCTGGGAAGCTCACAGGCTTCAGCTCGAACGAGGTTTTTCGGTCGCCCGTCGGCGGCTTTGGGCTATCCGTTGGAAGGTCGCCGTCAGGTTTGGACTAAACCGCGAAACCGGGCAGCCAAGCGTGCTCGCGCCGATTGGGTACAACCGGCCAGGAATCAAAAGTGGTTGCCGCTCGGGCACGACTTTGGTATGTTCGCAGGCGGCCCGAGCGCGGAGTCCGCCCGGCGTCGTCTATTCTCTAGAACTTGTCGAACGCGCCGGGGGACGGCGCAAAGGAAAGGGTCCGTTGGGAGCACACGAAGCGCAGGCCTACAAAGACCCGGGAACACCGGAAGAGCAGTCCCGTCGCCAGTTCCTGGCCAACGCCACGCTGGCGGTCGGCGGCATCATCGGGCTCACCCTGGTCATCCCGCTGGCGACCTCGCTGATCCCTGAATCGCTGCTCTCACCGGATAAATCCGCGGGCGGCGTCTGGGGCGACCTGCCCGCCGACAAAGTGTCGCAACTGACGAGCAAGCCGGGGACGCCGCTCAAGATCAATTTCAGCTTCGACTACGCGGACGGCTACTTCAAGCCGGCGCCGGACGAGCAATTCGTTTGGGGCGTCAAATTGACGCCGGAGCAGGCGGCCAATTTCAAGGCCAAGCGGCCGGACCTCTACACCAACCCGGCCGCCGAGATCAAGTACGACGCGGTGGTCATGGACTTCGTGATCTTCAGTTCGATCTGCCCCCACCTGGGCTGCCGGTTCGAATGGACGCCGGACGCAAACCGGTTCATCTGCCCATGTCACGGCTCCCAATTCGGCCCCGAAGGCGCAAAGCTGGCTGGTCCGGCGCCGCGCGGACTCGATCCGCTCCCCTTCCGCGAGAAGGACGGCAAAGCACAGGTCACCTGGATCCAGTACAAGTCGGGCGAGCCCGACCGCGTCATCGTCGCCTACTCCTAGTCGCAAGAGAAAGCACACACCGTGAGCGTATTGACTTGGATCGAGCAACGCACCGGGCTCGTCGGTCAAATTTCCGAATTCCTGACCGAAGACGTGCCCGGTGGGGCGAGCTACTGGTACATCTTCGGTAGCGCGACGATCTTCGCGATGATCTTACAGATCGTCACGGGGATCTTCCTGACGTTCTACTATGCGCCGTCGACCGCGTCGGCGTGGGAATCGACGAACTACATCTATCACAACGTGCCCTTCGGGCAGTTCGTGATCAGCCTGCACTTCTGGGGCGCGACCGCCATGATCGCGCTCCTGTTCATGCACATGCTGCAAGTGCTGCTGTGGGGCGCCTACAAGGCCCCGCGCGAGATCATGTGGGTCATTGGGATCCTGTTGCTCGTGGTGACGCTCGTGCTCGGCCTCACCGGCTATCTGTTGCCGTGGGACATGAACGCGCTTTTCGCTTCGCAGGTCGCCATCAACATCGCGTCGTCCGTGCCGATCGTCGGAAACGCGACGCAGCAGTTCCTCAGCGGCGGACCGGGTATCGGCACGCTGACGATCAACCGCTTCTTCGGTCTGCACGTCTGGCTGATGCCCGCGCTCCTGGTCCTGCTGACCGCCGGACATCTCGCGATCTTCCGCCACAACGGCTCTGCCGGTCCGCCGGTCGACCACGATCTCAAGAAGCTGCCGCAGGGTCGCTTCTGGCCCAACCAGATGTTCATGGACGCGGCCGCTTCGTTCGTCGTCTTCGTGCTGATCGTCGTGCTCTCGATCTGGGCCCCGCCGGCACTCGACGTCAAGGCGGATCCGACTCAGAAATTCATCGCGTACCCGGCATGGTATTTCCTCGCGCTGTACGGGCTGCTGCGCGTCGCCGGCCTCTTTCCTCCCGCGCTGCAAGGGATATCGAACCTGCTGGCGACCGTCGTCATCCCCGGCGGCCTCGTCACCTTCCTGATCCTCCTGCCGTTCCTGGACCGCAACCCGAGCCGGCAGATCAGCCGCCGGCCGTGGGTGCTCGGCATCACCGCGTTGTCGCTTGTCATCGCGGTGGGCCTGTCGCTCTACAGCCAACTCGCAATCCAGCAAGAGCAAGCTGAAGCCGGCGAAGGACCGTCAGCCGCGGCCGCGGCGTCCGCTTCGAACACGCTGGGTGCGGGCACGTCGGTCGGGTCGTCGTCGTCGGGCGGCGGGACGCAAGTCGCCGCCTCCGGCGCAGCCGCCAAAGGCGCGCAAGTCTACACCCAAAATTGCGCGAGTTGCCATCAGGCCAACGGTGCCGGCCAGCCCGGCGTCTTCCCGCCGCTGGCCGGAAACCCGTACGTGACGGGGCCGCCGAAGCAAGTCATCCACACGCTGTTGTACGGTCTGCAGGGCGCCCAGGTGGAGGGCAAGACCTACGCCGCGCAGATGCCCGCCTGGAAGGGCAACCTGAGCAACGCCGATATCGCGAACGTCATTTCGTACATTCGCTCGTCGTGGGGCAACAAGGCCTCCGAAGTCACCGAAGCCGACGTCGCAAAAGTACCAAAGTAACTCGACTCCACACCCTCTCCTAAGAAACAGCCGCGAAGCATCGCGGCTGTTTTCGTTTCCGTTCAGCGCCTCGCTAAGAATGCGCGCGCGGCCTGGGTCAGGCCGCTGCGCGCAAGAGAGCCCGCCCGTGGAGAGCCGCGGGAGTCCGCGGCGGGGGTTTGGGGGCGTTGCCCCCCATTTAAGTCGAGCGACGGTTTGGGGCTCGCAGCGCATCCGGTTCGAACCCAAAGGACCCGAGCACGACCAGTAGCAGGCCCGACCAACCCGGAATCTTCGCCAGATTGTTTTGCACGACGTTGGAACGATAGTCTTGCTCGATGAACGTCCGCCAGCCGGCTTCGGCCAGCGTGAAGCCGTCACGCGGATCGATCGGACCGAGCACGGGCACGGGATGCGCTCGAAGCGAACTCAACAACGCGAGCGCGACGCCGCCTGATGCCGCGCTAACGAACGCCGCGCGCGAGACGGATAGCGCCAGGAGTTCGCGCGCCAAAACGAAGGTAACGCCGAACAGCAGGGGCAGGTTCAGGTCGAGCAAGGCCAGCGCCCCCCAGGGGACGGCGAGCAAAAACGCGGCAACCCCGCAGAACTTCGCGCCCGGAAAGCGCGTAGCGCCCAGGACGAGCGCGGCGGGAATGGCGATCGTCAGCTGCTGAACGTGAACGAAGGGACCGCCGAGCACCGCGAACGCGGGCGGCACGAGCACCGCTAATGCGGGGGCTCCCGTGCGAGCGGCAGCGACCCGGCCGGCCACGATTCCCGCGCCGAGCATCACCAGGTATGAAACCGCACCGAGATTACCCGCGGTCCGCTCGCCGACGCCGACGGCGTGTGCGACGTAAGAAAGGCTGTATTGCTCTTCGTTGGAGATTTCGCTGAGGGCGTGGGCGGGCAACACGTATCGAACGTACTCGAGATTCTCACCCGCTCCCAGTAACGCGACCGAAGCCAGGACGAGGCCCGCGCCGCAGAGCGCAAGGATCAGGCGCGAGCGCGGACGCGCGATGAAGAGTGCCAGCCACACCGGCAGCCCGAGATGCGGTTCGAAGACCGCGAGCACGGATACGAACGCGGCGGCCCGGTCGCGTCCCCGAGCAACCAGAAACGCTGCCGCGACCGTCGCGGCGCAGACGATCGGTACGGTTTGACCGAGCAGGATCGAACGCAGACCCTCGGGGAGCAGCAGGGCGGCAAAGATCGTCTCGACGCGCCAATCGCAGAGCCGGCTCAGCAACGCGACGGTTGCGGCGAAGCTCGCCAGCAAGACGATCACCCAGATGCCCGCCGCCACCGCAAACGGAAACCGGCTCAAGAGCACGAAGGGGCCGAGGGCAGCTCCCGGCAGCGGCACCGGGACAGCGAACGCCACCCCGTAGCCCGGCTGAAAGCCTTTGGTGGCGTTCCAGCACGAACGCAGCGGCTCGGTCCGGTACGGGTCTCGATGCGCCGCAACCGCGCTTCCGGCGCAATAGAAAGCCCGGAAATCGAACAGACCCGCGACGCGCGGATACATCGGACGCGCCAGGAGGAACGACAAGACGGCGAGCCCCACCAGGGCCGCGATCGTGACGGTCGACCGGCGGCGTTCGCCGGCCTCAGCCCGCCGCGATGAAGCCATGTCTCTCGTATCGGAGCGAATCGTGCGGGACCCTACGCGCACGCAACGCCTCGGACGCTCCGGCGCACGGCATGCTACATAAACGATCCCGGTGGGCACACACTACTATCTCGATGGATTACATGAGAAGTGGTCGGCTCGCTTTGCCTCAAACACGCGATTGCGTTAGGCTTCGCCGCGGAGGGGCCGGCTAGCCCTGACATGACCGCTCGTACCTACGGCTCAGTCCGGGGAACCCGATGCTCGCGATTTTAGGAACGCTCCTATTCGCCCTGGCTTCGGCGCTCTATCCTCCACGGCCGCCGAGCGCTCCCGATAGAGCCGGCGACCCAACAACGGTCGTTAACCTCACGGTAATCCTCATCGCCATGCTGCTGGCGGGGTCACTGGCGGCTCAAGAATATCTCATTAACATCCTTGCGACGAACCAACTCCCATTTCCGGCATGGTTGCGGAGTCTTCCGGCCATCCCAATCTTGGACACAGGGCCGTTAAACGGCCACCTCAACACTCGCGTCTCGATTCTTGCCGAAATCCTAGCCATTCTGCAAACGGCGCTGCTGGCTACATTGGTAATCGTCGTCCGGAAAACGCAGCTCTCCGCCAACCTCTGGCTCGCGGTGGGGTGCGCCGCGGCGGTCATGGCGGCGATTGCCTTGTCCGCGCATGGCCTGCTCAGCGACGATGTCTACGCGTACATTGGCTACGGCTCGCGGGGAACCGAGGCGTACATCCGCCGGAAAGATGCCTTGCCCAGCAGTTTGTCCGGCATCTATCCGCTGTGGGGAAACCCCCTCACGCCATGTGCTTACGGACCGGCGTGGCTCATCCCGGCGACATGGCTCATGCACGGGGTCGCTACGCTATCAGATGGTTTGATCCGATTCCGCATCGCCGGACTCGTTAGCGTTTCGGTGCTGATTGCCGGCCTTCGGCGACTCGGATCAAGACCCAGTGTCATTCTCACGGCCGCTCTCAACCCATTCTTGTGGCAACAGTACGTGGCCGACGCTCACAACGACCTCTGGCCGATCGCGCTCATCGTCGTCGCCTTGTCACAGAGTTCGAGACCATTGATCGCCATCGCACTTGCGGGCATCGCCGGCGCAGTCAAGATTCCATTCATCGTAATCGGCTGCTTAGTTGGTTCCCGCAACGATTCCACTCGCGTGCGAATATTCATCGCCTTGGGTAGCGCTCTGGCGGGCACGCTCCTCTCCGGAGCGCTCGGATTCTCACACTATTTCAACGCAATCGAGATTACGGCCAGGAGAGACAACGACTCGAGCCTGGGCGCGTTCCGGCTGATCGCACTCGCGGCCTGCGGTCTCACAATGCTTTGGGCTGTCTTGGGACGCCGTTGTGCCTGGGGAAGCGGCTTCGGCTTTCAGTCGATCGGATTCGCCATTCTTCCGTGGTACGCCATCTGGGGATTCGCCGCCGCAATTATGTCCGCCGACGCCGACATCTTCTTGAGCGTTCTACCGATCGTCGCGTTCCTCACGACCACGCAGTACGTCGTCACCGTCCTGTGGATGCCGCTCCTGGCCGCCGCCTTCATCGTTTTCGTTTTCATTGCCTATCTTTGCCTGCGCGATAGCGTGGTTAGACTCAAGCAAACGCTCGAACCCATGTCCAAACCTGCCTGAACGTCGCCGACGCGAGAAGCCCATCGACACCGCAATCTTGCCCGGTGGCGATCCCGACGATCCTGCTCGTCTCGATCGTGTTTATTCGGAACGCAAGCCACGCGGTGGCAGCGGTCGTGACAGTCGGCCCGCAGGGGTTCGGCGGTCTCACCTTGCCGAGGTGAAGGCTGTTCGGAACGGAGCGAATCTTTCGGGGCCCTACCCGCTCAACGAATCGGGCATTTCATCCGATAGAACCAGACATACGGTTTACGGATAGCCGCACTCGGTTTTCATGGCCGGGATCACTAAATTCCAATGAAGGGACGACATGACCGCCGCCGAGACGCCTGGGCACGGACGCAGCGCACGTCGCCTCTTCCTACTGAGCTTCCTGATGCTCTTTGTGGAACTGGCTCTGATCCGCTGGATCGGCTCGAACGTCGTCTATCTCTCGTACTTTTCCAACTTCGTATTGCTCGGCAGTTTCCTGGGCATCGGAATCGGCTTCCTGCGAGCGAACTCACGTCTCGATCTCTTCGCGTGGGCGCCGCTGATCCTGACCTTGCTCGTTGCCTTCGTCCTCAATTTCCCGGTCTCGGTGGCGTGCGGGGCGAGCTCGATCATTTATTTCGGTTGTGAACCGAGCGGGTTGCCCATCTGGGTTACGCTGCCGATTATTTTCCTCGCCGTTGCGATCGCGATGGCCTCGATCGCACAGGGTGTCGCCCGCGCGTTCGCCGGCTTCGAACCCCTCGATGCCTATCGCCTCGACATCCTGGGCAGCCTTGCCGGCATCGTCGCCTTCTCGCTCTTGGCCTTCCTAGGCGCTCCGCCGGTCGTTTGGGGAACCCTGGTCGTCGCGTTGCTCTTGGCGACCTTCCGTCCGCGGTTCAAACTGCTCCAATTCGTCGCGATGGCCGGTTTGATCATCATGCTGGGCAGGGAGTCCGTACGGCCCGGGGACAGTTGGTCTCCGTACTACAAAGTTTCCCTGATACCGCAGCAAGACGGCATGCTGCGCTTGGACGTCAACGGGATCCCGCACCAGACGATTGAGACGATGGCCGAACGCAAGCGGACCGAGCCTTTATATTTCGTGCCGTATCAGCGGCTGCGAGACAACCCGCTACGCAACGTCTTGATCGTCGGCGCAGGCAGCGGCAGCGATGTGGCGATCGTGTTGGCCGCCGGTGCGAAGCATATCGACGCGGTCGAGATCGACCCGCGAATCTACCAAATCGGCCGCGCGCTGCACCCCGAGCATCCGTATCAGGACCCGCGCGTGACCGTTCACATCGACGACGGGCGCGCTTTCCTCGAGCGGAGTCCGAATCACTACGACCTCATCATGTTCGCCTTGCCGGATTCGCTCTCGCTCGTCTCGGGACAATCCTCTTTGCGCCTCGAGAGCTACCTCTTCACGACCGAGTCGATGCAGGCCGCCCGCGCGCACCTCAACCCCGGGGGCGCCTTCGCGATGTACAACTATTACCGCAGGTATTGGCTACTGGATCGACTCGCGGGCACGCTCGAGTCCGTTTATGGAAGCCGGCCGTGCGTCGATACCAGAATCGGCAAGCGCAGCGGTGCCGGCTTAGCGGTTCTGGTCGTCGGACTCAGCCCAAACAACGTCAAGTGTGCCACGGTCTGGAATCCAGGTTCACGGACGGTGCCGGCTCCCGCCACCGACAACCACCCATTTCTGTACGTCGAAACGCCGTCGATACCGCAATTGTACTTGGTAGCGATCGCGGCCATCCTGCTCGTGTCGGTCGCGTTGATTCGAGTTACGAGCGGCCCGCTCGGACAAATGCGGGGTTACTTGGATTTATTCTTCATGGGCGCGGCGTTCTTGCTGCTGGAAACCAAGAACGTCGTGCAATTCGCCCTGCTCTTCGGCACGACGTGGTTCGTCAACGCGCTCGTGTTCTTCGGCATCCTCGTCTCGGTCTACGTCGCCGTGGAGATCGCCCGGCGCGTCCGTCTTCGTGCGCCGGCCTTCTTGTACGTCGCGCTGTTCGCGATGCTGGCGCTGGCCTGGGTCATCCCGCCGGACAGCCTCTTCGCCCTCTCCCTCCCGCTGCGTTTTAGTGCGGCGGCCGCGCTCGCGTTTGCGCCGATACTGCTGGCGAATCTCGTATTCGCCGACCGGTTCCGCGACGTCGGTTCTTCGACGGTCGCGTTCGGCGCGAATCTGTTGGGCGCGATGGTCGGCGGCGTGCTCGAGTATTCGTCCTTGATCATCGGGTACCAAAGCTTGCTCTTGATCGTCGCGGGACTCTACGCGTGCGCGTTCCTGCTCGGTTGGAAGCATCGCGCGTCGCCGGCCGCGAACCCCGCGGCATTCGCAGCGCCCGCCTGAATCTCAGCGCTTGTAACGCGCGAAGAGCCACCCGGCGAGAGCGCCGATCACGACGATTGCAAGCGGAGCGAAGCCGATCTCCTGCGCAAAGATGGTCGTCGCCGCGACGGTATACGCGACGGACACGAGCCACGTCCGGTCGGGTTCGCGGACGCTCGTCACGGTGACGAAGATCATCGGGAGAACCAGCACGGCATCGTACGTCCAGGCATGCGGGCTGACGACGAGGCCCAGCAGGCACGCCGCGGCGTAGGCTTCGGGCCCGGGAACGCGCGCCAAGAGCGGCACGCTGGCCGCGACCAGCAGCATGGCGATCGAGGCAACGAGCACGCTCGGCGCGCCCGCGCGAATCAAGAGCGTCGTGATCCCGATCGCCTTGGCGCGGTTGTGCGCGAAGTCCAGCGCGAAAAAGGCGTGCTCGAGACCGGCGAGGGTGCGCGGCCAGGCCCAGTCGCCGCCGGTCGCGGCCACGCTGAGAAGGTACCAGCTCGCGCCGCCGAGCGCGACGATGAGCAGCTCGCGACCGCGCCGGCGCAACACGAGTAGCCCGATCAGCGGAATTGCGAAGGTCGGCTTGTACAACAGTAGGGCGAGCGGCAGCGCCGTGAGGAGCGGGGCCCCGCGCGTGAAGCCCAGCAGCGACAGCAGCACCAAGAGCAGGCCGAGCGGCGAATTCTGTCCGATCACGAGCGCATACGTCGTCGGCACCCAGCCGAGGATCATCGCCACGCAAAACCATCTGGAAAACGCGAAAATCCGATTCGCAACGAAAGCCGCGGCGACGGCGGCGGCGAGCATCAGCCCGGCGTTGATCCCGAAGCCGAGCGCGTAGGATGCGTGACGGAGGGGCGCGAGTAGCCACGCCGCGCCGGGAAGATACGTGAACGCGTCCTGCACCGACTTCGGCCGCAGCAGGTCAGCCGTTCCGGCGTCGGCGGCAGCGCGCGCGAACGTGCCCCAGTCCCAAAACGCGAACTGGCCGGCATGCAAGATCTGAACACCGCCGAGGAGCGCGAAGCCCGTCGCATAGAGTCGAAACCGGCCGGAACCGAGCCGAAGCGGAATCGGGCGCGCCACGTTATCGACCGGCAAGGCATCTAGGCCCACGTATCGTGCCCTCGGCGAGTGGCGACCGAACAGCGGTTAGCTTTCGCGACCGGGCAGTCGTGTCCGTGGACCGCCGGGCGGGATGCCGCGGCGATCAAGACACGGACGCCCGTCGCGAGCGCGATCGGATGCATTACCATCTCTTCGGCGCGATGCGAACTCGACATTCGCCCGCCGACGGCTCAACTCGAGCATCCATGCCGGTCGCGCCGCGCTCGCATGCACGTCGATGCCGGACCTCAGCCACCCCGCGTTGGCCGAGCGAGCGGGTTTGGCGCCGGTACCCGCCGGGTACTTCAAAGCGCTATCGCATCAAAGCAAGTACGATGGGCTCGTCACGAACGAGACTTGAATTTCGATTAAGGGGATCATTTTGTCCGCTCTTCGCTCGACGTCGGCAACCCTCGCGGCGCTGTTCGCGTTTCTGATCGTCGCCGGCGCGGCGAACGCTCGCGGCACGACACGCGTCCAGCAAGCGGACGGCTCGGTCCAGATCTACCATAACGTCGAGATGCAGCTCTTCGGGCAGACCTTGCGCCTGCGCAGTCAGGATCGGAAGGCGACGCTCGAAGTCGCGAGCGGTGCGTGTTCGTTGGTCGGCGAGGTGCAACGCTGCCTGCCATACGCGACGACCCTGAGTCAGCACGGCGCGACCCACCACATCGAACTCGAACACGGAACCGTGTACTTGAACCTCTCGGCCGACCCGCAGCCCTTGCGGCACACCTCAGAGACCCTCGAACCTCACGAAGTGCTGCTGCTGTTGCACACGATGCGTGGAACGATCGTGTCGGCGCACGGCACGCTGGACGGCGGCGTCAAGTGACGCGCACGATCAATAGCCTCGGCGGCGCGCTAGCCCTAGCCCTAGCGCTCGTGCT